>Ga0207674_10000766_pt1 | contig 41963 bp, 41 predicted proteins | sample KBSCornC72_FD_184303 | JGI IMG/M metagenome (GOLD analysis project Ga0207674, IMG submission 184303) | Corn rhizosphere microbial communities from Kellogg Biological Station, Michigan, USA - KBS Corn C7-2 (SPAdes) (version 2) | ecosystem: Host-associated > Plants > Roots > Rhizosphere > Soil ... | reverse complement strand
CGCGCTACCGTGGTAAACGACATCGATGCCGGGATATACCTGCCGGTACTGCACCTTCGCGTAGGTCGGGATGTCCCTGCGCCAGTTCGCCGGATCATTGCCGATGAAATAATTGGCGGTTGCCGGCAGCGGCTCGATGCCTTCAATGCTCGCGGCTGGATCGGCGCCGACCAGGCGCATCGTCAGTGAATCGCGTGTCTGTCCGAAGCTGCGCGACAGCACGGTTTCGGTGGCGCCGAGGAGCACGCCATAACCCGGTCCGCGCGCCAGGTAGCGCACCGGCGGCACGGCCTGACCACGGTTCGCCTCGAAAGTCAGCGGTAGATTCGTCACGTTGCCCGGCGCGGTGGGTGCCGCCACCAATCCGCTCGCGGAACCCGACATCAGAACCGCCACGATCCATGTCTGCACTGCCTTCATCGTTGTATCTCGGTTGCAAATGTACCGACGAGAGGATACTGGTTTCACCCTAACCATGTAGTGAGCCGAACGACAACCGGAGCGGTTGTCCGATTTCGCCACTAACATGGCAATTCCGCCACTGTCGCTGTTAGACTGGCGAGCACACACTTTGCGCACTCCGGGCAAGCTGCCCGGTTCGCGAAGGAGATCATCATGCTCAAGTTGGCTCTCACGGCGTTAACCAGCGGCGTCGCACTCGCGAGCGCGATGGCATCGACCCATCTGGCGCAAAAACCGGTGTATTTCGACGGCGGACAGTATTCGGCCGCGCTGTCCCAAAACGCGCGTCAATGGCGGTTGCAGCCGCTCGCCGGCGACGATGTCGAGGTCATCGATCGCAGTTGCATGAACCGCTCGCACCTGCCGAACGGCGTCTGGCTCGTTTCGCGCGACACGGACGGACATCTGCAGCTGCTCGCGCCTTCGACGACGATCCTGCCGACCGGCTATCCCGAACAGATCGCACTGCGCGCGTGCGGCGATGCCGGAACGGATGCCGCCCTGCAGGTGCCGCCGGTGGTGCTGACCTGGATCGAAAACAACGTCAACTCGGTGCTGATCGATGACTAGCAAGACCTTCCGCTTCGGCGTGCTCGCCTTCGACGGTTGCATGCTGTCGAGCGTGACCGGTCCCGTCGGCGCGCTGTACGTGGCGCAGACTCTGGCGAACATCCGGGCGCCACGCGATGCGCCGCGCTTCGAGAGCGTGGTGTTCAGCGCGCGAGGCGCCCGGAGTGTACGCGGCGAAACCGGGCTCGAGCTTGGCGGCGTCAAGCCGCTGCAGAAGAACCCGTGTTTCGATCTCGTGCTCGTGCCCGGCATTGCCCATCGCCATCCGCGCGAAATTCTCGACCGCGACTTCGCGCCGGAACTCGCCGCGTTGCGCGCACTGCACGCCCGCGGCACGCGCATTGCCGCAACCTGCAGCGGAACCTTGTTGCTGGCGATGAGCGGCTTGCTCGACGGACACCGTGCGACGACGAGCTGGTGGCTGGCGCCGGCGTTCCGCGCACATTTTCCGCGCGTGCAGCTCAACGAGCAGAGTCTGCTCATCGACGACGGCGACGTCATCACCACCGGCGCGTCCACCTCGGTGTACTCGCTCGTGCTGCGCATGATCGAGCAGGGTGGCAGCGCCGAACTCGCGCAGCAAGTCAGCCGCATGATGCTGCTGGATGCGGAACGCCAAAGCCAGGCGCCTTACATCAGCCAGGCGATGCTCGAGAAACCGCGCCATTCGCTGTCGGAGAAAATCACGCATTTCCTCGATCAGCACCTGCACAACCAGATCAGCGTCACGCGCCTCGCCGAACACTGCGGCACCAGCGAACGCAGCCTGTTGCGCCACTTCCGCGCGCATTTCGGCAACAGTCCGCTCGGCTACATTCAGCATATGCGCGTGGAGCGCGCCAAGGCGCTGCTCGAGGCCACGCAGCTGAGTTTCGATGAAGTCGTCGAACGCTGCGGCTACAGCGATGTGCCGAGTTTCCGCAAGCTGTTCAAACGCGAGACTTCTCTGACGCCGGCCGATTATCGCGAACGTTTTCGACTGCGCGCGCGCTGATCACGCGTGCAGCGTCCAGCGCGCGATCTCATTGTGCGCGCCGCCGACACTGTCGATCAGACAGAATTCCTGCGCGCGCCAGAGGATCGGCGCGAGCGCCATCGGTTTCGGCAACTCGCGCTCGGCGTACGCGATCGTGACATGCGGAACGTAAGCACGCGACTCCAGGAATTCGGCCATACCGGCCGCAGCTAACGCATCGCCCAGCTCGTGCGCGAAGTGCTGCAGCGCTGCTTCGGAGTTCCCGGCACAACGCAGCACGCATGGAGGATTGAACTTGCGCGGAAACGTTTCCGCGCGATCGAGCACGAATTCAAATGCCGCGAAATGCAATCCAGCGGCCGCATGCGATGCGCGTCGTGCGATGTCGTCGGCAACGGCAAAATCACCGAGAAACTGCACGGTCATATGCAGTTTCTCCGGCTGGAGCCAGCGGCCATGCACGCGCCCAGCCGCTTTCAATGCCTGCACGGAGCACCCGATTTCTCCGAGCAGGGCCGCGTCCGGACGCAATGCAAAGAACAGACGATGGATTTGCGCAGGCATCGCGCTATGCTACCTGCGGCCACACGCCCATGCGCGGGGGAGCACCAACGTGAGCGCCACGTTTCACGCCGAAGTCCTGCGCTGGATGCAGACAGCGCAGACCGCAGAACGGCGCGACATTACCGCATTGCTGCACGGCTACTGCCGCCTGCTCGCGCGGTTCGGTATCGCCTTGTACCGCGTCAACATGCCGTTGACGACATTGCATCCGCAATTCCAGGCGCTGCGTTACGTCTGGTATCACGAGATTTGCGATCCCGGTCCATTCCCGACGCCTACGCTGTTTCACCGCGCGATTCACCACATCGACGGCTGCACGGTCGATGAGGCGTTCATGATGCACGGCGCGCGTAATACTCCGCAATACTTGAACAGCCCCTGGGCGCGTCTCCAGCAAAGCGCGCAAACATCACTTTCGTTTTCGATTGCCCCGGCCGGCGAAGCGCAGGAATTTCCGATCTTCGATGATTTGGCGCGCGCCGGCGCGACCCACTATCTGCTCGCCAGAATCGCGGCGGGCAGCGATGGCATGATCAGTTTCGTTACGCGCCAGCACGGTGGCTTCAGTGCGGAACAGGAAGAACTCATCGCCTCTTCGTTGTCAGCGCTCGGCGTGCTCGTCGATTCGGCGGTGAAGGACCTGATTCTGGAAACGGTGTTGCGCTGCTACGTCGGCTACGCACCGACCGACGAAATCATGCGCGGCAATATCCGCCCGGGCGCAATGCTTCAGATCGATGGAGCGATCTGGTTTTCCGACATCCGCAAGTATTCCACGCGTACGCAGAACACCGAGCCGGCAGCGCTGATCGCAGAGCTCAACGAATATTATGAAACTGTCGTACCAATCATCTATGCCCACGGCGGCGAGGTGCTGAAGTTCATCGGCGACGCAATCCTCGCGATTTTTCCTACGAGCGCAAAACGCACCCCGCATTCGGCGTGCCGCGATGCATTTGCCGCCGCGGCGTCCGCCAACCGCATTCTGGACGAGCGTGCGCTCGCCTTCCGGCACGGCATCGGCTTGCACGTCGGCGCATTTCAATACGGCAACATCGGCAGCCTGCGGCGCATGGATTTCACGGTGATTGGCAATGAGGTCAACATCGCTTCGCGGATCGAAGGACAATGCAGCGTGCAGCAACAGCCGCTGTTGATGAGTGCCGCGTTTGTCGAGTGCGGCGGCATTGCCGCGCGCGCGATTGCACGAGCGGCTCTCAAGGGTATCAGCGGCGAAGCGGAACTGTTCGTGCCGGCGTGAACAGCTAGAAGTCGAAGCCGTCGCCGAATATCCGATCGTTGAGCACACCGTTGTGCTGATAGGCGCCGCTGTCACAAGCGCTGCCGGTCGGGCGCGTCGCCACGCGCTGGTCATAGCGCACAGTCGTCCCGGTCGAAGTCTTGCAGCTGGCCGCTGGTACCTTGTTGAGTGCCGCGTTGCCGGCTGACAAGGTCATCGTCTGCGTGGGTCCGCCATTGTTCGCGAGCGCGCCCAGTGGCAGGGTTGCGCTTGAGGTGTCAGTGCCGCCGAAGAACCCTCCGCAGCCGGTGTCATTCGCGAGGTTGTAGCCGCTGGAGACGAACACGCCATCGCAATTGCCGGTGCTGTTGCCCGCGAAGATCGACTTGCCGACTGTCATCGTGCCTGCACCGCCGTTGTAGATGCCAGCGCCAAACGTCGCGCTGTTGCCGGAAATGGTGCTGAAGTCGAGTGAGCTGTTCGATGTGCTCGACTGGTAGATGGCGCCGCCACCGGAGTTCGCCGTATTGCCCTGGAACGTGGAATTGATCACGTGCAATTCGCCGGAGCTGTAGATCGCGGCACCGTTGAACGCGCTGTTTGCGGTGAAAGTGCTCGCATGCACGAACAAGGCACCGCCGTTGTTGTTGATGGCTCCGCCGGTGCCGGCACTCGTGCTGTCGATGACGTTGCTCGCGAATGTCGAGGTGCCAATGGCCGCGGTGCCGTCGTTGTCGATCGCCACGCCGGCCAGACTGCCGCCGATGATATTGTTCGACGAAAATGTCGAGCCCGAGACATTCAGGGTTCCATGGTTGACGACGAAACCAGCCTGCAACAGGTGACTGTTGCTGAGCGTCACGTTGACTAGATCGAGCGTGCCGAAATTCTCCAGCGCGTAGGCGCCGCTGACGCTAACCGCGTGTTGCATGCTCAGACGCTTGAGGGTGAACTGCTTGCCGAAGAACACCTGGAACAGCGGCGAGCTGTCGTTGCCGCTGAAGGTGACGTTGTTGCCACCATCGATTACATCGTTGCCACTCACCTGTTTGAGACTGGTGAACGTGATCGTGCCGCTGCACGTGAATGTAATCGTACCGCCGCCGCTGCCGTCGACGGCATTGAAAGCGGTCATGAATCCCGCTTCCGTACACGTCGAGACAACCGCATTCGTGGCCTGCCCCGCTCCGCTGCAGGCGAGCAGCCCAAAACCCCACACGCACTTGCGCAACAACCGGCTCATATCCTTGTCTCCGTCGTTTATGCATCGGTCCGGCAAAGCGGGAATCATCCTAGCATTGCGAGACACTCGACGCCTGGGGCGTCAAGGCTATGTTCATTGTTCAGCAACCATGCTGTCGTTCGGCCCGCAACATGGAGTAGTTGCATGGATTGCTGGAGAAAGGCCGGATTGATTGTCGCGCTGGCTGCACTCGTTAGCTGTGCGCCGGTCCAGCGCAATGTGGTACGCGAGCCGTCCACCGCACTGCCGGCGGCACACGACACGCCGAGCGCGCGCTATGTGCAGTCCGAAGAGAAAAAGCATGCGGGCGATTCGGGTTTTCGCCTGCTGACCAACGCCACGAACGCGCTGATGAGCCGCATCGCCCTGGCCGACCATGCTGCGCATTCGATCGACCTGCAGTATTTCATTTTCCAGAACGATGCCACCGGGCGGCTCGTCGCGCAACGCTTGCTCGCCGCGGCCGATCGCGGCGTGCGCGTGCGCATGTTGATCGACGATTACGCCTTGAATGACGAATACGACCTGCTCGATGCGCTCGATGCCCATGCCAACATCGAGGTACGCGTATTCAATCCATTCCCCACGCGGGCAAAGTTTCTGCCAGCCAAAGCCGTGCAAATGGCGTTGCAATGGCGGCGCCTGAACCGGCGCATGCACAACAAGTCGTTTGTCGTCGATAACAACGTCGCCGTGATTGGCGGGCGCAACATCGGCGACGCCTATTTCGACGCAGCGGACACCAACAACTTCCGCGACCTCGACGTCATCGCGATCGGGCCGGTCGTCGCCGAAGCGTCGCACTCGTTCGACGCCTACTGGAACAGCGACGCGGCGATCCCGGTCGCCGCATCGGGCCGCAAGCGCGACCCGCAACGCGACCTCTCGCGCATTCGCGATGCACTCGCCCACGAAGCGCGTGCGTTCGCGCAGTCCGACTATGCGCAGGCGGCGATCGAGGAGTTTCCGCGTGGCCCGACCGCCGACCGTACCGGCAGCTGGTTCTGGGGCAACGCGGAATTGCTGGCCGATCAGCCCGAAAAAATCGAGGCCAATCACGACGAACCGGCGCTGCGCATTGGCCCGAAACTCAAGCAGGTCGTCGACACCGCTCAGCACGAGCTGTTGGTGACTTCGCCATATTTTGTGCCTGGTGTTGAGGGAACGAAGTATCTGTCCGACCTCGCGCAACGTGGCGTATCAGTCAAGGTTTTGACCAATTCGCTTGCTGCCACCGACGAGCCTGCCGCGCATGCCGGCTATGCGCACTATCGACGCGACTTGTTGAACGGCGGCGTCCAGTTGTATGAACTGCATCCCATACCCGGCACGGTTCAGGCGTCGACGGCCTACGGCACCTCGTCCGGCATCAGCTTGCACGCCAAATCCATCGTCGTCGATCGGCGCTACGTATTCATTGGCTCGATGAACATGGATCAACGTTCAAAATTGCTCAACACCGAAATGGGCGTCATCGTCGATTGTCCGGGACTGGCCGAGGCCGTCGGAGAATTTTTCGACCGCGCTTCGGCGCCAGCGAATGCTTTTCAAGTCGAACTGAAGGACGCGCCGCACGGTCGTCCGGACATGGTCTGGGTGACACAGGAAAACGGCGCGATGCAGACCTTCGAACACGAGCCGGGGGCTTCCGCGCATCGCAAGCTGGAATCCTTGCTGCTGCGCATGCTGCCGCTCGACAGCCTGTTGTGATCAGAGAAACGGCGAGCGTTCGGCATAACGCAGCCACAACGAGGCTTCCATCTCGTTGGTGAAAACGCGCGCGTCAAGCCCCGCTTCGCGTGCAAACAATTCGCAAAATTCTATGTGCTGCAGGCCAAGCGGTTTCACGTGTGCGATGCGCACGTGCTCCAGACCTGCCCCCGCCATTGCATCGACCAACGTCTTCCATTGCTCGGCCGACAGCGGTTCGCCGGTGGTTTCATCCACGAGCAGCAGTCCGCGCGGGCGACGCTCGCGCATGACAGCGGCAATCGTGCGCCAGCAGGTGAGCGTGTTCGAGTACGTGCCGGCACCGCGCACGACGGCACGCAAATGCCCGCCTTCGGGGGCGAACGTGATAGTGATGGGGTCGTCTGTTTCCATGCTGTGGCGTTCGCGAATCCAGCCTGCGCAGATGACGCCTCATGCGCAGCGCGACGACAACATCCTAGCACCAGCAACTGCTTTTTCCAGTGCAGCGGCGCTAAAATGGAAATTCACTTATCGAGGATGATCTCCATGGGCAGAGGCCCCAGCATCGAAGGACGCAAGAACGCCGAAGACGCGCGTCGCGGCAAGTTGTTCACGAAGCTCATCCGCGAAATCACGATCGCCGCGCGCGGCGGCAGCGCCGATCCAGCCACGAATCCGCGTCTGCGCGCCGGCATCGACAAGGCGCTGACCGCAAACATGACCAAGGATACGATCGAGCGCGCGCTCAAGCGCGCCAGCGGCGCCGACGCGGCGAAGATGGAGGAAATCCGCTACGAAGGCTACGGCCCATCCGGCGTCGCGCTCATCATCGACTGCATGACCGACAATGCGCAGCGCACCGTGTCGGATATCCGTCACGCGCTCGGCAAGCACGGCGGCAATCTCGGTACTTCCGGTTCGGTCGCGTTCCAGTTCAAGCACGTCGGCGAACTCGTCGTCGACACCAGCAAGCACGGCAGTGAAGACCAACTGCTCGAAGCCGCGCTCGACGCCGGCGCCGACGATGTGCAAAGCGACGAGGGGGAAAGTGTCGTGCTCACCTCGCCGGAGAATTTCGAAGCAGTAAAAAAGGCGGCACTCGCCGCCGGATTCACGCCGTTGAAAGCCGATGTGACCTGGCGACCGGAAAATCGAGTTCCCGTGAATGCGGAAGTCGCCGAAACACTGCGCGACCTGCTCGACTGGCTTGACGAGCTGGACGATGTGCAAGAGGTCTATCACAACGCGGAGTTGGCGGCGTAGCAATGCCGCCTATACTTCAACGCGGAATACGTCCGGACACGAATGATGCTCAAAATTATTTTGGGAGCCGCCGCTCTTGCTGCCTCTGTCCCAACGATGTCTGCACCGTTCGCGTTTGCGACGGCATATGTCACTCCTGTCGGCGATAGACCGACCAGCGTGGTCCTCGCTGACCTTAATCACGATGGCAAACTCGATGTCGCACTCTCCCGAGACAGCCATGCAGTCTCGGTCCAGCTGGCGTTGCCAAACGGCGGCTTCGGTCCGGCAATGTCTTATTCCACAAACGGCGGCAGCATAAATCAGAATGCGCAGTCGCTCATTGTTGCCGACTTCAACGGCGACGGCATCCTGGATCTGGCCTCGCCGAACCAGTACGGCTCTGTTCCGATGCCGGTGTCGGTATTCCTCGGTAATGGCGACGGTTCGTTCCAATTGCAAACCTCTTTCTCTTCGGGAAATTGCCCGGTGGCCATCGCCGCGGAAGATCTCAACGGCGATGACAAGATCGACCTCGTCACCGCGGACCTCGAGGGTACAAGCGTTTCCGTACTGCTCGGTCAGGGCAACGGTACGTTCGCGTCCCCCGTGGACTATAGCGTCGGTTCCTTTCCTGAATCGGTAATTGTTGGTGACTTCAATGGCGACGGAAAACCTGATCTTCTGGTGGGAAACGAAGCCTCCGGCAATATTTCGTTGCTGACCGGAAAAGGCGACGGTACTTTCGCGGCAGCAATATCCATGGCAATTGCCGGCCCCCGCTCGTTGGCTGCGGCTGACCTCAATGGCGATGGCAAGCTTGACGTCGTAGTGGCTACGGGCAGCAACGTCTCGATACTACTGGGCCACGGCGATGGAACATTTGCGCTCGCGACGACCTACGCGACCGGCACTGGATACGGTACCAATGCAATTGCGCTCGCCGACCTCGATGGCGATGGCGCGTTGGATATCATTGCTGCCAACTACAGCACTCTAAGCATTTTACGCGGGTTCGGAAATGGCACATTTTCTGCGCCGAAAGATGTTCCCGGTGTCGATGATGCGACCGGCGTTGGCGTTGCCGACTTCGACGGCGATGGCAAGCTGGATCTCGCCGTCACTAATTACTGGGCGGGTTCCGTAACCCTGCTTACCAACGACGTGCTGTTCAGTGGCGGATTCGAAAAGCCCTGAGCGCAGAGTCTAGCCGCCCTTCTGATACGTCCCGATCAATTCCGCTTGCGCCACGATATGCCCTTGCATGGCCGCTTCCAGCGTATGCTTCGTCAGCGGTTTGCCGGCGGGTAACATCGCGTCGAGCGCGTAGAGTTTGAAGAAGTACCGATGCCGGCCGATCGGCGGACATGGCCCGCCATAGCCGCTGCGGCCCCAGTCGTTCGTGCCTTCGACAGCACCGACCGGGACATTCTTGCCGCTCGCGCCTTCGGCGAGCGCTGTCGTGGCCGGCGCAAGGTTGTACACCACCCAATGCACCCAAACGCGCTGCGGCGCTTTCGGGTCTGGCGCGTCGGGATCATCGACGATCAGTGCGAGACTCTTTGCGTTCGCGGGCACGCCGCTCCATGCCAGCGGCGGCGAGAGGTCACCGCCTTCGCAAGTATATTTTTTCGGAATCGCCTGACCGGCGGCGAATGCGGATGAAGTCAATGACAGCATGACGGATTCCTCCTGCGCCGCGAATATCGATGGCGACGCGAATAGCGACAGCGAAATGGCGAACACGAGACGCATGTTGATTCCGATCTCCTGAAGCCGGCGAAAGTTTCCTTGACTCAATCAGCGCGCGTCTCCGGCGTGAGCACAATTTCGACGTGTATGTTGTCCTCGCGCGTTGTGTCTGCAACACGAGCGGCTGCGCGCGCGCGCGCGATGCCGGCATCCGTCAGCACGCGGATGACGGCGTTGGCGCGCGCCTCGGCCAATTTTCGTGCATCCAGTGTGTCGTCTTCTGCGCTTACGAACACAGACACCCGTGCTGCGCGATATTCGTCGAGGATTTTCGCCAGCGGCATGAGCAGGCTTCGACCCGCGTCGTCGACTTGTGCCGTGGCGGCAAAGAACCCGAACCTGCGCGAGAAGTCGAGCACGATGCCACTGCTTGCGCGAGCGATGATCACGCCCGCAGCGAGTTGCTGCTGCAGTCGACCCTGTAGCACGTCCAGAAAATAACCGACCTGGCCAGCCGCGACTCCTTGTTTGTCCGGAGCTCCCGGACTTGCACGACTATCGCCTTGGCGCGCAGGTTTGCCGTGCGTTTTCACCGGGGCGCGCGACGCGTTTGCCTGAGCCGGACCGCTCGCGTGCTGCGGCTTCTGCGATGCGCACGCCGTGAGCAGCACGAGTGCCGCAGTCAGCGCGACCAAGGCCCGTCTAGACATAAGGTCGGTTCTTCGCTTGCAGAAATTCGATGAAGTCCGTGACCGTCAGCGGTCTGCTGAATAGATAACCCTGGCCGAGAAACACGCCGTGATCCACAAGCCAGCGGGCCTGATCATGCGTTTCCACGCCTTCGGCGACCACTTCCAGACCGAGCGATTTGGCCATGTCGATCACATGCACGATCACTTCGCCCGTCGCCGCGCCGGTGCCGATCGCGTCGACGAACGACTTGTCGATTTTAAGCACGTCGAGTTCGAAGGACTGCAGATACGACAGGCTCGAATATCCCGTGCCGAAATCGTCGACCGCGATCTTATGCCCGCGTTCGCGGAAACCGCGGATTAGAGCGCGTGCGGTATCCGTGTTGACGAGGGCGCGCTCGGTGATCTCCAGCTTGATCACCTGCGCCGGGAGGCCCGTCGCCTGGAGCATCTTCGCAAGGTCGGTGCCGACGCGATCATTCTTCAGATCGCCGTGCGATAGATTCAGATTGATGCTGATCCCGTCCGCTGCCGCAAGAATGGTCGGCAAATCGGCAACGACGGTGCGCAGCACCGCAGTGGTAACGTCCTGGATCAGCCCGGCTTCCTCTGCTATTGGAATGAATACGTTTGGACTCACCCACTGTCCTTTCTCGCGCTGCCAGCGCGCGAGTGCTTCCGCGCCCACGCAACGCGAGCTGCGCAAATCGACGACAGGCTGGTATTGCACGCTGATCTGCCCGGCCGCCAGTGCGCGCCGCAGTTCCGTGCCGGGGCGCAGCTGATAACGCGAAAAGCGCAGGATCGCGTCGATCCAGGCAGCGATGAACAGCAGACCCAGCAGCGCTCCGATCAACAGAGTCGAAGCATGACGGCCCCAGAAATTGCTGATCGGCTCCTGCGCAATCACGTCAATCGGCAGGATCTGGTTGCGAGCGAAGTGGGAAGTTACCTGACCTTGTTCGCGTTCGATTTTCACACCAACCGGTAGCGCATCCGGCTGGGGTAGTTGCGCATCCCATGGAATCGCCGACAAACGCAGATTTTCGACCCATAATGCCGCGCGGCGATCCGGCGAAGGCGGCAGATCGAGAAGCAGGCGCGGATCGATGGCGACGTCATGATCGCCATAGCGCATCAAGAAAAGTTGCACGCCGCCGATCTCGGTCTGCGCACTCGGCCACCAGGCGACTACGCCGTTGTCGTAGATGCGATCGGCATGGGATGGCTTGAGGCCTTCTTGCGGCAAGAATCCGGCGCCACATAGGCGATCGGCAGCCTGCCAGTAGCCAATCCCGCGAATGTAGGGCCGCGACACCGCCGCGTTCTGCAGTGCCTGCAAGTGCGCAGGCGAGCAACGCGGCGCGTCGATTTTGTCGAAGGCGGCAAGCATGTCGCGGACATCGACGATGATGTGTTCCGTTCGTTGCCCGAGCATCGCCGCAAGGCCGCCGGCGTAATCGGTTTCCGATGCGACGGATTGCTTCCACAGCAGCCACAACATGCAACCGAACAGCGCGGCAGCACCTAGTACGCCACCCAGCACGGCGCCGAGCAGAATTTTCTCGCGGCGATGCATCGACAGCCCCGTGGTCCGCACGAAAGTTCTTGCGCGGATCCGACCCCTCCGTGTTTCGGCGATCCCGGCGGCGGCATCATAGACCGCCGTGGCTGCGGCGTCTTGTCTGATGCCGATGCTGCCCAGGGCAGCGCACGAGCCCTAGCGCAGCTGGCTGTCCTTGCTGCCCCTGCGGTTATAGCCGCTGAATTTTTCTTCGTCCTTGTCGCGTTCACTCTGGCACGCGACGCACAAACGCACGCCCGGCACGGCCTTGCGCCGCGCTTCGGGAATTTGCGCATCGCATTCTTCGCAGCGTTGCAGACCCGGACCTTGCGGCGCCTTGCTGCGCGCGCGCTGGATCGCGTCCTTGATCGTCGCGTCGATCTGATCTTGTACGGCGCCGTCGCCGGCCCAACCGGTAGCCATCGCAATATTCCGCCTAACCGCTACCGATCATGATGGAGGCAGCATGACGCCCGCACAAGCGCTATGGCGAGATTTGTACCCCCACGTAGACCAAGGCGCGCGCTTGCTCGTCGCTGGCTGGTCCGAATATCCGGCCGATCGCGCCGAGGAAAGTCAACGTTTCATTGAGCTTCCAGCGCATTCCGAAATTCAGCAACGTCTGCGCATCGCCTGCGCCCCATTCGCGATGGATTTCGGCGAGGCAATCCACTTTTTCCGACCCGCAAGAATGACCCACGACAATTCCCGCCGACCAAAAATCGCCTTCGTGCTGGACAAAATGGCGACCCAGATCGGCGGCGACGTCGAACTCCTGAATTTTCGTCGCCGCCTCGAATGGCAGGAAAAACTCCTTGTTCGGCGATGCCACGCCGATACGCTCTGAATAACTCGATAACGAAGTCTCATAACGCGGATACATCGACAACTCGATGCCGTGTTCGTGCTTCTTGTCGAGGAATCGCCACTTCACCCCGATGCTCGTATCGCCGACACCCGCGCGCCAGCGGCCGTCGGCGTTCGTGTACGTCCATGGCAGGTCGAGGTTGAGCTGGATATGGTCACCCAGCCCATAATTGATGTCGGCATCAGGCACATCGACGAGCCAACCATCGCGTTGGTGCGTGCCAATAACGCCTAGATTGATCTCCCATTTGCCGTCGCCCGGCGTGCCAGGATCGTCGGTCGCCATCGGCGGACCGCCTTGTGCGCAAGCCAGCGCGGAACAACAAATCAGGATCATTCCCAGAATCGATTTGCCCATTATTTCTTCCCCAAAGGCATCCAGTCATCTTCCGCCTGCGGATCACAACGATCCTGGCGGCAGACGAGAAATTTCGTTACCGGATGAATCTCCCAAAGCGACATGCGGTCGGGCTCATCCTTGAGCGGATTGTCGGGATCGTCGTTCACGTAATGCGCCTTGTCATAAGACAAGCCGCCCTCGACCCAGACTTTCAGACCTTTTGCCTGTATGTCCTTGAGTTCGTCGATAGACCATTGCGCGGGGCGATCCTGCGGAATCATCTCGACGACGATGCCTTTGAATTCGGTATTGCCCGGCGCATCGACGAGCGGAATGTGGAAGTCGTTGTCCGCCGGTTTCTTCAACAGGCAGTTGACCGATTCGCCGGCCTTGTTTACATGCAGCCCCTCATCACCCTTCGGGATGAATCCGACGGTGCGCACAAAATCGCCCTCGGAAACCATCCCGTGTTGCACATGCAGGTCGTGCAGTCGTGCCCGCTGTGCCGCCGTTGGCTCCGGCGGCCCCTGCCCGATCCGCTCGTCGGCCTGCACCTGCAGTTGCGCGAAATCCTCGAAGCTCAAGGTCAGCGGAACTCCGACCTTTGGCTGTCGGCGCTTCAGTTCATTCGATTCGGCCTCGGGCGTGCCTTCCGCGTCGCAACCTCGCGCCGGACATTGCTCTAGCGCGGTGGCACAAACCTTGGGCTCGGGCAGATCGTCGGCTGCATGCTCGAGCTTTGCGTCGGCCTCGGCCATCCAGGCTTGAGGCCCTTGATCCTTGCGGATCACTCGATAGTAGCCATTGCGCTTGCTGCGCGTCACCCAAACCAACGGCGTCCCCGCCGGAGCCTTGAAGGCCGCCGCCGAATCTGCTTTCGGCGCGATGCGCAAGACGGCGTCATGCAGAGTGCGAAGAATATCGACCTCGTCGGCACTGGCGCACGCACCCGCGAGAAGCAGCAAAGCTGTGAGATAACCTCGTGCGGGACGGATTGGCTTCCTTGCCGTTAATCGCTCCATTCGCACACTCTCCATGTGGTCGACGTATTACAGACATTGCACGCGCATGGCTAAATCCGCGATGAACTCCGACACCCACAGGGTCGGGTCCGTCAGGCGGGACCCGCAATGGGATGATGCGTCACACTAAATGCGCGACCCAAGCCAAAGTGCAGTAAGGGATTTTTAACTTGTCGATCCTTCCCAATCGGCGTTTTCCGGCGTAGGCTCACCGCTCCCTCAGCAGCACACCGGAGCGCCGTCATGGCCCTGTGGAAAGACCCAACGAAGTCCGCCAGCAATATTCCTTTCCCGCCGCCGGATGCGACGCCAACCGCCGCCAAATCGGATTTGCCGCCGTTTCTCGCCGAGCAGTCGAAGGCGGATCTCGCGGCGGTCCCACGCGCATCGGTACCAACGCCCGCGCCGGTGCGCGAGAAGGCCAAGTCCGAATCGCTGATCGCGCCGGATCTTGCCATCGAAGGCAAGATCGAAGGCACCGGTCACGTTCGCATTGCCGGCCGCTTCAAGGGCGATGTCGATGTGCGCGGCGATCTGACGATCGAATCCGGCGCACAGGTCACCGGCAGCATCCGCGCGGAGAAAGTCAGCATTTCCGGCGAACTGATCGGCAATGTCGAAACCGCCACCCACGTCGATCTTCTGCAGAGCGGATCGCTTACCGGTGATCTCAAGGCCGCGACAGCGACCGTCGCCGCGGGCGCGCGCATGCGCGGCATGGCCGACTTCGGTTGGGAAAACAGCGGCAAGAACCGCAACAACGGCGCGGATCACAAACACTCATGAGCGCACCGCCGCGCCCGGGCGAGCCCGGCGCGACGCGCAACTGTCCGCACTGCCGGGAAATCATCCTGGAAAGTGCGGCGGTGTGTCCGGCGTGTCAGCATCACGTGCGCTTTGAACAGCCCGCTGCCGCGCCGTACGATCGCGCGGCCCTCGCCCGCGCGAAGCAGGCGACTACACCTCTGCGCGTGGAAGGCAGCATCCGCAATCCCGCCGACGGCGGTGCGCACGAATATTCGATGGTGCTGACGATCCGCAACGAACGCGGCGAAGAAATCGTGCGTCGCCTGGTTGGCGTCGGCGCGCTGCAACCCGATGAGCAACGCACATTCACGCTCAGCGTCGAGATGACGGCGGCCCCGGAAAAGAACGACGGCAAGCGTCGTCACTGAACGACGCTGCCGCATTCGTAAATTCGCTTGACCTAGTCCGGTGGATGGAGGTAAACACCTCCCCCTGGGACGGATTTCCGCGCAACGGGGAAATCACGGCGTTAGTTCGCGAATCGGGGAAAAATCGTATGAGACTTTCTACCTTGTTGGGGTTGTCGCTCCTTTGTTTTGCGGCAGGCGCCAATGCCACCGATGGCCAGCCGCTCACCGCGAGTGCCGCAGGCCAGAATGCAGCGCACCACGGAAAACCGACGGAGCTGCAGCTGCAGCGCGCCGGCAGCAAGAAATTCGATCTGCGCAAACTGCCGCATACGAAACCCAAGCAACAAGAGCGCCCGGAGTTCGAGGAACCGGAACCCAATCCGACTGAACTGCCAAGCGGACTTACAGCCCCGGCCGCATCGATCTCCGCGCCGGGCCCCAGCGCACCGGCGCCGGCGCCGAATGCGGTCTATGAAGGCCTCGATCGCTTCACCTGGGGCGCGGGCAGCCCGCCGGACACGAACGGCGATGTAGGCCCGACGTATTACATTCAGACCGTCAATACATCGATTGGCGTGTACAGCAAGGCCGATGGCTCGCAGCAAGCGGCCTTCACCTTCAACACATTCATGAGCCAGGGTAACTTCGGCAACCTGTGCGACACCGACAACTTCGGCGATCCGGTCGTGCTTTACGACACGTTCGAGGATCGCTGGATCATCACCGATTTCGCATTCAAGCTTGACGGCGGCGGCAACGTCCTCGCCCCTGCTTATCAATGTTTTGCGGCGTCCATGAGTGGCGATCCGATCAGTGGCGGCTGGAATTTCTACTCGCGCCTGATTTCCGACAACCTCGACGACTATCCGAAGTTCGGCATCTGGCCGGACGGTTTGTACATGTCGGCGAACATGTTCTCGTTCGGTGCCGGTTCGTCATTCCAGGGCGCGCGTGCATGGGCCTTCAACAAAGCGCAGATGTACGCCGGAAGCGCGACCGTGCAAGTGGTGCAGTTCGATGTCGGCGGCGGTGATTTCACCGTCATTCCGAGCAATGCGCGCCTGCAAACCGGCACGCCGGCACCTGGCACGCCGAACTATTTTGTGTCGACCTGGCAGTTCCTCAACGCGCTGACGGTCTACAAGTTCCATGTGGACTGGAACAGCATCTCGCTGTCGACGTTTACCGGCCCGGACACACCGCTCGCTGCGACGAGCTGGCCCAATGCGGCCGTCGCCAATGCTCCACAGCCGGGCACGGCGAATCTCATCGACGTGCTGCAGATTCGCGCGATGGTGCAGAACCAGTACACCAATCTAGGTGGCGCCGAATCGCTGTGGCTGCCGCACACCGTGCGCCGCGCGAATACCTCGGGGTTTGCCGCGTCGCGTTGGTATCAGGTGGATGTAACCGGCGGCACCGTGGCGGCAAATCTGCCACAAGCCGCGACTTGGGACCCCGACGGCGCGAACGTCAGCCACCGCTTCACGCCGAGTCTCGCCCTCGACCGCACCGGCAACATGGCGATGGGTTACAGCATCTCCAACTCCACGACGGTGTTCCCATCGATGGCGTACGCGGGTCGTCTGGCCGGCGATCCGGTCAACACTTTCAGCCAGACCGAACAGACCTTCTTCAGCGGCACGGCATCGCAAACCGGCTCGACACGCTGGGGCGACTACAGCTCGATGACGCTTGATCCGGACGGCTGCACGTTCTGGTACACGAATGAGTACGCCAATCCCGCCGACCAGACGTTCAATCATCGCTGGTTGACGAAATTCGGCTCGTTCGGTCCATTCCCGGGCTGCACGCCGGTCGGCGCCGGCGGCACGGTTTCTGGCACTGTAACGGTCAGTCCGGGTGGCGCGCCGATCAGCGGTGCGACCGTCGCCCTCGGCGCACGCTCTACCACGACCGACGGCAGTGGGTTCTACTCGTTCACGTCGATTCCCGCCGGTACTTATCCGACGCTCAGCGCAAGTATGCCGGGATTCGGCAGTGCGTCGGCGTCGAGTATCGTTGTTACCGACAGCGGCACGACGACTCAGAACTTCTCGCTGAGCTCCGCTGCGACCAGCAGTTGCCTTACCGATACGACGCAGGCTGACTTCCTGCTCGGTGTGCCGACCAGCCTGGACCTGACGACCAGTCCCGGCGATGTCACGCTGAGCAATGCGCCGTTGATCGATCAACAGAACACCACACTGGGCAGCAGTGGCGTCGGCATAACCATAACGACCTACGGCGGGCAGACGTTCACTCCGTCTGTTACCGGCTTGCTCCAACAAGTCGACATCAATCTGTTTTGCTCCGGCTGCACGGGAACCACACCCAATCTCACGTTGAGCGTTCGCGCTACCGCTGGTGGACTGCCTACCGGCGCGGACCTGACGACTGCAACAATTACGGGCTTCAGTGACGGCGGTGTAGCCAGTTATCACACAGCCACATTCGCCTCGCCAGTTACGCTCACCGCCGGAACGCAGTACGCGCTGGTCATTCACCCGACGGTGAACCCGTTGCCGGGAACCTATGCGTTGACGCGCAGCGGAACCTCGGTCGCTGGTTCGGACGTATATGCGGGCGGCACGCGCGTCGCCGGCGCCACGAGCGGCACCGTGTGGAGTATCCCGCTCACCGGCGGTGTCAGCACCGATGCCGGCTTCAAGACTCACATGAACGTCGGCTACAGACCGTCTGGCGATCTGGTCTCCTCGACTAAAGATGCCAACCCGGCCGCGAACTACACGCCGCATTGGACGACGCTGTCGTGGAACGCATCCACACCCGCCAACACCGGGCTGAGCTTCCAGGTGGCGGCGAGCAATTCCGTCGGTGGCCCGTTCAACTTCGTCGGTCCGGATGGCACGGCCGCGACGTTCTTTACGACCAGCGGCGCCTCATTGAGTCAGTTCAACGGCAGTCGCTATCTGCTGTACCGCTCGTATCTGACATCGAGCGACGGATTGGCAACGCCGACGATGAACGACGTGACCACGTGCTTCGCCGACAACCCACCGGCTGACTTGTCGATTACCAAGGATGATGGCGTCAGCAGTGTCGCGCCCGGTGCACCCGTGGTCTACACGATTACCGCCGAGAACCCCGGTCCCGGCGACGCCACCGGCGCGACGGTGGCTGATGCTTTCCCTGCCGGCCTGACCTGTTCTTCCTGGACTTGCTCGAGCAACGGCGGCACGTGCACGGCTTCCGGCGCAGGCGACATCAACGATACAGTTGATCTGCCTGCCGGCACCGATATCACCTACAGCGCCAGCTGTACGCTCGATGTCGGTGCGACGATTGGATCGACGTTCAGTAATACCGCGACGCTTACGGCGGCGGCAAACGACGTTGTCGACCCGGACACGGGCAACAACTCGGCGACCGATCAGGATACGGTCGCAAAAAATCCGACCACAACGTCGCTGACCAGCAGCCAGAATCCGAGTGTGTTCGGCCAGAGCGTGACGTTTACTGCGACGGTTTCCAGAACGCTCGTAGCGGGTACTCCGACCGGCGGCGTCACCTTCAAGGATGGCGGCACGCCGCTTGGTGGTGCCGTCACCTTGTCCGGCGGGGTCGCGACACTAAGCACATCCGCACTCGCGGCCGGCAATCACACAATCACGGCGGAGTACGGCGGTGATGTCGACGACGATCTGTCGAGCGCCGCACTCACCGGCAATCCACAAGTCGTCGCCAAGGACAGCACGACGACTGCAGTCACGAGCAGCGTCAATCCGAGCGCGGCCGGACAACGGGTGACGTTCACCGCGACGGTTTCGCCGGTTTCTCCCGGCTCGGGTACGCCGACAGGCACGGTGACGTTCAGCTCCGGCGCGACGGTTCTCGCCAGTCCGATCGCGTTGAATGGCAGCGCGCAGGCGGTGTTCGCGACCCCGGTGCTGACAGAGGGCAACCACACGATCTCGGCGCACTACAATGGCGACGGCAATTTTGCCGTCAGCACCGGGTCACTCCCCGGCGGCCAGACCGTCATAGGTACGCCGAATCTGAGTCTGAGCGTTGACGATTCGCACTTGTTCGCCCGTTACGGCATGGTGCTCGATTACCTCGTCACCCTGGCCAACAGCGGCACTGGAACGGCAACAAACGTCAGCGTCAGCAGCACGGCCTCGGCCGGCCTGGATGTCGCCAACACGAACTGGACTTGCAGCGGCGCAGGCAGCGGAGCCACGTGCACAGCCAGCGGAGTGGGCGCGTTCGCCGACACGGCCACGCTGCCGCCGAACCGCAGCCTGAATTGGCTGGTCAGCGTGCCGGTGTTCAACAACACCACCGATGACACGGTAAGCCTCACGATCAGCGCGACGGGGGCATCCGATGCGACGGATATCGATACGCTCGTGATCTTCCGCGACACGTTCGAAGTGCAAAATGGCGACGGTACCCAGGCGATACCCTCGCCCGAAAACGTCGGCGTGCTCAGCGGCAGCGTCAACCAGTTGTTCAAGCTGCCGGCATCGCGCGGCAACGCCATCGGTGATGTGGTCACGCTAAGCAGCGGCTCCGCCCAGGTCCGCGTACAGAGCGTCACGCTCGGCAAGACCACGCTCGTGCGCGTGCTGACGGAAGCGAACGGGCAGGAACACGCCAGCGCCTGGGCCAACGCGCAAGTCGGCGCAACACTCAGTGTCGGCAGCGTCTCGGCCGATGGCAAGCGCGTGATTCTGCTGGAGGGTGCGGAAAAACCGCTGGCCGCCCCGCTGGCGCAGTCAGTCAAGTAAGCACGGACATCCTGGTAGCCGCCGCCGAGCGGCGGCTACCTTGAAACGGACTTTCCGGAAGCCTTGGCGCAGACAGCAGGATCGTCTCGCTCGATTCTTGTTGCCGGGTTGAAATGCGGCGCGGGAAAGTCGCAGCAACACTTCTGGTGGCCGCCACGCACGATCAGGCACGACACTTCATCCGGAAGTGAGGTCATCCACGCAATCAGTTGATTTGCGTTCCGATTCAGTTCGCCGCTACAGCGAAGGCATCCGGCGCAACGCCGCTTGAAACGCGCAGCGCCCTTCTGCTCGGCGCTGCGCATCATTGCGCTTCCCTACTTCACGGATACGGCAGGCACGAACGGCTTGATGCCGAGGGCTTCGTCGATTTCGCTCGGCGCGTAAGCCTTGTCGCCTTTGATGACGAGCGCGACTTTGCGTACATCGCTGATGTTCTTCGTCGGGTCTCCATCGAACAACACGAGGTCGGCGCGTTTGCCTTGCATGACCACGCCGCGGTCGTCGAGCACGCGCGCGTATTTGGCGCCGTTGTAAGTGGCGACCTGCAGCGCCTGCGACGGCGTGAGTCCCGCCTGCACATACAATTCCAGTTCGCGCTGCAGCGTGAAGCCGGCCAGCGCATCGGTGCCGGCGACGAGCGGAATGCCGGCCTTGTACATGCGACCGGTGAATTCGATCATCTTCGCGTAGGATTTTTCGTAACGCGCGGCGGTGGCGTCGTCTGGAATCTTCATCTGGCCCTGGAAAAAGCCACGGCGCACGTCCGGCGGCATGTTGTCGGCCACTGCCGCGTACACCTGCGACATGTCGCCGTCTTTCTGGCGGATGAAATCGAATGTCGACAACGTCGGGTCGATCACGGTCTTGTGCTGCACGAGCTCGGCGATGAAGTCCTGCACCGGCTTGCTGTCGAAGTCCATGTCCGCGACCTTGTTCGCCGGCAGGTAGAAGCGCTCGAGAGTGCGCGTGTCGGTCTTGTCGTCGACGAGGAAGTTGAGCAGCACCTGATTGATGTGCTGGATCTCGTCATATCCCTGCTCCACCACCTCGTGCGCGCGCAGGAACGCGGGCACGTGTCCGCTCACGCGCATGCCCTTGCTGTGCGCATACGCGGTCGTTTCTGGCAGGATCGCCTTCGGGAACGAGTTGTAGATCTTGATCTGCGGATAACCGTGTTCGTGATACCAGTCGATCGCGTGTTTGGCTTCCGCCAGGTCCTTGATGACGAAACCGTTGCGCGCCGAATTAGGGCTTTCACCTTCGATGAATCCTGCGGGTACCACGTGCGGCGCGAGCAGCGTGCCGGCCTGCTCCTGCTCGATGAGCTGCTGCAGCGTGGCATTGTCATTGCCCATATCGCGGATCGTCGTGATGCCGGCGGCGAGGTGCAGTCCGCCTTCCCAGAAACCGGTGTGCGCGTGCATGTCGAAAAGACCCGGCGCCAACACACGACCCTTGGCATCGATCACGTGGTCGGCCTTGCGCTTTTCTGCGCCAGCGGGGCTGATCGCAACGACACGGCCATCCTGCAGCAACAGATCACTGCCGGTGCCGAGCGTAGCGCGCTCGCTGTCGAACACGCGCGCATTCTTGATCAGTGTGGTGCCGGCGAGCGAATGCGCGAGACGCTGGTTCATCGCGACGAGCAGGTCTTTCTCGGCCGCCTTCTGTTGTGTTTCCAATGTCGCCGCATTCTTCTCCCAGCCATCTTCGACGAGTTGCAGGTAGCCGGGAAAAATGAAGGCGAACAGCCGTGGCGAAGCGTCGGTCGTCGCCCACGCGAACGTCGGCGTGAAACCGATGCCGGTCAGCGCAACGAGCTGCACCTTGCGCTTTGCGCTTCCGTTCGTCACTTCCGATTCGACGAGCTTGCGCATGCTCAGCGTGCCGCTCGGGATCAGCGGCAACTTGCCGTCGCTGCGCTTGGCCAGCGCGGTGAGCGCAACCGAGAGCGATTCCGGCGTGCCGCCGAGCGGCGTGTACAGCGCCGTGCCGAACACGGATTGCTCGCCCTTGTCCGAGGTGGATTTCCACTCCGCTTTGTCGCCTGTGCGCGTGAATGTTTCGTCGACCTCGGCGCCGAACGTCGAGGTGCCGACAACGTGGTAATTGACGAAGGTGCCGTCCTTGGTCACCTTGAACTCTTCTTTCAACTCCGGCCCGCGGCCGTTGTCCTTGAAGATGAATTCGACCTTGGTATTGCCGTCGCCGTCGCGGATGACGGTTTGGTGTCCGGCTTTCGTCGTGCCGCCGTTTACCAGCGCGATGTAATTCGTGGTTTCCTGCGCGTGCAAACCGCCGCACGCGAACGCAGCCATGCCCAGAGCGAAGATCGCTTTCATTGGAGTTTTCCCAGTTGGAGTCGGGTCAGAATCCGGTCGAGCTTGACTGATCCTGACAGTGCCGGCGTGTGACAGGAGTCATGGTACGGCGCGGATCGCTAGTTGTCGCGTTGCGGCAGGTTGTCTGCGTCGAGCTTGCGCAGGACGCGAATTCCAACGGTCGTGTAGCCGATATCCGTGTCGGCATCGCCAACGGCGTCCAGATTGTTCGCCCGGGCATCGTCGCGCCAGGACGTGCCGCTGAACAGATGCGCGAGACAATGGCCGGATTTGTCGGTCGCGGCGGACTTGCATCCCAGAGTCCATTCGCTCACGTTGCCGAGGAGGTCGTAGACGCCCACTGCATTCGGCTTGAAACCGCCCACCGGCGCAGTATGCAAAAAGCCGCTCTTGCAGCCGGAGTTGCGCAGAAACGGCAGCGCATTGTGTCCGGCAAGATTGCCTTGCGCGCACGCGCTTACACCCGCGAGCGCGGACCGCGCTGCATGCAGCCACTCGGCGCGCGTGGGCAAGGTGTATTGTGCATGCGTGCGCTCGGACAACCATTGCGCGTACGCGGATGCATCGCTCCAGCTCACGCACACGACCGGGTGCCGGTCGTTCTGCGCAAAACCGGGATTGCGCCAACTGAGCTTTCGCACGCGCGACCACGGCTGCAATGGCTCGCGGCAATTGCTCGCGGCGCGATGCGTCGCACTGGCGAATGCTGCATATTCGCCACGGGTCACTTCATAACGCGCCAGAGCAAAACCGCTCGCTTCGCCTTCATGCGCGTCGGGCACAAACACAAGTTCCGGGCCGCCCGGATCGCGCAATGCTGTTCCGGCGGCGAAGTCAATCTGGCTTGGAGCCACCTGCAAAGCGTCGCTGGACTCCGCTCGCCCCGGCGCCGGCGCTGGTACCGCTTCCGCAGTAGCGGTGGTACTCGCAACTTCCGGCGTGTCGGCGCGCGGCGCTGTGGCCACCGTCGCAGGCTCGCTCGGTGGTGCGTCAGCGCCCGGCGCGGATGCCGTGTCGGCAACGTGCACCACCGGGCTGCGCGACCGAAACATCACATTTGCCAGCATGGCAGCACCGATCAAGACGACGACGCCGGCAAGAACCGGCGCCGTGCGTGACCGCGACGGCTGGCTCGCCGTGCGCTCCGGCTCGCGCATGCCCGACTCGATCTCATCGAGTGCGGCAGCCATCTCGGCAGCGGTTTGGAAGCGATCCGCCGCGCTCTTGGCCATCGCCTTGTCGATGAACGCCTGCCAGCGGCGGCGCAGTGGCGGCAAGTTCGGAATCGGCTGTTCGACATGCGCGAGCGCCATCGACAGCGTGTCGATTCCGTGGAACGGCAATTCGCCGCTGAGCAATTCGAAAGTCACCACGCCAAGGCTGTACAGGTCGGCCCGACCATCGAGCGTCAAGCCACGCGCCTGCTCCGGGCTCATGTATCCAGCGGAACCAATCGTCGAACCTTCGCGCGTCACGCGCGCGATCTCGCGTGTGCTCAAGGCGATGCCGAAATCGGCCAGCAACGGATTGTCGCGCTGGTCGAACAGGACGTTTTCCGGTTTCACGTCGCGATGCACGACACCGAGCTCGTGCGCGTAGCCGAGCGCTGCGCAGAGTGCGCGGACGATCGCTAGGATGCCCGCTTCGTCCAGCGTCCGTTCCGCCAGATCGCCGCGCGGCAGATACGGCATCGTGTAATAAAGCCGGCCATCGGCGGTTTGCCCGACATCGAAAATGCTGACGATATGCGGATGATCCAATTGGGCGATCGTGCGTGCTTCGTGTTCGAAGCGAGCGACATTCTCCCGGCCTTGCGTGCGCTCGGCGGCGATGATCTTGATCGCTACTTGCCGCGACAACGAAAGCTGCGTGGCGAGGAAAACGTCGGCCATGCCACCGCGGCCCAGCACGCGGGTGATTTCGTAACCGGGAATTTGCGGGAGGTCGGTAGGGTTGACCATTGCACCAGTGCGGCGTCGCCAGGAACGGGCATGTTAGCCCATGGCGGCAGTTTCCCTCAGCCGCTTGGCCAATTGAGTTATCGGCGTGCGTGCGAAAATGCGAATTGCAACTCAGTCGGCCAATGCCGCTTCCTCGCGGCCTTGCTGGCGGATTGTCGCTTCCCGGCGCGCTTCCTCGATCGAGGCCATGATGCTGTGCACATCGGCGTGATGCTGGTCGAAAACGAATTCGCCGGTCAAGGCCGAGTCCGCTTGCAGCTCGCTCCTTTCATACAGCGCCCACATCTCTTCGCCGAAATGGGTGGTGTTGAGTTCCGGCGCGAAGCGCCCGAGGCTGTCGCGCAGCTGATGCACATCGCGCAGCAGCATCGCGCGCGCCGCGTTGTTGCCGGCGGCGCTGACCACTTGCGGAAAATCAATGATGACCGGACCGGACGCCGCGACCAGCACGTTGTATTCGGAGAGATCGCCGTGGATCAGCCCTTGGCAGAGCATGCGCACAACGTCGCCAATCAGCTGCGCATGAAATGTGCGCGCTTGTTCCGGCGACAGATCGACTTCTCCCAGCCGCGGCGCGCTGTGGCCATGTTCGTCGGTGACGAGCGCCATCAGCAACACGCCGTGGAAATAGCCGCGCGGTTGCGGCACGTGGACGCCGGCCGCGGCCAGACGGTACAGCGCGTCGACCTCGGTGTTCTTCCACTCGGCTTCTTGCTCGCGCCGGCCGAATTTCGTCGCCTTGGCGATCGCGCGCGTTTGCCGGCTGCCGCGGAATTTACGCCCTTCCTGATACTGCACGCGCGCCTGAAAGCTGCGCTGCCCCAGGTCTTTGTATACTTTCGCGCAGAGCACGCCGTCGCCGGAGCGGACCACGTAAACCGAGGCCTCCTTGCCACTCTTGAGCGGGCGTATTACTTCGTCGATCAGGCCGTCGTCGATGAGCGGCTGCAGGCCTTTCGGAATCTTCATCAACGGCTGGCGCAAAAAAGGGGCAGCATTATCGCCGATTTGCGCCTTTCGTGCCGGCGCAGGCGCGCAATGCCGGCAACGGCTCCTATTTTTCCTTGTCCGCGGTGTCGAGGAAATAGGCCTCGACCTTGCCCGAATATTTCAATGTGATCGGCCGGCCACGCCGATCCAGCGCGCGGCCGACCGCCATGCGCACCCAGCCTTCGCTGACGCAGTATTCGTCGACCGTGGTTTTTTCCTCGCCATTGAAGCGAATGCCGATGCCGCGCGCGAGAATCGCCTCATCGTAGAATTTGCTGCGCGGATCGGCGCATAGATGATCAGGCGGTGTGTCGTCGGTCACGAGCTTCTCTCCAGTCGCATGCGATGTGCGAATGGTAAACGGAATCGCGCCGGCGTGTCGTCAAACCCCGAACGGGTATGTTTCCGGCGCTCCCGGTTTGGCATGCTGCGGTCCGAGCGGCGTGACTGCGCGAGTTTCGTCGAACCAGACGTAAGCATCAAACTGTTGCGGCAACGAAACCTGCGCGTAATGGCTTTGCAATTCGGTTTCCGGCAGGTAAATCACGCCGATGAAGCGTTCGAGCAGTGGCTGCAACAAATCCCGGCGCATCGCTTCGTGTCGCCCGGCGCGCAGATCGAGCAGGAACCGCGGCACGCCGCTGTCGTGGCAGCGGCGTTCGATGCTGTCCGGATGCGATGGCCGCACGTGCTTGATCTCGACATCTGCGTCCCACTCGCTCGCGGCGGCGACGCTGCCGGTGTGTGTGCCGAACCCGATCAGGGCAGAATCGTCGCCGAACTGCTGGCGGCATAGTTGGCCGATGTTGAGTTCGCCGCGCAGTTCGCCCATGTCGGTATGGCGCGCATCGCCGATATGCGAGTTGTGCGCCCACACCAGAGCGCGCGCGCCGGCGCCGCGCGCATGCAGAAGGTGCTGCAGCGTGTCGAACATGTGCGTGTCGCGCAGGTTCCAGCTCTCCGCGCCACCGTAATACATGATGCGATAGTAGCGTTCTGCCGAGGCGACGAGTCGCGCGTTCTGCGCGGCGTCGAGAAACGCCTCATCGTGATCGTGCGCGTATTCGAAGCGTTTCTGCAGCAGGTCGCGGCACTGGCGCACGACAGCCGCCTCACAACTGCGATATCGATCCGTGAGTACGGCGCGCCCATAGGTCGCCGGCGATTGCTGCCATGGCGTGAGGCAGCCGTAGCGTTCGCGGGCGATCGCCGCGGCATCGGGATCGACCTTGTCCAAATATTCGAGCACCGCGGCGATGGAACTGCCCATGCTGTACATGTCGAGTCCGTAGAAGCCAGCTTGATGTTCAACGTCGCGCCCTTCATTGAATTGGCGCAGCCATTCCACCAGCGCGGCGACTTCCGTGTTGCGCCACATCCAGGTCGGGAACCGCTGGAACGCCGGCGGCATATCGACGCGCGGCGGACGATGGCGCACATAGCGATTCACTGCGGCGGCGTCGGGCCAATCGGCTTCCACGGCGATGATCGAAAAGCCGTGGCGTTGCACGAAGCGCCGCGTGATTGCTGCCCGGGCGAGGTAAAACTCGGACGTGCCGTGGCTGCATTCGCCAAGCAGGACGACGCGTTTGTCGGCAAAGCGATCGAAAGCGGCGGCGAATTGTTCATCGTCAAAATCCGGCAACCGCTCCGCGGCGTTCGCGATCAGGTCTTTCGCCTCGTGTCCGCGCGTGCGCCCGGGTACGTGCGAGCTCGCCGAGTGCGTGCCGTCTTCGGCCCATCCCTGTGCGCCGATCAGCGGCACGAAAGCGACGCCGCCGAGGTTTTCCGTGGTGTAGCGATCCTGCGCGACGCGCGTCACCTTGCACAGCTTCTGCGCGCGCTCCTGCTCACCAACCGGAATGACGAGTCGTCCGCCGACCGCAAGCTGGTCGCGCAATGCCGTGGGCAGTTCCGGCGCGCCGGCGGAAACGATGATCGCGTCGAACGGAGCCGCACTCGGCCAGCCTTTGCTGCCATCGCCTGCAATCAAGTCGATGTTGTCGTAACCGAGCCGATCGAAGCGCTGCTGCGCCTGGCTGGCAAGCGTGGCGTGGCGTTCGATCGCATACACATGTTGCACCGTGCGGCTCAGGACCGCCGCGGCATAACCGGAGCCCGCGCCGACTTCGAGCACGCGATCGGACGCTTTCAGTTCCGCCGCTTCGAGCATGAATGCCACGATGTACGGCTGCGAGATCGTCTGGCCCGCGCCGATCGGCAACGGGCTGTCCTCGTAAGCGAACTCCTCCATCCCCGCTTCGACGAATTCATCGCGCGGCACCTCGCGCATTGCCGCGAGTACGCGCGCGTCGCGCACGCCGCGCCCGGCGATCTGCGCATCGACCATGCGCCTGCGTGCTTGAGCGTAACCGTCCATCGCGCCGTTCCGTGGCGGTGTCAGCCTCACACTACATCACGGCCGCGCGAAGCCCGCCGTTGGCCGGCGCACATTGCGCCGTTTTTGCAGCACTGACTCACAGTCGCGGATTTGGCATACTGCCGTTTGCTTCGAGTCCATTGGGGGAAGCCATGCATCTCACACGCGCTTTGCTGGGTATCACGGTTGCGACAGCGATCAACTTTGCCGTGCAGCTCGATGCGCGCGCGACTGCGCTGCAGTTCGCGGGTGACGGCGATCGCGTGAACGTCCCGCTGCCGTCGCTGTTCAGCAACATCGCAGGCAACGATTTCACCTTCACGGGGCGCGTTCGACCCGATGCATTTGCGACATCCCGTGTGTTCTATGCGCAGCAGGACACGAGCAATTTCGCCACTGTTCTGCTGGGCAGCAGCGGCACGCTGCTTTTCTATGTCGTTTCCGGCGGCACGACTTATTCGCTCACCACGAGCACTGCGATAGCGGCAGGGCAATGGACGCATTTTGGGGCGCGTTGGAACGCATCGACGAATACGGTGTCCCTGATAGTGAATGGCGTCGCCGCTGGCAGTTATGGCGGAACGAGCAGCACCGGCACCAATGGCGTTTTCACGCTCGGCACGCGTACCGACGGCAACCAAGCTCTTAACGGAGCGATTGATGAGCTGACCTTGTGGCCCTCAGCGTTGAGCGATTCGCAGATCGCCAGTGATGCAGCAGGTCTATGCATCGCCGGGGCGTCGGCGGTATTGCACTATGATTTCGAAGTGGGCACGCCAGACGGCAACAACGCCGGGTTGACGACGCTGCCGGATATCAGCGGCAACTCCAGCAACGGCACGCTCAACGGCTTCGCGCTGACGGGAACCACGTCCAACTGGGTTACCTCGCCGTACGCTGGCTGTGTACCGCCTTCCGACTTGTCGATCTCGCTCGGCGCAGCGCCAAACCCGGTCACCGCGGGCGACTCGCTCACCTGGACCGCCGACGTTACCAACTCCGGATCCGCTGCGACGAACGTCACGGTCAACGGAGAAGTGCCTGCGGGTACCACGTTTGTTTCACTCGCGCCGCCTTCAGGATTCTCGTGCACGACGCCCGCGGTAGGCGCGAGCGGCGCGGTGAGTTGTTCAATCGCCACGCTCCCGGTGGGCGGTCCGGCGACATTCTCGCTCGTAACACAAACCGACGCAGGCGACGCGCCCAACAGCACTGTCAACGCAACGTGGACCGTCGCCTCGGTGGATGACACCAATAGCGCCAACAATAGCGCCAATGCCGGCGCCACGATCGCCAATGCGGTGGATCTGCAGGATGACTCCGCCTCAACGGCATTCAACCAGTCGACCGGCGACATCGATGTATTGGCGAATGACAGCGTTGCCGCGGGCGGTGCCGCGCTGGATCCGTCGACGCTTGCAATCGCCGCGGCTGCCGCCAACGGGATCGCCACCTGCGCTCCAGCAACCGGATGCAGCTACACGCCGACCTCCGGCTTCACCGGCATCGACGGTTTCTCCTATCAGGTTTGCGACAGCAGCCCCGCACCGGTCTGTGGAACGGCGAATGTCCGCATTGCGGTCGGGCCGCATGCCGTCGCAAACAGTTTTGCCACGCCGCAAGACACAGCGCTGTCAGCCTCGGTTGCCGGCAACGACGTGTTCCCCGCGAACAGCAGTTTTGCGAAGTTGGCCGATCCGGCAGCCGGTTCCGTGAGCGTGGCAAGCGATGGCAGCTTCACCTATGTGCCCAATGCAGCTTACGTCGGTGGCGACACGTTCACCTATGGCTTGTGTTTGCCGCCGCCGGACGCGGGCGTGTGCGATTTTGCTTCCGTCGACGTGACCGTGCTGCAAGCCAATGACCGCATCTTCTATGATGGGTTCGGGATGTAATCGCGGCGGTTTTTGCGCTCTGCGTGCCGGCGTTGTTCACGGCATCCGCGTCGTGCCGACGCAGCTGGCACGCGCGCATTTACCTCGCGGCTGATTTCGCGCGCACGGGCAGCCGCCAGCCCGGTCGTGCAAAGTGGCACGTGTAGCCGCTCGGATAATGCTGCAGATAATCCTGATGCTCCGGTTCGGCTTCCCAGAAATCGCCGGCCGGCTCCACTTCCGTCACGACCTTGCCCGGCCACAAAGCCGACGCTTCGACGTCGGCGATCGTGTCTTCGGCAATCTTCTCCTGCTCGGGCGACGTGTAGCAAATCGCCGAGCGATAGCTCAAGCCGGTGTCGTTGCCTTGCCGGTTCTTCGTCGTCGGATCGTGAATCTGGAAGAAAAATTCCAGCAGCTCACGGTAGCTCAATTTGGCCGGATCAAAGATCACCTCGATCGCTTCGGCATGCGTGCCGTGATTGCGATACGTCGCGTTCGCGACGTCCCCGCCGGAATAACCGACGCGTGTGGAGATCACACCCTTCATGTGGCGAATCAGTTCCTGCATGCCCCAGAAGCAGCCGCCGGCAAGAATGGCCCGTTCAGTGTTCATCGAATGTCCTCCACCTGATCCAGATATGCGCCGTAACCTTGTGCTTCCATCTGATCGCGCGGCACGAAGCGCAACGACGCCGAATTGATGCAATAGCGCAGTCCGCCGCGGTCGCGCGGACCGTCATTAAACACGTGGCCCAAATGACTATCTCCATGCGCCGACCGCACCTCGGTGCGCGTCATGCCATGGGTGCCGTCGCTCAGCTCCTTGACGTTCGCATGCTCGATCGGCTTGGTGAAACTCGGCCAGCCGCAGCCGGATTCGAATTTATCGCCGGAAGCGAACAAGGGTTCGCCGGAAACAATGTCGACATAAATGCCGGGCTCTTTGTTGTGCAACAGTGCGCCGGTGCCAGGGCGCTCGGTCGCACTCTCCTGCGTAACCCGGTACTGCTCCGGCGTCAGCTTGGCGACCGCCTCAGGTGTTTTGTGATATTCGCTCATGGGTGTCTCCTATCCAGTCCCGGAGAGATGGGGACGAATTCCAACGTGCCAACCAACCCTCTCGCAGCCTTTGACGAACTACCGTAACGACCCCTTACGCCGGTCACCGCATTAAGCGCTCATGTTTGGGCGGTAATATCCAAACATGCGCGCACACTCCGCTGGAATTCTGCTGTACAAGCGCGTCGATCGCGAGCTGTTCGTGCTACTCGCGCATCCCGGCGGGCCGTTCTGGCGTCGTCGCGATGTCGGCGCCTGGACGATTCCCAAAGGCGAATACGCGCAGGGCGAAGAGCCGCTCGCCGCGGCGCGCCGCGAATTTCGCGAGGAGCTCGGCATCGATCCGCCCGCGTGCTTGCAGCCGCTCGGCGAAATCAAGCAGAAAAGTGGCAAGCACGTCATCGCGTTCACGGCTGAAGGTGATTTCGACGTCACGCAATTGCGCAGCAACATGTTTGAAATCGAATGGCCGCCACGCAGCGGCCGCATGCATTCGTTCCCGGAAATCGACAAAGTCGCATGGTTCACGCTCGACGTAGCCAGGCGCATGATCTTGCCTGCGCAAGTGGAACTGCTCACGCGGCTTGCCACATGGCTCAGTCGAGAACAATGAACCTCGAGTTCCGTTGGACGATTACAGGCCCCTCGCCTTGCGGTATTTGATCGCGTCCGCGTATAGCCGCTCGTAGATTTTCGGCGCGTCTTCGACGCTCAGAGCGCGGATGCGGTTGGGCCTTCGCTCGCGGCGCGCCTTCTCAAACAGTGCGACGGGTGCCAGCCCCGGCATCCGCACATAGGTGATTTCGGGCCGCAGCGCCCGTGGCGCGGGCAGAGGAGTGTTCGTGTACGAAACCACCTTGTCGTCATCGTAGAGCGTGTGGATATTCACCTGCGCACCGATCGTCGACGCGGTTTCGATCGCGGCGAGAAAGTTTTCGTCCCGGTGCACCATCAGCGCGAGCTTGATCTTCGGCATCGGCGGGATGTTCCAAGCGCCGGCATGGGTGAAGCCCGCTTTCGCGAGTTCCGCCGCGACCGGCTGTGCCGCTTCGTCGAGCGCCGCGGCCCGCGTCAGCGTGATCGTATTCGGCATTTTGTCTATCGTGGATTTCATCCAGCCAAGCTTTGACACGAGGTGCGTCAGCGCCACCGCAATGTGTCGGTTGAACGCCAGAACGATCGCGCCAACGATGACGAGGTAGGCAATCCGGCCCGGCAGCCCGAAGAAGTACGTCGACGCCCATGCGCCGCCGAAGTACACGGCCCAAATCAATACGTGGATCTGCATCGGTATCCCCTCTGTCAGCGTCTCAACGCCGTTTCGTCAAACGCGGCGATGTGCACACCGAAAGCATACCTTGCGAACGCCGCAAGAGCAGGCCGAGCGAGATCACGAATCGTCTGTACTCAAACCCCGAGCGGAAAATCAGGTCGTCGGCCGCGTCTTCCAGGCCGCGGATTTCCGCATCGGTTAGCGCGCGATCGAAAATGGCAACTTCGACACAGGGTTTCCGAACATCCGCGAATAGCTGAACGAGCGGCTGCGCACCGGTCATTTCGTTTTGCAAGCAGCCAGCTTGGCGTCACTATCCTGTGAACCGGACAACTCGAGGAGATCGCCATGTCCGCGGAAACCAAGACGCCGCTCGATCACGTGAATGATGCCTTGGCGCAGCTCAAGGAGATGCGTCATTACGCGAAGAACAATGTCGAAAGCCTGACCGCGCAATGGCTGCTGTTCGACGGCGAACTGAAGAAACTCAAACACGCCGAACCGATCGAATCGCTGATGACGCGTCAAAGCGAGCTGCACGATGCCATCAACGAAGAGATTGCCCTACTCGAAGAACTGGCGGTGAAACTGCAGCCGCCACCGCAGGAGGAGACTGCCGCGACCGACGCCACACAATCGGTGTCACGCCATTAGCCAGAGCTTCTAGTTCTCTCGCCGCAGCGCCTGATTGACCACTTTGCGGATCAGGCTCGGATACGTGATACCGGCCTTCAGCGCCGACTGCGCCAGCTCGTCGTCCTGCGCAATGCAGGGATTGACGTTGGGTTCGATCACGTAGACCTGACCGGAAGCCGTTACGCGCAGGTCGAAACGTGCATAACTGCGGATGTTCAGCGCGCGATAGGCGCGTTTGCAGACATCTTCGAGATGCTTCTGCAGTTCCGGTTCCAGCGCATTCGCAAAATGATTGTTGATGCCCCAGCGTTTTCGATAGGCGTCGTCCCACTTGGCCTTGTAGGTGGCAATGCGCGGTTCGTCTTCCGCCATCTGGCCAAACGTCATCTCACGCGCGGGCAGCATGCGCAGCGCGCGATCGCCGATGATGCTGACGTACAGTTCGCGACCGTCGATGTACTCTTCGGCGATCGCATCGAGGTTCATGCGCTCCTGGATCATCTTGATGCGGGCGAGAAAGCCCGTTTCGTCATCGACAATGGAGGCTTGCGAAATGCCGCGCGACGCTTCTTCGGTCAAAGGCTTGATGATGCACGGCAACTTCAGTGTTTTCGGCAACCATACTTTATGGCCGCGATAGAACGTATGAAATCGCGGCACGCGCACGCGATGGAAACGCAGGATTTTCTTGCACAGCCCTTTGTCGTTGCACAGGAACAGCGCACTCGAACTGGCGCCCGTACAGGGAACGCCGAGCAGTTCCATTGTTGCGACGATATTCTTGTCCCAATGCGTAACCGTGCTGAAGGTTTCGCAGAGATTGAAAATCACGTCCGGCTTGAAGTCGCGCACCGCGTCCAGCAGCGGCCTCACATCGTCAAACAGACTCAGGCGTTGCACCTCGTAGCCGCATTCGAGCAGGGCCCGATATACGTCGTTCTCGGTATAGCTGCCCTCCGGATCGGCGAATTCCGCGGCGTAGTCGTAATCGGGCTTCACCGCATACGGCAAGTCGAACACCATCAGTACGCGCGTAGCCATGGTCAGCGTTTTCCTCGCAGCCGTGTCGTGTAGCGGTAATTCATCATCAACGTCGTCAGATAAGTGGCCAGCTGCAGCACCGCCACCGTCTCCGGCCCTTCGGTAACCAGGCGCAACGCCCGACTGCGCTGCAATATCGCTTTGTATACTTTGTTGACCATGAAGCGCCGCTCGCCGGTCCAGCTCGACACCGCGATCAGCAGCGATTTGCGGTACGTCTGCAGCACCTTGGCGACCGCGTGTCGCGTCTCGTTCTTCGCCTGACCCTCGGCGAACATGCGGCGCAGGTTGTCATCGTGGAATTCGGGAAAGTCCTCCGCTTCGGCATGCCGGCGTTTTTGGTAATAGCGCTCGAGTGTGCTGCGAATGTTGGTGATTTTCCACAACTGGCGACCGCTGGCGCGCAGCGGCGGTTTGCCGGCTATGCTCGTCATCAGCTTGTCGACGAATTCGAGTTTTTCGAGTGCTTTCCAGCCGGCATATTTACTGCGCCAGTCCAGACCCGGCGTGAGCCAGACCGCGAACGTCTCGACGAAATCCTCGTCCGGGTGATATTGCGCGTAGTAGTAGTCGAGATGGCGAACGAAACTCTTGCTGTATGGTCGGAAGCGGTAGGTTTCCTCGTAGGCTTCCGACGGGTGCCCGAACACGCGTTGCCAGCTGCGCTTGCGATTGAGGTCGTAGGCGTAAGTGAGCGCATGACCGCATTCATGGCGCAGCAGCTTCATGCACCAGTCGTCGGTGTCGCCCTCGGCTTCGAGCATCATTTTCTTCTGCAGCTCGACGAGCCGCGGATGCGCGAGATAAAAAGGGATGCCGATCACCGGCTCGTGCTCCGGAGTCAGCCATTCGTCAGCGAGATAGCAACGCGGCCTGAAACGGATATTCCTGGCCTCGAGCTCGTCATACAGCTGCGCAACGCGCGCCTGCAGCCAGGTGCCTTCGATGCGCACCGGCAATTCCGAAAGACGCAGGGCGAGCAGCTCGGCTTCCGGGATCGTCGTCAGATCCACCGCCAGGTCTCGGGCCGTATCGACGCGCGCCTTTGCGGAATCGCTTCTTGTGGACATTTGATTGGGCGGCAATCGGGCCGGAGTTCCCCAAGTGTACCCTGTGCCTCTCTATTTGCCGTCCTTATTCTCGCCAGCCTTTTTGTCGTCCTCGTTCTTCTTGTCCTTGGAATCATTTTTCCGGCCGCGCAGCAGCACTGACGGATTCTCCTTGACCTCCGCGGTTACCGCGCCGGCGTCGGCGACCACCTTCTTGGCCTGGTCTTCGATCGTCGAGAACTTCGCGATCACCTTCGGCAATTGCTCGAGCATGGTTGTGAGCGAACTTTTCTCGGCGGGAATTTCCGGAACCTGACCCGCGGGCGTGGCCGCCACCAGCGTCTGTGCGTCAGACGTGCCACCGCTGAGCTCGATGAAACTGACGCCGGTGATGCCCTTCGATCTGAGCGTGGCTTTGGTGTCGGTCTTGACCGGCGCGTCCTTGTGCAGTTTGACTTCGACCTGCACCCGCCGCGGGTCCTTCGTATCGATGCTCATGGTCTTTACCGTGCCGACATCCACTCCGACCAGTTTTACCGGTTCGCCCAGGGCAAGACCGCTGACGGACTCGTCGAAGTGAATGCGGTAGAGCACGTCATCCTTGTCGCCGGTTCGACTCAACCAGACGGCAAAGAAAGCGGCCGCAATCGACAATGCGATGACGAACAATCCTTCGATGAAATAATGCTTATCCGATTCCATGACTGGATTTCCTCACATTCATCGCTCCCTGCGCGCGCGTGCCGTGCAAAAAGTCGTGGATCCACGGGTCGTGCGATCGTGCGAGCTTGTCCACCGTGTCGACCGTAACCTTGCCGTCCACAAGCACCGCGACGCAGTCGCACACGGTCAATAATGTGGTCAAGTCGTGGGTCACGATGACCACGGTAATGCCCAGGCCTCGATTCAATTGCACGATCAACTCATCAATGCCGCTGGCGTTGAGCGGATCGAGGTCGGACGTCGGTTCGTCGAGGAACAGTATCCTCGGGTCGAGCGCCAGCGCGCGCGCCAGCGCGGCGCGTTTGACCATGCCGCCGGAGAGCTGCGCCGGAAACTTCATCGCACTGTCTGCCGGCAAGCCGGTCAGCTCGATTTTCACGGCGGCGATCTTTTCCTGTTCGGAGAGCGGCAGATCGGTGTATTCGCGCATCGGCAACATGACGTTCTGCGCCACCGTCAGCGACGAAAACAGTGCGCCCTGCTGGAACAGAACGCCGATCAGTGCGGCCTTTTCGCGAGCATCAATCGATTCGACCGGTTTGCCGTCGATGAGCACTTTTCCACCGTCGGGATGATGCAGGCCGATCAGTGTTTTGAGCAGGATCGATTTGCCTGAGCCCGAACCGCCGGCAATGCCGAGAATTTCGCCGGCATGGACGTCGAGGTCGATCTTGTCGTGCAGACGCTGCTTGCCGAAACGGTTGACGATTCCGCGCGCCGAAAGGATCGGCTCGGTCCGCCTGGCCCTGGCGGCGCTCATAACCCGAGTTTCTCGAACAGTACCGAGAACAAGGCGTCGAACACGATAACCAGAAAGATCGCCTTGACTACGGCGTGAGTGGTTTCGCGTCCGACGCTTTCCGCCGAACCGCTCACGCGCAAGCCGTGCATGCAGCCGACCGTGGCGATGAAGAACGCGAACACCGGCGCCTTGATCAGCCCGACGAATAGATCCTTGAGCTCGACCGAAGAGCGCACGCGCTCCAGATATTGCGGCAGCGAAACATCCAGCAGTGAATGCGAAATCATCGCGCCGCCGAGCAGACCCATCATGTCGGCGAAGAACGTGAGCAACGGCAGCGCGATCACCAGGCCGATCATGCGCGGCAAAACCAGCAATTCGATCGGTCGCAAGCCCATCGCATGCAGTGCATCGACTTCCTCGCGTGCTTTCATCACGCCTATTTCGGCGGTGAATGCGGAACCCGAGCGTCCCGCGAGCATGATCGCGGTGATGAGCACGCCCATCTCGCGAATCACCGAGACCGCGACCAGATTGATCATGAACTCTTCACCACCCAGACGCCGCAGTTGCGCCGCGCTTTGGTAGCCGATGACGATGCTGATCATGACCGCCATGAGCCCGACGATCGGCAGCGCGTTGATGCCGGTTTCAGCAATTTGACGCGAGATCGATGCGGGCCGCAGCGACGCTGGATGCGTCAGCGCATAACCGAACGCGCTGGTGATGCGACCGACAAATGTAATGATGTCGATCGAGTCGCGCCAAACGTTGTCGGCTCCCTTGCCCAGCTGGATCACGAGTTGACGCCACCGTGCAACCGCAGGCGACTTCGGGGGCACCTTGCGTTGCAGCCCACCAATCAGTTCAAGCAAGGCTTTGTGCTCGGGTTGAAGCCCGACAAGTTCCACGTGCTTGTCGCGCAAATCGCACAGGAACATCGCCCCCGGAGTGTCCAGAGCGCTGAGCTTGCTGAGGTTGAGCACGCGCGAGGTGCGCTGCTTGCGCACGTGTTCCAGCGCTGCCTTGGCTCGCTCCAGGGTCGGTAGTGTCAGCACGCCCTCGAGCGACAGCCGTTCGCCCTCGCCGGCAACGGCGAGCGTCGGCTCAGACGATTTCATCGACCCTGGCATAAGATTCCACTCTCCATGTGCGACGAAGCGCCGTGCCATGCACGACGCCTCGCCATCTTGCGCAGCGACAACGAATTATTCGATCTTGATGCCGCTCGGATCGACTTTCTTTACGCCGCGCACGTTCTGTGCGATTTCGATCGCGCGCTCCTTCTCGGCCTTGGAGTCAACGTTGCCGCCAAGCTTGACGACGCCGTTGTCGGTCGTCACCGAAATGTCCTTGCCGTCGACATCGCGCGTCAACAACAGCGAAGACTTGACCTTGGTGGTGATCCAGCCATCGGTCATCGCCTCCTTCGATTCCTGAGCTGTCGTCTTCATTTCGTCTTTCGCACGTGCGGTCGTGCCCGGTTTGCCAGTCACGCTGAGCTGGTTCGTCACGCCGATCACGTCGTTGGTGTTCTTGGCGATGCGGCCAGCCAGATCCTTTTCCGTACCCGAAGCGACCGCGCCGGTGAGCGTCACTTGTCCGCGATTGGTATCGACGTGGATGTCCAGACCGTCGGTGTGCGCGTTCCACAGCAGTTTCGACTTGATCGACGCGGTGATCGTCGCGTCCTGCACCACGTCGCCGAAGCTGCGGTCAGTGGATGCGCGCTTGGGTGGTTCATACGCGGCGTCGACCAGCAGGCGGTTATCGACCTGCTTGATGCCGTCGACGCCGAGCGCGATCTGCTCAGCCAAGTCCTTGGCCGCGCCACTTTGCACCTTGCCATTCAGGGTCGCCGTGTTGCCTTTGACTTCCACCTTCAAGTCGAACGCATGCAGATGCGGATTGGTGGCGTACGTCGTCCAGATCTGCGCTTCCTTGCGCGCATCGCTGACTTGATCCGACACGCTCTGGGTTTTCATCTGGGCGTCGGTCGTTTTTGGCGTCGTGCCGGCAGCCATGCCGGTCGAGCCCATGCCGGCGAGCGCGAATGCAACGCTACTGGCCAGCGCAAGTTTTTGGAATGTGCTTTTCACATTTCCCTCCTCGGATATGTTTGGGAGAAAACCAAAGCGCCATCGCAGAGGGCGCGCGGCTACATGCGCCGCCGCAGACCGCCGAAAATGAGCGAGACCAAGAACAATACGAGGAACAGCAGAAACAGGACTTTGGCCACGCCCGCCGCGACTCCAGCGATACCGCCGAAGCCGAGAACGCCTGCAATGATGGCGACGATCAGGAACAAGAGTGCGTAATGCAACATGTTCACCTCCTGTAAGAGGCCGGCCCGCCGTGATGCGATGTTGGCGCGTCGGCCGCTTAGCATTGTTCATGCACAATCACGCCGCGCTCGTGACTAGCGCCTGAATGCAAAAGCCCGCAATCCGGTGGCGTTCAGCGTCGAGCCGAATTGCACGCAGCGCCCCGCGCTGCGGCGCTCAGGCAGCGGCTTTCCGGAAGGTCACGAGGCTTTTGACTGCTTCTACTTGCGGTCGATCTCGATGCTTTCCTTGCGACCGCTCTGCGAGACAGCCAGCATGATGCCGACGCCAAGGACAATCGCGACACCGATCGCAATCCATGCCGGTTCGACGGTCTGAAGAATGCCGAGTTTCCACAACGCGGCCAAAATACCGCCGAGCAGAACGACAAAACCGATGAGGTATACGCCTATCCATTTCATAGCGATGCTCCTGAAAGCAACTGCAACCTACCCAATCGCCTGCGCGCCCACAAGAGCGTGACGCGAAGGCATTGGGAAAGCATTCACACAACGGTGTGGTTTCATCAGGCGCGATAGCGGAAACTGTGACCGCGGTTTGGCCCGATAGTGGAATAAAATGAAAACCGACTTTCCGCAACGCCTCGACGGCACGCACCGCCTTGCCAATGCCGACGACCTCGACGCGATGCGCGCGCTGATGGAAATATCCATCACGGAGTTGCTGAGACCTTACCTTCGCGCCGAGCAGATCGCGTCAAGTCGATCGATCATGGGTCTGGATACCCAGCTTGTCACCGATGGCACCTACTTCGTGGTCGAAATCGACGGGAAACTCGCCGGTTGCGGCGGATGGAGCCGGCGCTCGACTCTCTACGGTAGCGATGCGACTTCGGATCGCAGCCCGGCGCTGCTCGATCCGGCAAAAGATGCCGCACGCATTCGCGCCATGTATACGCATCCGGCGCATGTGCGCAAAGGTGTCGGCCGGCTTATCCTCGCGCTCTGCGAGCAGGCCGCGGCGGGCGAAGGTTTCCGCCGCGCGGAACTCGTCGCAACCTTGTCCGGCGAAGCGCTCTATGTCGCATGTGGATATGCCGCGCTCGAGCGTTTCAGCGACGCGCGCGGCGGAGCGGCGGTTCCGCTCGTTCGGATGACGAAGGCGATTTAGTCCTTCGTCCCTCGAACAGCTTACTTCACCAGCGCGGTAATCATTCTCTCTTCCGCTGCGCCAAAATTCCTTCAGCGCGAAGCGGACGTTTAGTCGACGTCGAATGATTGCAGGCGCACCGGGAACGAGCATGTCGTCACGACTGCAGGCGGATTGACGGTGCCCACGCCGCCGGATGTGCCGGATACCGTGTCGAAGCGCAGGCGTCCGACCGAGCCGTCGGCGCCGGTTCCAAAATACGGCGTTCCTGGTACGGCACTGGCGCCGCCGGTACCACCAAGACTCGTGGCTTGTCCATCGACGGTCACCGTCGGTGACGTGAGAACGAGCGAACCGCCCGACCCACCACCGCCACCGCCGCAGTTGCCGGTACCGTCGCTGCCGCCGTTGCCGCCGTTCGTGCGGATGGCGCCCGTTGCGCCAATGCTGATCGACACGCAGGACTGGATTTGCACCGCGCCGCCGCCGCCACCGCCACCGCCAGAGCCGCATGAATAGCCACCGGATCCGCCACCGCCGCCAGAGCCACCGAGCAATACCGGAATCGTCGGGGAACCATACGCGGGGCCACCTAGACCGCCCACGCCGCCCGAAGATTGTCCGGCGTTTGCGTAACCCGCACCGCCACCGCCGCTCCATCCCGACCCGAACCCGCCCCCGCCACTACCATTACCCGCCAATCCGTCGAGCGGTCCGGATGAAGAGCTGTAAGAGCCGTCGCCACCCGCCGCGCCTCCCACCATCCCGGCGCCGCCGAGGCCGGCCGAAATGCTCGTGACGCCATCACCGCCAATCGCTCCGTTCGCCACCAGCGCGCCGTCGATCGTCACCGCACCGGTCGCCGACACGACGAGCGGAGCGGAGCCGGTCACCGTCACCGTCACGCCGACATCGATCGCGAACGTCGTGAATTCATAGTTGCCGCCCGGCAGCGTGGTGTCAGCCGTTGCGTGGAACGCGCCGGCACTGCCGGTTCCGCATACGGTGCAACTCTGCGCGTGAACCGTGCCGATCGAGTATGTGCCGAGCACGGCAGCGATCGCGACGGTGAAAAGTACCGATCCGAATTTCATTTTTTCGACCCCTGAACCTGAAAGATGGAGCGAACGTACCAAACCCATAAAAATTTTGCACGCACATAATTGTGAACCGTTCGGCCCACGGCATCACCTGACATTCGCTTTGCTTGCTAGAAGGAATCCGGCGTCGGCACTTCCAGCTTCGGCTCGGAATCATCCGCACTCTTGCCGAGGCGCTCTCGCGTTTCGTAATAGCGCCGATATCGATCGCGCAAGGTCATGATTGCAAGGCGATCGCCAGCGCGACGACTTTTGTTGTTGACGATACGCTCGTGCAGCGATTGCAGATAGAACCCGATCGCGTGCGACGCGACAGACATATCCTGCGCCTTCTGGCTCATTCTCATTGCTCGTTGTGCTCGATCCGATGAGCTTAACATGGCACTACAGTGACGTCGGCGAGACCGTAATGACTGCGCTGTACGATTCGCAGTGCAGGCGCGCCTCACGGATGCGGCGTCGCCTTGTGCCAGGCTGCGTCTGACCGCTCATTCCTCGGGTGCTCAATACCTTGTTGCTGCGGATTCCGGGCCTTGCCGCAAGCCCATCTGTGTTGTATAAATTGATCAAGGGGAAGCGCGTGGCGCTTCCCTTTTTTGTTTGGCCGCCCAGACGCCTTGCGCGCGCGTGGGCCATCAACTGGAGCAGCACACGCGATTCATCCGATCGCTCGATTCGCGACCGTGACACGTTTGTCGCGTGACAACAGGAGTCGAACATGACAGCGAAAATCCAGCCCTGCTTGTGGTTCAACATGAATGCCGAAGAAGCGGCGAACTTCTACGCCGCCACTTTTCCGAACACTCGAATCGATGCAACCCACCGCGCGCCAGAAGATTATCCTGCCGGCAAGAAAGGCAATGTCCTTACCGTCGAGATGACCATTCTTGGAATGCCGTTCTTGCTGCTGAATGGCGGACCCCAATTCACTTTCGACGAAGCGATCAGCTTCCAGGTCGCGACCGAGGATCAGCAAGAGACCGACCGCTACTGGAATGCCATCGTCGGCGGCGGCGGTCAGGAAAGCATGTGCGGCTGGTGCAAGGACCGCTTCGGTTTGTCGTGGCAAATCACGCCCAAGCGCCTCACGCAATTGATGGCCGCGGGCGGCGAAACCGCGCACCGCGCGTTCACTGCGATGATGGACATGAAGAAGATCGATATTGCCGCGCTTGATCGTGCTGTCGGTGGCGTCGCAAAATGAAGCTGGGCATCCATTGATGCCTGAGCTTCAATGCGCGTCTCGGACTCCGTCCCGCACCACATTATTCTCCGG
>Ga0207674_10000765_pt1 | contig 41984 bp, 25 predicted proteins | sample KBSCornC72_FD_184303 | JGI IMG/M metagenome (GOLD analysis project Ga0207674, IMG submission 184303) | Corn rhizosphere microbial communities from Kellogg Biological Station, Michigan, USA - KBS Corn C7-2 (SPAdes) (version 2) | ecosystem: Host-associated > Plants > Roots > Rhizosphere > Soil ... | reverse complement strand
GTCCCCACATCGTCGGCATTGGCGCGTCCGCCGGTGGACTCGAGGCGTTCACGCGGCTCCTCGGCGGCCTCGCCCCCGACACCGGGCTCGCCTACGTCCTGGTCCAGCACCTCTCGCGCGAGCACGAAAGTCTTTTGCCCGAGTTGCTCGGCCGCGCCACGACAATTCCCGTCGCGCAGGCCGAGGACGGTACGCAGATACAGGCCGATCACGCGTACGTGATTCCGCCCAATGTGACGATGACCGTCAACGATAGTCGACTGCATTTGGTGCAGCGCCCACACGGACGCGGCGTGCACCTTCCGGTCGACGCATTTCTCTCGTCGCTCGCCGAGGTGCATGGCCCGAGCGCGATCGCGGTGATCCTGTCGGGCGCCGGATCGGACGGATCGCACGGAGTCGAGGCGATCAAGGAGGCCGGCGGAATCGTCTTCGCCCAGGACGCGGCATCGGCGAGGCACCCGAACATGCCGGAGGCTGCCGTCGACACCGGGGCAGTGGATTTCGTTCTGCCGCCGGAGACGATCGCGACGCGCCTCACGCAGATCGGCCGGTATCTCGCCACCTCGAGCAAGCCGACACCTGAGACGGAGAAAGCCGCCGGGGAAGATGACCTGGACTCGATACTCAAGCTCGTCCACCGGCGAACCGGAGTCGACTTCCGGCAGTACCGGCGCGGTACGGTGGACCGCCGCATCCTGCGCCGCATGCTGGTCAATCGGACGGAGAAACGCAGGGATTATCTCCGGCTCGTTAACAAGGATCCCGCCGAGCTGGATCGGCTTTATCAGGATATTCTCATTGGTGTCACGAGCTTTTTCCGCGACCCCGAGGTGTTCGAGGAGCTCCGCGCCACGGTGTTTCCCGAGTTGGCGCGGTCACGCCGGCCCGACGCGCCGTTCCGCGTCTGGGTCCCCGGCTGCTCCGGCGGTGAGGAGGCGTATTCGCTCGCCATCGCCGCGATCGAGTTTGTCGAGGGGTCCGGGCTCGACGTCCCGATTCAGGTGTTCGGCACCGATTTGAGCGAGCCGGCCATCGCGCGAGCCAGGGCCGGCCTCTATCCGGAGAGCATTGCCGAGCAGGTATCGCCCGAGCGCTTGCGGCGCTTCTTCGTATCCGAGCGAGGCGGCTACCGCATCGCCAAATTCGTGCGCGATGTCTGCATCTTCTCGCGGCAGAACATCGTGCGCGATCCGCCCTTCTCTCATCTCGACCTGATCAGCTGTCGGAACGTCCTCATTTACTTCGAGCCGGCACTGCAGCAGAGAGTATTTCCGATCTTTCATTACGCGCTCGAGCCTTACGGCATGCTGTTGCTCGGCACAGCGGAATCGGCCGGGATGGCATCCGAGCTGTTCGAACCGTTCGACAAGCGGCACAAGATTTATCGGCGCCGTGAGCGCGTGGCGGGCCGTTTGCCCGAGCTCGACTTCGCGAAGCACGGAACCCCTTGGCTCGAACCGCACGCGCCGAGCGCGCCGCTCAAGCCGGTCGCCCCGCCCCAGTCCAGCCACAGCGGCGTCGATCTCGGGGCGGAGATCGATCGACTCCTGCTGTCGCACTTCGGCCGTCATGCCGTGGTCGTCGACGACAAGTTCGCCGTCGTCGAGTTCCGCGGCGACACGACGCGTTTTCTCGTTCACGGATCCGGGTCCGCGAGTCTGGACGTCCTCCAGTTGGCGCGGCCGGAGTTGGCGATGCCGCTTCGCATGGCCCTGACCCGCGCCATGACGGAGAACCAACTGGTTCGCGAGAAGCATCTCACGTCACACGATGGCCGCAGCCGTCAAGTGACGATCGAGGTGCTCCCGCTTCCCGCGACCAAAGGAGTCAAGCGCATGTTCCTCGTGCTCTTCGACGAGGAATCGATGGCTCCCGCGTTGATTTCCGAGCCGACCACCGCGGCCGATTCACCGCGCCGAGCTCGAAAGCAAGCGGACGAGCTTCAAGCGTTACGCCAAGAGCTCCAGTCGATGAGGGCGTATCTGTCCGAGATCATCGCCCAGCACGAGACGAGCATCGAAGAGCTTCGCGCCGCGGGCGAGGAGATTCAGTCGAGCAACGAGGAGCTTCAGAGCACCAACGAGGAGCTCGAGACGACCAAGGAAGAGGTCCAATCCACCAACGAAGAGCTGACCACCCTCAACGACGAGCTGCGGCAGCGCAACCACGAGCTGGGCGAAACGGCGAGTGATCTCGCCAACATCCTCTCGAGTACGACGATTCCGATCGCGATCGTCGACCGGAATCTTCGTCTGCGCCGCTTCACTCCCGCGACGAACCGGGTCATGAACGTGGTGCCCACCGACGTCGGTCGACCGTTGACCGATATCAAGATGTCGTTCGAGCTGCCCGATCTCGAAGAGATGATCTCCAACGCGACGGAAACGTTAGCCGTAAACCGTCGCCTGATTCGGGACAACGCCGGAGGCTGGTGGGCACTCACCGTCCGACCGTACCAAACTGTGGACCGCCGCGTAGATGGAGCGGTGCTCGTTTTCGCCGACGGCGCCGAGGCGTCGGAGGAGCGGCGGCTCGCGCTGGAAGCGGCGGAGAAAGCGCGCGCGGTCGCGCTGCGCAGCAATGAGGCACTGGAGGCCAGCGTCGCCGCGCGCGAGCGTGCCGAAGACGACCGCAACGTGCTCCTCCGCGCGCAGGAAGAGGAGCGACGCCGCCTGTCGCGTGAGCTCCACGACGAGGTTGGCCAGCACCTCACGGCACTCGGACTCGGCCTCCACGCGCTGTCGAACGTTACGCCCCCTGGCTCCGAGGTCGATCGCCGAGCGGAAGAGCTGCGCGCGCTAGTCGGAAGGTTGGGGCAAGAGCTGCACGCCATCGCGCTCCGCCTCAGGCCAAAAGTCCTCGATGATTTCGGCCTCGAGCCGGCGCTTGCCAGCTACGCCGAGGAATGGTCGAAACAGGCGGAGATTGCCGTGGATGTCCACGCGCCACTCGAGGCGCATCGGCTGAGCGCTTTGATCGAAGGCGCGATGTATCGAATCGCTCAGGAAGCGTTGACCAACATCGCGAAGCACAGCGGAGCCAAGCGCGCCAGCATCACGATCGAGCGGCGCGCTGGGACGCTGCACGTCATCATCGAGGACGACGGAAAGGGGTTCGACTACGATCGCGTCACCAAATCACCGGCGACCGGGGTGGGTCTGGGCCTGCTCGGCATCCGCGAACGAGTCGCGCTCCTCGGCGGCACGGTCGACATCGAGACGACTCCCAGGAAAGGGACGACGCTGTTCATCCGCGTCCCGATAACCGAGGCGAGTACCGGTCAGCGGCAGGGGGGATCGGCGGAGAAAGGCAATGAATGATTCGACGACGGACGGCCGACACTCCAGCAACGACGTGCTACGCGTCGTGCTCGCCGACGATCATCCCATCGTGCGCGAAGGCTTGCGGCTCCTCGTGAACTCGCAACCGGACATGCGCGTCGTCGGCGAAGCCGCGGACGGTGCGGCGGCATGCCGCGCCGCGACGGAGTTGAGGCCGGACGTGCTGGTGATGGACCTGTCGATGCCCGTGCTCAGCGGCGCCGATGCGACGCAGATCGTGAAGCGCGACTGCCCTGACGTTCGCATCCTGGCGCTCACCGTCCATGAGGAATCCCTTTATCTCACGCGGCTGCTTCGCGCCGGCGCATCGGGCTTCGTGTTGAAGCGATCGGCGCCGGAGGAGCTCGTCCGAGCCGTGCGTGCCGTCGCGGCGGGCGGAACGTACATCGACCCATCGATCGCCGGAGCGGTCGTCGAAGGATATCTCGGCGCGAGCTCAGAGGTCGAGGATCTGCCGCATGACACCCTGAGCGATCGCGAACGAACGGTGCTGGTGCGTGTCTCGACGGGCTTCAGCAACAAGGAGATCGCCGCCGAGCTCGGGCTCAGCGTGAAAACGATCGAGACCTATAAAGCCCGCGCGGCCGAGAAGCTCGGGTTGAAGACGCGCGTGGATATCGTGAGATATGCCGCGCGTCAGGGGTGGCTCGAGGGGCCGCGGGGAGCTGGGGCGGGGTCGGAGGATCGCTAGGCCGACAGAGCTCTCTATCGGGGACGCACTGCTGAACTACTTGACGCAGAGGCGCAGAGGAGCGCAGAGGCGCAGGGGAAGCGCCGCAGGCGCTCCCGTCTCCGTGCGCAACGAGCCCGGACGAACTTTTCTTTGGAACTGACGCTCAGGATGCTTCTTGTGGTGTCCCGAGCGGCGGTCCCCAAGAAATCCCGGCTTGTAGCGCGAGGAACGGAGATCTCCACACGGAACCCCTCCGCGCCTCTGCGGTCCTCTGCGCCTCTGCGTCAAGTAGTCCAGACCGAAATCCACCGAGTGGTTCGGTCCTAAATCCACCCACCGCACGCCGCCGGCGGCGGCGGGCCTTCGTGCGTCACGGTGTCGCCGGCCACGAATCTGATCGTGGCACGGATCTGTCCGCGGAGGCTGTACCCTTGCCGCGCGAACTTCCGCGTGCGCTCGATGGCGAATGCCGCGAGGAGCGCCTGCCGCTCGATCGGCATAGCGAGTCCGGACCGGTAGGCCATGATCGAGTCCGGCGACACCATGAGTGCTTCCGCGACCTCGGCGAGCGACGCCGCCTCCGCCGAGAGAATCCTATCGAGCAGGTCGTTGGCTCGATGCTTTGACGGGTTGAGTGCCATTATCCCCTCTCGCTCGGCCGATAGAATTCTTCAATGCACATCGTGATTACCTCGGCAAGCACCTCGTCGCTTCGGGCCTGCGTTGCAAAGGAAGGCGTCGACACTCGGCGTCGCTGCTCCTCGAGAACGTCGTCATCCGAGACCTCGCGCCACGATTGTTTGACGATGACAAGCAGGTCCTCCGCCTGGAGCCCATGTCCGCGTGCGGCGTCACAGGCTTCTCTGACGCCCCGACGAACGCGGTCCGGCCGGGTGCCGGCGCGGGCGTCCGCGAGAATCTCGTGTAGCAGCGGCCGCGTCAGATCGCGCACCTCCGTTTCGCCGGTACGCTCGCGGCTCGCGCCGCCTTTGTCCCTGGGCTTCATGATGCTCGAACCGTGAGGGGGAGACGGGCGAACGTCTCCCTTCCAATCGCGTGACAACCGCATGACTCTCGCTCCAACCCTTCGAGGTCGACGATCTCGACGCAGTCGCGTGTGCACCGGATCAGCTGGCGGTCCTCGAACGATCGCATCGCCAGCGTGACACCGTCGTGGCGGACGCCGAGGATGAGCGACAAAAACGCGTGCGTAAGTGGGAACTCATTCTCGCCGACGCGCTCGCGGGTAAGGAGCAGCCACCCCGCAAAGCGTTGCTGCAGCAGATGAGTGGAGAGGCACGCCGTGGTCCGCGCGGCGCGCGCGAGTACCGCTCGCGTGTACCGCAGCATGATTTCGTGAAGTGGCCCTGGAACGGCGGAAAGCCGCCTGAAGACTCGGGCGTCCATGCGCCGCACCACGCCGGATCCCAACGCGAACGCTCGAGCGGTCGAATCGGTGTCGTTCAAGAAAACGTGGAGTCCGGCCATGCCGTCATTGCCGACGGCGTCAACCTCCACGGATCGACCGTGGACCGTGTTGACGACCGATACGATAGCGGTCTCCGGGAAGTAGACGTCGCCAATCGATCCATCGGCGCCGAAGAGCGCGACCGGTGGCGCGATACGCACGGTGCTGAAATGCGGTTTGATCCCGTCGAGCACAGCGACGTCGAGCGCCGCCAGGAGCTGGTTGCGCACGGGAACGTCGTCGAAATACAGCGTCATCGCGGGCGACGCGGCCCCGCCCGCTTTGGTCGATGGCATGCCGACATTTTGGCTCGCGGCACACGCCCGGAGTATCGGGACTGTCGGAAACGGCGTGTCGGGATATTCCTGTCACCAAAACCAGACGGACGACTCGCTAGTCCTACCGCTCGGGTGCTCCACCGCCGGCCCGCGCTCCTTTGAGCTGCGGCCAGTTGATGACGACGAACCCGGTCGTCGCGACAGTATGCGGTTGGCGAACCATCAGGAATTCCTTGCCGTCCGGAAACACATCCCAGTTCCGACCAACCCGCCGAGCTCTAATGAACGTATCCGCGAACAACGAGTCACGGCGCAGTACGCGCAATGGCGAGCCGCCGAGTTCGGCAGACATGACGGCCGCCGGCGTCCGGAAAAACAACGTCGATCCCGAGCGCGACCATAGGGGCTCGGTCCCACCGTCTACGGAAACCGCGATGCGCGAGCCGCCCAGTATTGGCTGCACGTAGACCTGTTGAGACCCCGTCTCGTCCGACACCCAGGCCAGCAGCCGACCGTCGGCGGAGATGGCCGGCGAGTCATTGGTTCCCGAGCCGCCGGCGAACAGTCGAAACACGCCAATCGAGTCCATCGGCGTCAGGTACACTCCGCCCCGGTTCTCGGGCGTTTGCCGGCCCATCGCTCCGAACCCGTGCGCCACGCCGGGAATGAGCGCGGGAGTGGCCGCGCGCGACTTCTCGCGACCGAGCACGGAATCGGCGCTGCTCCGATCACGCGACCGCGACACGTACTCGACGGTGTCTCCCTTGATTCTCACGACCACGACGCGCGCCCCGCCGCTGCCCGCGTCGCGAGTCCATTCCGGATTCCGCCCTGAGTCTGGGGGCGTAAGTCGCTCGAGAGCGCCTGTGCTCAAATCGATCAGCGACACGCCCGCTCTCTGGTCGGGGCTCACCTGATTGACCGCGATCGTCCGGCCATCGGGCGAGACTCTGGGAGATTGAAAGTCCAATGTTGCGCCCGGGAGGCGACGCGCCACTCCGGAGCGACTCACCGCCATCAATTCCTTGACGATGGATTGTGTGCCCTCGTGATACGCGAGGGTGCCGTTGTCTGACACCGTGACCCCCGTCGCGCCGCCGCTTCCCTGCCAGACGTTCTCCAGCAACAGCGATGGCTGGCCCGTGACCGCCCGCTTTCGCAGTGAGAACGGCGCTACGTAGACCAGATTGCCGGATCGGCCGAACACGATGTGGCCGCTCGAGACATAGTGCGCATTCGTGCCGGAAATCCCGAGATACGTGAGGGCTCCGCTATTCAGGTCGACGACGGCGAGCCGCATGGAATCGACGACGAGGGTGCGAGCTCTGTTGATCGTGATGAGCGCGTATTTCCCTCCGGGCAGCACCTCGGGCCAGGACAAGCTGTACTCGCCGTGAGTCGTGTCTGCCCGCGCAAGCAGCCGCGCGTCTCGGCCTTCCGGCGTGCCGATCCAAAGAGAGTTCGACCGCGTGAAGAGCAGGACGCCATTGTCGCCCCACACCGGGGCCGAGCCCGAGTCGGCGAGCGTCTGCGGCGTGCCGCCGGTCGTCGGAATCTTCTTCGGAATCCGATCCACTTCGTACAGAATCCAGTCACCCTGCGGCGAGAACGTCGGCGAGACGTTGTTGAAAACCCCACCTGCCTCGCTACCGCGCACCGGCTGCGCGACTGGATCGTCGATGCGCCGAAGGTAGAGCGCGCGCTTGCCCTGCTTCACGCCGACGAAAACGATCTTGGTGCCGTCCTTGGAGAGCGCCAGCTTCGTTCCGCCGCCGTTGTAGAGCGAGACGCTATCAGGAAGCCCAAGTTGGAAGCGCGCCGCGGTCGAACGCGGCGCGGGCCGCGTCGCAAGCCAGACCGCCGCGGCAGTGGCGACGACGGCGACCACACTCAATGAGGCAACCAACAGGCGCGTTCGCCTGATGCTTGTTGCCGCGCTGGTCGTTTGCGCGGCGCCGCGTCCACTCGTCGTGTCCGCCATGACGAATGGCCGCGCCCCCGTGAGGGCGAGCGCGAAGTCGCCCGCGGTACCGAAGCGATCGGCCGCCAGCTTCTCGAGCCCATGACGTACGGCGGCATCGACATGAGCGGGCACGTTGCGACGAAGCACGGTGAGCGGCCGAACGTCTTCCGTCATCAGCTTGGCGATGATGGACTGCGCGCTCGTGCCCGTGTGCGGCGGCTCGCCGGTGAGCATCTCGTACGTCATCGCGGCGAGCGAATAGATGTCGGTGCGGCCGTCGATCACACGGTCGCCGGTCGCCTGTTCGGGCGACATGTATTGCGGCGTGCCGAGCGAGAGACCCGTCTGCGTGACGCGCGCGCCACCGGCGTTGCTCACCGCCAGCGCGATCCCAAAGTCGGCGATCACCGGCTGACCGGCCTTGAGCAGCACGTTCTCCGGCTTCATGTCGCGGTGAATGACGCCGTTCTCGTGCGCGTATTCAAGCGCGCCCGCGAGCGCGACTGCGATGCGCACGGCCTCCTCTACGGGCAGCTGCTTCTCGCGATCGACTCGCGCGCGCAGCGACTCTCCGTCCACGTACGGCATCACGTAGTAGAGCTGCCCGTCGCACTCGCCCGAATCGAAGAGCGGCAGCAGGTTCGGATGCTGGAGGTTGGCGGTGACCTGGATCTCGGAGAGAAACCGCTCGACGCCGAGCACCGCGCCGAGCTCCGGCTTGAGGACCTTGAGCGCGACCTTTCGCCTGTGCTTCAGGTCCTGCGCGAGATACACGGTGGCCATGCCGCCCGCGCCAATCTCGCGTTCGATGGCGTAGCGCCCGAGAAGAGCCGTATTGAGTTGAGCGATCGCGTCCATCGTCGGACCGACGGGGAGGGAAGCCGGAGGGCCGGGGGAGGGGGGTCGACGCTAACGTACGCGCGCCGGGGGCGACCGGCTAGTTCAGTGCGGCGGCTCGAGGCTGCGCCAACCAAGGCTCCGAGGCGGGCGTTCACGCGGACAACCCGAGCCCCTCGTGCATGAAAACAAAGCTCATCGCCAGCGTCAACGATTGATCCATCACGACCCGATGCCCGGCGTCCGCGTCCGGTTTCGCGACGTCGTCCAGCACTTTGATCATCTTCGCCCGGTCGAGAAACGGCACGTTCGCCGCCGCGGAGCCGCGGAGCGTGTCCTGCATCAGCGCGTGGAGCGGCTGGTCGGGATTGAGCGTCGCCGGTGGGCTCAAGAACGGATGCTTCTGGCGCTCGTACACCGTCTTCGTGATCACATCCTTCACCGCCTCGCGCAGGATGTACTTCTCCGTCATGCCGCGGATCTTGAGCGACACGGGCACGCGCTGCAGATACTCGGCGACGTGGTGATCCATGAAGGGAACGCGGCCTTCGATCGAGTGCGACATCTCCATCCGGTCGCCCAGGTTGGAGAGGATGTAGTGCGGCAACAGCGTCTTTGCCCAGAGATAGAGCGCGGAGTGCACGGCGTTGCGGCCTTTGAGCCGGCGCTCGACGTCGAGCGACGAGAGCAGCGTTCCCACGACGTCGACGCCGGCGTGGGCGTTCAGGAAGTCGTCGCGCATGAGCCCTCGCGTGCGGACAGCCGATCCGCTCAACGCCTCGAGCCACGACGGCGCGGACCCGAGCAGCGTGCGGCACAGAGCGCCGGTGTCGGTGTCGCCCTCGGGGAGGAGCAGGCCGCGTGAGACCTGGTTGTTCTCGACGAGCTCGCGCAGGAGACGAGCCGTCTCCTCAGGATCCTGGCCGGTCGTGTGATGCAGCAGCATGTCGCGGCGGAAGTGCGGATAGCCGGCGAGAATCTCGTCCGATCCTTCTCCCGTGAGCACTACCTTATATCCGCTCTCGCGCACCGCGCGGCTCAACATGTACTTGGCGACCGTGTGCCCGTTGATGAACGGGATCTCCGACCGGATGACCGCGGCGCGGAAGTTGGTCGCGAGGTCGGCCTGCTTCATCGGGATCGGCTGATACGTGGCGCCGCAGTGACGCGACATCTCCTCGGCGATCACACTTTCATCATACTGTACGTGGTCGAACGTCAATGTGTACGCGCGCACCGGACCTTCATGATGTCGTGACGCGAGGCCGAGCACGGCGCAAGAGTCGATGCCGCCGCTCAGGTAGCAGCCGACGGGCACGTCGGCCCGAAGGCGCGTCTTGACGGCCTCCTCGAGGACGGTGCGAAACCCTTCGATGTACTCGGCGTCGCTCTTCGGCGACGGCGCCTGCGCCGCGTCGTCTCGCGGATAATCGACGTCCCAATACTGATGGACGCGATGTGCCTCCCGAGTGGCGCGGAGATAGTGGCCGGGCGGAACAGCGTGAACGCCATTGAACAACGTTCGCTCTCCGGGGAGCACGAACCCACCGGCGTAGACCGACTCCTCGCTCCAGCGCGCCGGCACGCCCATGGCGAACAGCGCCTTGACCTCGGAAGCGAGATAGAGCGCTCCGTTATGCTCGGCGTAGAACAACGGCTTCACGCCGAAACGATCGCGGCCCGCGATCAGACGCTGGTTGCGCTCGTCCCAAATGACGAAGGCGTACTCGCCGCGAAGATGGTGCAGGCACTCCGGCCCGTACTCCTCGTAGAGATGCAATGCGATCTCGCTGTCGGACTTCGTGCGAAACCGGTGGCCGCGTGCCATGAGCTCGGCGCGAGTGCGCTCGAAGTCGTAGAACTCGCCGTTCACGACGATATGGATCGTCGCGTCTTCGTTCGAGATTGGCTGGTCACCCGTTGTGAGGTCGATGATCGAGAGGCGCGTGTGACCGAGCGCCGCCCGTCCGTCTTTCGACATCCAATATTGCTGCCCGTCGGGTCCGCGATGCCGGAGCGCCGACATGCCGGCGAGCATCGTCTGAGGGGCGATCGACGACCGCCGCGACAGGACCGCGGTGATTCCGCACATGATGTGTTGGTGGGGGAAGGGTGGGTAGCGGCGAGGCTCGGACGCTGACTTGAACTGGCCGTCCTTCATCAAGGTAATCTCGGCCACTGGCTTCCCGCGCGGCTCGCGCCAGGCACATATTTGCCCCGTGATTGGACCTTCGCGCCTGCCTCCAGATGACCGTCGCTGACCTCGCCACCGCCCTCTCCGACCGATACCGCATCGAGCGTGAGCTCGGTGCCGGCGGCATGGCCACCGTCTACCTCGCGCGTGACCTGAGACACGAGCGTCCCGTAGCGGTCAAGGTCCTGCATCCCGATCTCGCCGCCGCACTGGGCGCCGAGCGATTCCTCGCCGAGATCAGGACCACAGCAAATCTTCAGCATCCGCACATCCTGCCGCTGCACGATTCCGGTGCGGCCGACGGATTCCTGTACTACGTCATGCCGTATGTCGAAGGCGAGTCGCTGCGCGAAAGGCTGACGCGCGAGCGTCAGCTTCCTATGGACGACACCATTCGCGTCGCGCAGCACGTGGCGAGCGCCCTCGACTACGCACACCGTCACGGCGTCATCCACCGTGATATCAAGCCTGAGAACATTCTCATTCACGAACGGTCGGCGCTCGTCGCCGACTTCGGGATCGCCCTGGCCGTGCAGAGCGCCGGCGGGCAGCGCATGACGCAGACGGGGCTGTCACTCGGTACGCCGCAGTACATGAGTCCCGAGCAGGCGATGGGCGAGCGGACGATCGACGGGCGGAGCGACATCTATTCGCTCGCCGCCGTCGTGTATGAAATGCTCGCCGGCGATCCGCCGTTCACCGGATCGAGCGTCCAAGCCATCGTGGCCAAAGTGCTGTCCGAGCGACCCACGTCGCTCCGGACCATTCGCGACACGGTGCCGCCGGCCATGGAGCACGCTGTTCTCACCGCGCTTGCCAAGCTTCCCGCCGATCGGTATGCGACGCCGGCCGACTTCGCCGCCGCGCTGACCGCGCAGACGACAGCGTCAACAGCGTGGTCCGCCCCCGTGATGCGACGGTCCCGATTGCGCGACCCGCTGGTGCTTGCGCTCGGCGCGGCCGTCATCGCACTTGGCGTGGCGACAGGCCTGCTCGCCACTCGTGGGGGGAGCGTCGCCGATTCGTTTCCGGTTCGCTCCGTGATCTCTCTCGACAGTGGAGGCCCGATCGGCACCGGCGTGCTCTCGCCCGACGGTCACTCCGTCGTGTATTCGCGAGGAGGACGCTCGGCAGTCGGCCTCGCGTACTACATTCGGCGTCTCGACCAACTCACGTCGCGGGAGATTGCCGGGACTGACAAAGTCACCCGCGCGCCGGCGTTCTCGCCGGATGGAAAATGGATCGCGTACATCCAAGGGCGGCGTCAGTTGGTCAAGGTGCCCGTAGACGGCGGCGCGCCCGTCACGCTCGCCGCTGTTCCCGATTACGGCGGGCTCGATTGGTCTCCGACCGGCGAGATCGTCGTCGGCGCCGGGATCGACGAAGGGTTACAGGGATTGTTCCGCGTCAATCAGGCGGGCGGACCGCTTGTCCCGCTCACACGGGTCGACACGGCGCGCAAGGAATTGAGTCATCAATCGCCTCGCATCCTCGCGGACGGAAAGACGGTCCTTTTCACGATCTGGTTCGGCAGCGCTGAAAAGTCAGAGATCGCTCTTACCTCACTCGACGACGGCAAAGTGGTCCCGCTTGGCATCCTTGGTCCGACTCCCCTCGGTATCATAGACGGCCGCCTGGTGTACCTCAGCGTCGACGGCCTCCTGATGGCGGTGCCATTCGACGCGCGCACAAAGCGTGTGACGGGAACGCCGGCGCTGGTGCTCGACGGTATCGCGTTTCAAGGCGGCGGCGGGTCCGACCATGACGAAGCGTCGATGACCCACGACGGAGGACTCGTCTATCTCCGCGGGAACGAGAATCGGCGACTCGTCTGGGTCGATCGGAACGGTAAGAAGAGTTCGGCGGTCGACGACGTGCGCGAGTTCACTTTCGTCCGGCTATCGCCCAACGGCCGACAAGCCGCGCTCAACATCGCGACGGGCACCAAGCGCGACATCTGGACGCTCGATCTGGCCGCCGGAACACTGACGCCGCTAACGACGACGGGAACGGCGCGGAATCCGATGTGGTCTTCGGACGGCAAGCGCATTCTCTACGTCTCGACACAGAGCGGGCGCGCGGGCTTGTGGTCGCAGCCGGCCGACGGAAGTGGCCCGCCGCAGCTCGTGGTGGTTCCACGGCGCAACGCCTGGTTCACCGATCTGTCGCCGGACGGCCGGAACGTGGTCTACAATGCCATCGCCACCGTCAATTTCGATCTCGAGAACGTGTCGCTCGACTCGACGCACGAAGCGCGTACTCTCAGTGGATCTCCCACAGCGATCGAAGTCTCGGGCAGATTTTCGCCCGACGGACGTTGGGTAGCATACGTCTCGGATGAGTCGGGGCGCCTCGAGGTCTACTTACGTTCGTTCGCAGAGAACGCCGGGCGAGTGCTGATCTCAACCGCAGGCGGCCGCCGGCCGATCTGGGCGCCGAGCGGCAAGGAGTTGTTCTACTGGGAGGGCAACCGGCTCGTGTCGGCATCACTCATCTTTGCCCCGCAGCCGGCAGTGGTCTCGCGTACACCGCTGTTTTCCGGGAGATACGCTGAAGATTTCGACGTCTCGAACGACGGGAAGCGATTTCTCATGGTCGAGCCGGAGACCTCGGGGCTCGAGCTCGTTGTCGTTCCGAACTGGCAAACCGAATTGAAACGCGTGACCGGCGCAAACAAGCCATAAGGAGCGCCGGAGCGCCGAGGAGCCGAGCTGCCGAGCAGCCGAGTAGCCGAGGAGCCGAGTCGTTTGCCAGGGCGTTCCCGGCCCCGTACCTTCTCCGCGTCCCTACCCGTGCGCCGATGCACACCGCAGAGCACCTCAACACTGCGCTCGCCGGTCGTTACGAGATCGTGCGTGAGATTGGCCAGGGCGGTATGGCCACCGTCTTCCTCGCGCGCGACGTCAAGCACCATCGTTCGGTCGCGCTCAAGGTACTGAGCTCCGAGCTCGCCGCCGTGCTTGGGCGGGAGCGCTTTCTGGCGGAGATCGAAGTCACCGCCAACCTGCATCACCCGCATCTCCTTCCGCTCTTCGATTCCGGCGAGATCGAGGGGCTCTTGTTCTACGTGATGCCGTACGTCGAGGGGGAGAGCTTGCGCGCGCGGCTCGAGCGCGAGCGACAGCTCTCCGTGGAAGACGCGGTGCGGATCGCGTCGGCGATTGGGAGCGCGCTCGCCTACGCGCATCGGCATGGTGTCATTCATCGCGACCTCAAGCCGGAAAACATCCTCCTGCATGAGGGCGAGCCCCTCGTGATGGATTTTGGGATCGCGCTCGCCGTATCCAACGCGGGCGGTGCGCGGGTGACGCAAGCCGGTATCTCACTCGGCACGCCGCAGTACATGAGCCCCGAGCAAGCCACGGGCGACCGGCAGATCGATGCGCGGTCGGACATTTATTCATTGGGCGCTGTGACGTACGAGTTGCTCGCCGCCGAGCCGCCGCATGTGGGTCCGACGGTGCAGTCGATCATGGCAAAAGTGATCGGCGACCGGCCGCGCGGTCTGCGTACGCTGCGCGACACGGTGCCCGAGCACGTCGACGCGGCGGTGATGCGCGCGTTGGCCAAACTGCCGGCGGACCGTTGGGCGTCGGCCGCCGATTTCGTCGATGCGATCACCGGCAGCAAAGCAATCGCCGTGATGGGCGCGGCCAACGCGTCGCTCGCGTACACGGGACTGGTGAAGCCGTTGCCCATCGTGCCTGAAAGGCCGCCGATCGTCACGCGACGCGGGCTGAGTATCGCCGGGGCCAGCATGGTGCTCGCCGTGGCGGCCGGTGCATTCGGCGCGCTCGCGCTGAGCAAACATGAATCCGAGCCGCAGTCGCGCTTTCAGATCGACCTGCCGGATTCGCTTTCTTTGACCGGCGGTGCTCACGCGCCGCAGTTTGCATTGTCGCGCGACGGCTCACGCGCCGTGCTTTTCAGCGAAAACAACATGCCGGGCCCGCTCTACACCCGTCGTACCGGCGAACTGCAACTCGACGCGATTCCGGGCAGCGATTCTGCGTTCGGCGCCATCCTCTCGCCGAACGGCAGCGAGGTTGCGTACTGGATCACCCCCGGTTCGTTGGGAGGCACCGGACGTTTGATGCGGATTGGCATCGGCGGTGGCGCGCCGGTCAAGATCGCCGATTCGGCGACGGGCGCGGGACAGGCCAGCTGGGGCGACGACGGTCACATTCTTTTCCGACGCGACGACCGATTGATGCTCGTGTCGAAGGATGGCGGCCCAGTACGGCTCGTGGCGCAGCCCGACACGGTGCGGGGGCAGTCCGCCCTGGGCTGGCCTCACATGCTTCCCGGCAGCAAGGCGGCCCTTGCCACCATCCTGCATGGGCGTCGAGAAGACCCGGACTCGCTCTATGTCGGCATGATTTCATTGCGCGACGGGAAGGTGAGGGAATTCGGCTTTCGCGGACTCGCGCCACACTATGCATCGGGGCACCTCCTGTACGTCCGACAAGACGGCCAACTTTTCGCGCGCCCGTTCGACGCCGCGAAGGGGAAATTCACCGGCGAAGAGCGCGCGGTTGCCAAGGACGTGAACTTGCGCAGCACAGGGCTGGGCGCTGTCGCGTTTCAGCGAGGCGTCACCGATTTTTCGGTCTCCGAATCGGGAACGATCTTCTTCGCTGATGGCGGCCGAGGTTTTGGGACCGCCGGCGGTGGAAACCTCCGCACCATCGCCATACGTCGCAAGAACGGAACAGCGGACCCAGAGGCCCTCCCGGTGCCGCGTCGGCTGTATGAGGAGTTACGTGGATCGCCGGACGGATCAAAGCTCGCCCTCACGATTGGTGATAGCAGCAGCGCCGCTCGCAGCGACATCTGGCTACTCACCTTTGCCTCCGGGCAACTGCGGCCGTTCACGCGCGATGGTACGAGCAGCCATCCGGTGTGGAGTCCGGACGGCAGCCGCATCATCTACCGCGTGAGCGATCCGAGCGGAAAGACGATGCACCGCTTCTTCTCCGCGCCTTGGGACGAGAGCGGGCCGGCCAGTCAGATCGCGGGCCTCGATGGCGCCGAATCCGTCGAGTTTCCGGAACCAGGCGGCAAATACATCGCCATCGTGCGCGGAGATTCGACGCGTGACGCTTCTGCGTTGACGAATTCAGACATTCTCATCGCGCCCATCGATTCGCCCGCCGCGGCGAGACCGTTCGCCTCAACCGGCATCCGGGAACGCATGCCTCGTTTTTCTCCCGACGGGAAATGGCTCGCGTACGTCGGCTTCGAGCTCCCCAGCACGTCGGGCGCCGCGACGAACGGCGAGGGGACGCTTCTGTTGCGCAGCGTGCCGGGGCCTGGAGCGGTCACGCAGGTGTCGATCGAAGGGGGTAACCACCCGCTCTGGTCGCGCGATGGTCACACGCTTTTCTACTATGCCGGCACCGCCAGCGCGCCGCTCGTGAGCGCGCGCATCGCCGACGGACGAGGACCCGAGTCACCTGCACGCACTGAGGTATTCGCTCGCCCGGCACCGCGAACCGGGTTTGCCTCACCGGTCGCTCCGTGGACGACCGACATGCTCCGCAATGGCGACGTCGTCTACGTGACCGCAGGCACGCCACCGGCAGCTGCGGGCTCGGCGACCGGCTCGAGCGCCGCCGTGGTGGCACGGGGACCCGTCCCTACCGCACCGGTTCCACACCTCATCGCGATCCTGAACTGGCTCGCTGTCGAGCGCGCAACGGCGTCCCGCAAATGACCATCTCGCGCCATGGCTGACACTGACACTCCGCGCCGGACGGCCGAGCAACTCAGCGTCGCGCTGGCCGGTCGATACGTCGTCGAACGAGAAATCGGCGCCGGCGGCATGGCGACCGTGTATCTCGCGCGCGACGTGCGGCACAATCGCAAGGTCGCGCTCAAAGTATTGAAGCCCGACCTCGGCGCCGCTCTCGGACCGGAGCGATTTCTCGCCGAGATTCAGGTCACGGCCAACCTTCAGCATCCCAATCTGCTGCCTCTCTTCGATTCCGGCGAGGCCCGCGCCGCGGATGGTGGCCTTCTGCTCTTCTACGTCATGCCGTTCGTCGAAGGCCAGACGCTGCGTGAACGTCTCAATCGTGAAGGGCAACTGCCGGTGGACGTCGCGCTGCGGATCGCGAGCGACATCGCGGGCGCGCTCGACCACGCCCATCGACGCGGCGTGGTGCATCGCGACCTGAAGCCGGAAAACGTGCTGCTCCACGAAGGCGTCCCGATGGTCATGGACTTCGGCATCGCGCTCGCCGTATCCAACGCCGGCGGCGAGCGGCTCACGCAACTGGGCCTCTCGCTTGGCACACCGCAGTACATGAGCCCCGAGCAAGCCACCGGTGACCGCGAGCTCGACGCGCGCTCCGATATCTACTCGCTCGGCGCGGTGACGTATGAGATGCTTGCCGGTGCGCCGCCGCACACCGGTAATTCCGTACAAGCCGTGATCGCGAAAGTGATCATGGATCGCCCGATGAGCGTGCGAGCAACGCGGGAGATGGTGCCGGCGCACGTGGACGCCGCCATAACGCGCGCACTGGCGAAACTTCCCGCCGACCGGTTCAACACGGTCGCCGAGTTCGCGCGCGCACTGACCGGAGAGCACGCGCTGGCGGTGCGCGCTACGAACGCGCCGGCTGCACTCGGCACGATGAATGCCGCGCCGGCCGTGACCTCTTCCATGTTCGCCGGCGTGTTGGCAAAGCCCGTCGCGCGTCGCGTCGCCATTGGATCGGGCTGGCTCGTGATGCTCGGCCTCGCGGCCGCGGGCGGCGCGCTCGGCGCGCTGGCGCTCGTGCGCACACCGGCGCCGCCGTTTGCGAAGCTGCCGATCGCGATTCCTGACAGCGTCGTCCTGCCGGCGTTGGGTCGAGCGGTTGCACTCTCTCCCGACGGAACCCGACTGGCGGTCGTAGCGTCGAGCGGTACTTCGACGCGTTTGTTCGGCCGGCCGATGGCGGGCGTGTCGTTCACGCCGCTGCACGGAACGGAAGGCGGGCGGGCCCCGAGCTTTTCACCGGATGGCCAGTCGCTCGTGTTCGTCGCCGGTGGACGGCTCATGAAGGTGGCCGCGGAAGGAGGCGCGGCGCTGCCGCTTGCGGATTCTGTCGATGGGCAGCCGAGTTGGAGCGCCGATGTCGTCGTCTTCACGCGTCGTGGTTCATTGTGGGCCGTGCCGGCGGCGGGTGGCTCGCCACGCCTCGTGGCACGACCTGATTCCGCGCATGGTCAGCGGGCTTTTGCTTGGCCAGAAATGCTCCCCGCTGGAGACAACGCGCTCGTCACCATCGAGCGGTCGGCGGGTGCCTCGCCGGACTCCAACCACATCGGAGTCGTCTCGCTTGCCAGCGGTCAAGTGAAGGATCTGGGTGTTGTCGGCACGGGCGGTCGGTTCGCCGCGCCCGATCACCTCGTGTACGCCACAGCCGGCGGCTCGCTCTGGACAGTTCCGTTCTCACCGCGCAAGGGCGCCACGTCCGGAGAAAAACGGCTGCTCGCGGGTGACGCGCACGTGGATAGCACGGGTGCGGCCGACATCGCGGTGTCGGCGAGCGGAACCTTGGTCGTCGGTCAACGTGCCGGCGCGAGGGCGACGGACGCGGCGCGCGTCTCGCTGGCCGTCGTGGACCACAGCGGCGACATCAAAGTCGCCGGCGCACAGATTGGCGACTTTTATTCGCCGCGCGTTTCGCCGGATGGCGCGCGCATCGCGCTCACGGTGCGCGAACATGGCGGTCAAACGGACGTATGGTACTTCGAGCCCGGCACCGGTCAACTCATTCCGGTGACGCGGAATGGCGTGAGCCACTTCCCGGAATGGGTCGATGCGCGACGCTTGGTGTTCCGGGTCAATGTCGCCGGCGTCGGCCACTATGAGTCGGTGCCCTGGGATCACAGCGCGCCGGCCACGACGTACCTCAATGCCGTTCGCGCGGCGATCGGCGCGGTCCACAACCTGTCGCTCGGTCCCACCAACGGCTATCTCGCGCTCATGCGAAACCGTCGATTGTCTGGGGCCGAGCTCCACCAGGACATCTGGATCGCGCCGATGGCTCACGTCGATGACCAGCGCGAGGTCGTCTCAACGAAAGCCAGCGAGTTGTCGCCGCGCATTTCACCGAATGGCAAGTGGCTGGCGTACACGTCCAACGAGTCTGGCGCGTTTCAGGTCTACGTGCAGCAAGTCCCCGGTCCCGGGACGCGCATTCCCGTGTCGGTGGAGCATGGCTTCGAGCCCGTGTGGTCGCGCGACGGAAAGCAGTTGTACTACATCTCTCATGACTTGCTTCTGTCCGCACATGTCGATGAGTCGAGCGGATTTCGCGTGACCAAGCAGGACACGCTGTTCTCCTTCGGCAAGCACGACTTTGTCGTGCACCCGCCGTTGGCGCGCGGGCCGGCGCTCGATTCGTACGACGTGTTTGCGAATGGCGATATGGTAGTCTTGAAGCGCGGTTCGGCGACGGAGCAGGGACGCTCGAGTCTCGTTGCGCTGCTCCACTGGCGGCAGAGGCTCACGTCGATGGTGGCGAGCCCCTGACGCGTGACTATCGAATCGGAACGACCGTTTTGATTGCGTCCGTCGATCTCAGGTGAGCCGCCCGGAGACGCGAGTATACTCGGCAGCTCGGCGAGCCCACGCCTGGCAACGGCGCGGCCGCCATTGCAGAATACGTATGACCCACACTGGAGCCTTGTAATGGTTGCCCCACTGGCGCGCGGAATGGCGTGCGTTGTTGCTCTACTCGCCTCGGCCGCAACGGCCAACGCGCAGACCAAGCGTCCCATGACGTTCGCCGACATCATGGAGCTCAAGAACGTCGGCGGCGTTTCGCTCTCGCCCGACGGGTCGAAGGTCGCGTACACCGTGGCCGGCTGGGAGCATCCGAACGCGCGGCCGTCCACTGATCCAGCGAAGCCCGATACCGCGAAAGGCGACAAGCACGAAACACGCGCACATATATGGATGGTGGCCGCAACCGGCGGAACGCCGCGCCAGCTCACCTTCAGCGAGCGCGGCGAGAATGCGCCACAGTGGTCGCCCGACGGCCGTTCGCTGGCGTTCCTCTCGTCGCGCGGAAGCGCCGCCGATACCAAGTCGCAGATCTGGATCCTGCCAATGGACGGCGGTGAAGCGTACCAGCTCACAACGTCCAAGGAGAGCGTGACCGGCTTCGAGTGGTCGAAAGACGGCTCGCGCATCGCGTTCCTCGCCGTCGACACGCTGCCCAAGACGGACGAGGCCAAGACCGCTCGGCGCGATGATCCGCAGGTGTTCGAGGCGAACTTCCGGCTCTCGCACGGCTGGGTGATTGATGTCGCGACGAAGCGCGCCACCGAGGTGGTGCACGGCAATTTCACCGTCAATGGAACACCGAGCTGGTCGCCTGATGGTTCGCGGCTCGCTTTCATGGCCGCACCGACGACGCTGCTCCGCGATACCCGCTCGGACATTTACGTCGTCACCATCGCCGATAAGTCGTTGACGAAGCTGACGTCGAAGCCCGACGCCGGGTCGCCACCGGCGTGGTCGCCCGACGGCAAAACGCTCGCGTTCACCGAGCTTCCGCAGAGTCACACCGCTCGCGCCGACAGCATCATGGATCGCGAGATCGGCAACGATCATCTGATCCTTTACGATGTCGCGTCGGGCAAAGCGAAAGACACTTACGACGCAAAGATCGACATCTCGGCCGGGAACCCACGTTGGACGCCCGACGGCTCGCGCGTGTTGTTCACGACGGGTGAGCGCGCCTGGGCCGCGATCTACGCCTACGACGTCGCGTCGAACAAGCTGAATCGCATCGCGGGCAAGCTGCTGATCGGAAACCCGTCGCTGTCGAAAGACGGACGACTCGCCGCGTACACATTGGGCTCGGCGGACGCGCCGGCCGAGGTCTACGTGAGCGACTTGACGTTCGCGTCGCCGAAGAGGCTCACCGACATCAACCCACAGCTGCGCGACATCGCGCTCGGCGAGACGGAAGTCATCACGTGGAAGAGCACTGACGGAACGCCGGTGGAAGGCGTGCTCCTCAAGCCTGTCGGTTATCAGGCCGGGCGAAAGTATCCGCTGCTCGTCGAGGCGCACGGCGGCCCGACCGGCGCGACGAGTGTCGGCTTCAAGGCGAGCTGGGGATCGCCGGGCCAGGTGTGGGCCGGCCAAGGCTGGGCCGTGTTGTATCCGAATCCGCGCGGCTCAACGAACTACGGTGAGAAGTTCACGCGGGCGAACATCATGGATTGGGGCGGCGGCGACTACCGCGACATCATGACGGGCGTCGACGACGTGATCAAACGCGGCATCGCCGATTCATCGAAGATGGCGTTCGAGGGATGGAGCTACGGCGGCTACATGACGGCGTGGGTCGTCAGCCAGACGAGTCGCTTCAAGGCGGCGCGGATGGGCGCGGGACTGTCGGATTTGCAGAGCATGTACGGGACGACGGACATCCCGGGCTACATCGGCACCTTCTTCAGCGGCGTTCCGACGCAGAAGACGCTCGACTTCTATCGCGCGCGCTCGGCGATCACCTTCGTCGACAACGTGACGACGCCGCTTCTCATTCAGCACGGCGGGAGCGATCAGCGCGTGCCGATCGGCCAATCGATGGAATACTTCCGCGCGCTCAAGGATCGCGGAAAGATCGTCGAGCTGGTGTTCTATCCGCGCGAAGGGCACGGACTCGGCGAGTACTATCATCAGCTCGACAAGATGCAGCGCGAGCGCGATTGGATCACGAAGTACACGCTGGGCGGCCAACGCGTGGTTCCTTGAACGAAGTTTCAGCTTCGTGGTTCCGTGAATTCATCCCTTCGGTCGGATGAATTCACGGAACCGTGGATCGTTCCGGAGTCCCTCGAAGTCGACATCGTCGTGCAGCATGTTTGTTCCCGCTGGACCGAAGGCTTGAACCAGAAGCCCCAGCGCCTGCCGGTGATCTCCGAGGAGCGCCGCGATTCTCGCACGACCCACGACGGCGTCGTTCCCCGGCACCGGCACCGCGCGCTCCATCATCTGCAGTCTCACCGAGATTGACTCGGCCGCCGTTCGCCGGCCGCGGCGGCCGGCGATCGCACCGAGCGCGGCGAGATAGTACGCGTTCGTGGTATCCATCGCGGATAGCGCGGCGTATTCACGCTCGGCGTTGTCGAGGTCTCCGAGCAGGTAGAACACGTCGGCAAGCTGTGCGCGCCGCGCTTCAGTCGACTCTTCCTCGCTGGGGCGATGTCGATGCCAGGCGACGGCACGCTCCAGCGCGGCGCGCGCCGCGTCGCTGTGGCCGTGCGCGCGCAGCTCGCGCGCGGCGGTCTCCATCGACCAAGCCGGTGTGAACCAGCCCTCGCGTGGCAGCGAGGCTGCCGAGTCGAGGAGTGACAGTACCTTTGCGGGCCTGCCAAGCGCAGCGAGTGACCGGATCTCCTGCGTGAGCGCGACCAAGCTTCCCCTGCGGTGCGACCGCGCTCGACGCGCCATCGCCAGCTCGATCTCATGATCGCCGAGCTGATGGTACGCCAAGGTGAGGACATTCCAATACGACAACGCCGGGTTGCGAGAGAGTGTGTCCAACCCGGGATATGAAAGCGCCGTGACGACCTCACCCGGACGATTCACGTGGGTTGCGCTGATCGCGTAGCGGTACGCGTAGCGCTCGGGCGCCAGTTGGGCCGCGAGGCGCAGCGCACGCCGCGCTTCGGGCCAATTCTCGGCGCGACTCGCTTCGACGAATGCGATCACATCCTGCTGCAATGGCGTGAGACGGTCGCGGACACGCGTCAGCGCGACGAGCGTGGAGTCCGCCGGCGCGCGTTCGCCGAATTGCAGCGCCGTGACCGCCGCCTCCACGAGCGGCCAGGTGAACATCGTGTCCAGCACGGCTGCCCAGCGAAAGCGCTTGATAGCTTCGGCGAATTTGTGCTGCTCGGCCAACTCTCGCCCCTCGCCGTATTCCACGAACGCTTCGAGCGTCGGTGGAGTCGACGCCGCGATGGGGAAGAACCGCGCCGACGCGACATCGCGAATCGCTGCCACGCCGCCGAGCACTCGAGACTGCAAGCGGGCAACGATGCTATCAGCCGGCGCATCTGAGACGGCAATGGTCGGCAGAGCCCAGACGGTGCCTCCGGTACGCACGTCCTTGATCGCGGCATCGAGCACGGTCTTTCCCTGGTGCGACCTGATCGTTCCCGATACGAGTAGCGCGGGCCGCCTCCACCGGTGAGATCGCTCGTTGGGGGATTCGACGTGCTTGAACAACGCGGCATGTTGGAGGTCGGTCGCGACGCGCGCCGACGCGAGCCGGGCGAGGTCGCTCAACGCGGTGTCATCCGTGACGTTCTCAAACGCGGCGACGCGAACGAGCGTCGGGTCGACGCCGCGAAGGCGAGTTGCGGCAACCGCTCCGATTATCAAGACTGCCGCCAATCCCGGCATCAACGCGCGCTTCGGCGAACGCCGGCGTGGCCGGCGATCCGTCCGCGTGTCGTCGGTCCGATCAGCGACTGCGTCGGGTGGTGTCACACTCTCCGCGTCGATCGGCGGGTGCTCGCTTAACGCAGACGGCGCGTCACGAGCGTGGTCTCGTGACCGAATCTTCTCGAACAGCGCCTGGGTTTCTGGCGACGGAGCCAGCTCGAGCTCCGCGGCGATGCCATCGGCAAAGTGCCTGTATGCTTGCGCGGCGCCCGCGCGATCGCCGGCCCGGTCGAGCAGCGTTAACAGACGCCGAACACCCACCTCATCGAACGGCGAAAGCTCGACGCTTCGCCGCGCCCACAACGCGGCCGACGAGAAATCGTCGTTACGCGCGTGCTGGTCGGCGAACACCCGGGCCGCCTGCGAGGCACGTTGACGCAAGCGGCTACGCTCGACCTCGAGCCACTGCTCGAAACCGGGGGCGCCGGATGGAAAAAAGCCGAGGAGGAGATCACCCCGGTACAGGGCGAACGCCTCGGGCAGTTCTGCGTTCTGGATCGCCGTCTCGAATGCGCGAGCATCACACCAGAGCCGCGTGGCATCCACTGCCACCTCGTCGCCCCGGCTGATGATGACATCCGCACCGAGCTCCCGCCGCAGAAAGTAGATGGCTCGATTGAGCGCCGCGCGTGCGCGCTCCGCGTCTTGCTCGGGCCAGAAGAGCGGCAACAGCCGGTCGCGGCGATGAAAGCTGCCCGACGATGCGATCGCGAGATATGCGAGCAGCGCCGCGCGGCGGGGTTGGGCGATGACCGGCCGAACCTCCACCCCATCTACATCGCGCAGCTCGAGACTGCCCAAGGTTCGAAGCCGGTACATGCGACCTCGCGGAGCGGATCATACGCCGCCGATCTGCCGTTCCGACTCCCCTGCGCGCTCAGGGGAGCCACAGGGGAGAGCACGGCCAGAGACTCGAAGGTATTGGCGCCGACGACAGCCGGCAAATGCTCTATGTAAACGTTTTGAGAGGGGAAGCTCATGTTTCAAATGTTGAAAGCCACGACGATGATGGGGTTTGCCGCTTTGATCGTTGCCAGCCCAGCCCCGCGATCAAATTCCGCTCGGCGCGTTGCCTGCCTCACCACGACCGTGAGCGGTCCGGTTCAAGGGCTGGATCAAGGGACGACGTGCGGGTTCTTGGGAATCCCCTTCGCCGCGACCACCGGTGGCCAGAATCGCTGGAAGCCCCCGCAGCCCGTCACGCCGTGGACGACCACACTCCCCGTGACGGCCGGAACCGGCAACTGCGCATCCCTGAACGGCACGACCCCCCAGGGTTCAGAGGACTGCCTGAAGCTGAACGTTTGGGTCAGGAACCCGCTGCCTGCCGGCGGCGCGCCCGTGATTGTCTGGATTCACACGGGATCGTTCACCGGCGCATCGGCGAACTTCGCCGGGACGAACGGGCGGAAGCTTGCCGAGGAGATGGGCGTCATCGTCGTCGAGGCCAACTACCGGTTGGGAGCATTCGGTTTCCTCGCCCATCGCGCGCTCGAGGGTGAGGATGGCGCGAGACAGTCGACCGGAAACTATGGCCTGCTCGACCAGCGGGCCGCTATGCAGTGGGTGCGCGACAACATCCAGTTCTTCGGCGGTGATCCAAATAACGTCACGCTCGGGGGCACATCAGCCGGCGGCCAGAGTGTCGGGCTTCACATGGTATCGCCGGGAAGCGCCGGTCTGTTCCACCACGCCATCATCGAAAGCGCCTATCCAACTTCGCGCTGGAAGTCGCGTCAGACGGCGCTGGGTCAGGGTGACCAATTCGCCACGGCGCTCGGGTGCACGGTCCCGTCGCAAGCGGCTGCCTGCCTGCGAGGAAAGACGCAAAACCAAGTGCTGCTCGCCGTGCCCCAGGGCAACGCGCAGGTGCTCGAGCAAGCCAACGCGATCTTCTGGGAGCCCGTGGTCGATGGTGTCGAAATCCCCGACCAGCCACGCCGGCTGTTCCAGCTCGGAGAGTTCGCTCACGTACCGGCGATCGTGGGCACGAATCGAGACGAAGGCTGGGGCTCGTTCATTACGCGCAGCTTTTCATCGCCGGTGACGGAGGCGCAATATCTGGCATGGCTCGCGACCGAATTCGGCGACGAAGCGCCGAACGTGCTGGCGATGTATCCGCTATCGGCATTCCCATCGCCGCAGGAGGCGATGGCGCGCGTCGTCGGCGACGGCCAATTCGTGTGTGAGGCGCGGCGATTGGCGGATCTCATCGCCGACGGCGGGCTCAGAGGCCTCGGACCGCATCCGGAGCATGACACGGGTAAGCGGGAAAAGATGCCGGTGTTCATGTACTCATATGAGTACGTGTTAAATGACCTCAGCCCGGGTCACGTGATCCACGGCGTCGAGACGAACATCATCTTCGGGAATGCGTACTCGACGCCACAATTCGCGGCGAACCACGCGCTCACCGCGGACGACCTGCAGCTGCACGCGGCCATGGAAAGCTACTGGACGCTGTTCGCGGCGGCCGGCGATCCGAATCATCCGGCCCTGACGCCGTGGCCCGACTACCGAAAGAATCACAACAATTACCTGACCTTCGACGTGCAGCTTTCCCCCGGCGTGGACCAGCGTCAGGACGCTTGCGCGTTTTGGTCGCGGCTCTTCTTGCAATCCATGTTGAGCGGCGCGCCTGCGTCGGCGCCGTAACAGTCCATTCAGCGAATCCGCAACTCGTACTGGAGTCCGGTCTCGTAAACGAGACCGACCATTACCAAGTAGTACCCGCTTACCGGAACGCTGATGACCATCGTCGTCAGGTAGTTGTTGCCGGCGGCCGCCTCGAGACGACGGCCGTCGGGCATGATCATCCGGATGCTCGGACCGGAATAGCTGTAGTCGAGTACCTGGATATCGATCCGATCTCCCGCCTCGAGATAGATCCGGTACCGATCAGCGGGGGACGCGCGCCGACCGTTCCCCTGGCGTTCTCTCGTCGTTGTGTTAGTTCTGACGGTAACGCCCAAGCCAAGGGAAGCAATGCGCACTCTGACGTCCGGCTTCGTTGTGATGCTGATCTCGAGCGCTTCGATCGGGGCGCAAACGCAGCGCACTGGGCGTGCGAGCGTCGCACCGGATACGCTGATCGCCATCGTTGGTGCAACGCTCATTGATGGAGCCGGCGGCGCCGTGGTCAGCGACGCCACGATCGTCGTCCGTGGCAAACGCATCGCGGCCGTCGGTCCGCGCGCATCGGTTCGCGTGCCCGCGGGGGCGCGCATTGTCGACGGCACGGGCAAGTTCGCGACGCCGGGCTTCATCGACACAAACGTCCACCTCTCGCTCTACAACAACGGCGAGTCGATGGTGCGGTACGAGGATCGGTTTCTCGACATCGTCGTCGAGGCGGCGCAGACGGAGCTCAAGCACGGCATCACGACCGTCCGCGACAGCTACGGCGCACTCCTTCCGCTCGTCGCCATTCGCGACTCGATCGCCAAGGGCAAGCTGCTCGGGCCGCGCATGCTCGTCGCCGGCAACATCGTCGGATGGGGCGGACCGAAATCGCCGCTCTTCTCGAATACCACGCCCACGACGTTCTTCGACGAGCGAATGATGGACTTCATCGCGCAGGGGGCGGGCGAGGAATTGCTCGAGATGGCGCCCGACTCGCTGCGCGTCGCCATCGACAAATACCTCGACAAGGGACCGAACTTCGTCAAATACGGCGGCACGGCGCACACGAACAACCTCATCACGTTCTCGCCGCGGCAACAGGAGGCGCTCGTCGAGGAAGTGCACAAGCGGGGTCTCTTCGCCGAGACGCACTCCACGAACCCGGAGCCGCTCCGCATCTCCGTCCTCGCCGGCATCGATCTGATCCAGCACCCGGAGATTCACGACGTCCCGATTCCGGCCGATCTCGTGAAGTTGATCGTCGATCGGAAGGTGATCTGCTCGATCCTCTCGAACAGCATCACCGGCAAGCCGTGGAAGGATTACCTCAAAGCCCAGCAGCGCACCGACTCGGCGCGCGCCGATTCGCTGAGGAACGATTCATTGAAGTCCATGGGACGTCCCAAAACAGGCTGGGAGCTCAAGCGCGAGCGGGACGCGAAGCGGCCTGCGGTTCGACGCGCGAACGCCCAAGCGCTGATCAACGGCGGCTGCATCACGACGCCGTCGACCGATACCTACTTGAGCGGTGCGCCGGAGTTCAGCCGAACGCCGCGGAGCGACGCGCATCTGATGCCGGGCACGGCGACTCTGGCTGCCATTGAAGGGTTGGTCGAGCTGGGAATGACGCCGGCGCAGGCGTTGGTCTCGGCGACGAAGAATGGCGCAATCGCATCCCAAGGGCTCAAGGACTTCGGGACGATCGAGGCGGGGAAGTACGCGGACATTCTACTGCTCGACGCGGACCCGTTGGCCGATATTCACAATATTCGAAAGCTGGGCTTCGTGATGAAAGAGGGGCGGATCATCGACCCGAAGCGGCTTCCCGAGAAGCCAGTCTGGACGAAGAAGGAGGTGCCGTAGTGAAGACCCGTCGAGCTCTCGCGGCTATCTGCCTCTTTACAGGATGGCTTGCGCGGCCCGCGATCGCCCAGCAGCCGACAGCTCGCCGCGACACGGTTCCGTTGCGCGCCGATTATCGGGATCTCGCCGAGCTCTTACGGAATCTCCCGGTCGTCTCGCCGCGACCGTTCGATGAATCGGTCGCCCTCTGGTTGGGCGCTCTCCCACTTTCTTGCCTCGATCGACTCCAGCCGCGGCCGGGCGGTCGTGGAGGTGGACGCGCGACTGTCGCCGCGCCGACGGACAGCGGGCGTGGTCGGGGCGCCAATGCCCCCGATTCGACGACCAACGCCGCCCCGGCACGCGGCGCGAGTGGAGCGCCCGGGCCCGCCGGCAACAACACGGGCGCCGGCTACTTCTGGGTCGCGAACTACACGCTGATGAACGGCCACGATCGACTTCGTGCGTTCTGGGGTTGCAACGACTGGCACTCGGCGGTTTCGTCGACCTGGGCGGCGATTAGAGTTCTGCAAAGTTATCCGAACAGTACGCTGAGAGACCTCACGCGCGAGAAGCTCAACGCGCACCTCGGCCGAGCGAACCTGGAGGGCGAGCTCGCGTTCTTCCGGGCGACGGCCGAGGCGATCAATCCCATTCCCTCGGCGAGTCAGACCGGGCTGTTCGAGCGCCCATACGGCTTTGCCTGGCTGCTCGAGCTCGCGTCCACGCTGCGTACGTGGCCCGACAGCCAGGCCAAGCGCTGGTCGACAAACATCACGCCGCTCGCGACGTGGATGGCCGACAGCCTTGGCGCCTATTTCACGAAACTCGTCGAGCCGATTCGGACAGGCGCCCAGGGCAACACCGCGCTCAACATGACCCTCGCCCTCGACTACGCTGATGTCGCGCATGATGCGAAGCTGCGCGCGGCGGTCGTGTCGGCGGCGAAGAAGTTCTATCTGTCGGATTCAACCTGTTCGACGCAAACGGAGCGCGTCGTTCCCGCCGCCGCCGGTCGAGGCGGACGCGGCGGAGGGGGAGGGGGAGGGGGAGGGGGAGGTCGCAGTGCGAATACGGATACCTCGCGACGGCAGACAACGGCGCCAAACGATCTGACCGCGGCGTCTCGCGGAGCTCCGCCACCGACGCCGTTTGGCGGCGGCGGCGCGGTGATCGCTTCACCGTGTTTGAGTGAGGCGGCGCTCATGACTCGTGTGCTCGACCCGCGCGCGTATCGCGCCTGGCTCGACCGTGTACTTCCGCCGCTCCAATCCGGCCGCTTCTCGCCACTGACCGAAGCGATTGCCATTCCGACGAGCGCTCCCGCTCCGCAAGCGCCTCCGAACGGTGTTGCTGCCGCCGCCGACACTACCCCGACCGGGCGAGCCGCCGCGGCGACTGCCGCAGCCACTGCACTGTCGACCGAGCGCGCTCGACTCGCGGGCTTGTCGTTCTCTCGCGCGCAGTCGATGGAACGTATCGCTCGCGCACTGCCCACGACCGATCCACGCGTCGCGGCGTGGCGCCGGCTCTCGGCGATTCAAGCCGACCGGGGCTTCGAGCTCATGCGGGACGATCAGGCCGGTCTGTCGTGGCTCCCCGCGCAGGCCCTTCTATATATGACGGTGCGGAAATGACCCGACTGCCGAGAGTAGCCGCGACGATCGGACTGCTGTCGCTCGCCACGAGCGCGGCCCTGGCACAGACAACGATTCAAGCGGGCACCCATCGCCCGCCGAGCGACCCGGTCTTCAACGATCTCGCGTCGTTCTATGCATCGCTGCCGGCCGTGGCACCGCATCCGTTGGACCGGACGACTGCGTTACAGATGTCGACGATGCCGCTGTCGTGCATGGACCACCCGCAGCCGCGACCGAACGCCGTCCCGTACATCTGGGAAGCGACGTACACGCCCGTCGCCGACTACGAAACCACTCGCGCGTTTTACGGGTGCTACGACTGGCACTCGGCGGTCAATTCGGCGTGGACGCTCGTGAGAATTCTCAAAACATTCCCCGACCTCCCGACTGCACCGGCGATCAGGCAGAAGCTCAACGATCATTTCGGCGCGAGCAACATCGCCGGGGATCTGCAATTCTTCAAGGGCGCGGGCACTTTCGAGCTGCCGTACGGATACGCCTGGCTGCTCCGTCTCCAGTACGAGCTGCGGTCGTGGAGCGACTCCGACGCCGTGCGGTGGGCCGCCAACGTTCAGCCGATGGCGACCTACATGTCGGCGCGAATGATCACCTATCTCAAGGAGCTGCAGCAGCCGGTGCGAACCGGCGTCCATCCGAACACCGCGATGGCGATGGACAATGCGCTCGGCTACGCTCGCTCGTTCGATCCGGCCCTCGAAGCGGAGATCCGCGCGTCCGCCGACCGGTTGTTCAAGCGCGACGTCCGATGTAACACGGCAGCAGAGCCTGGCCCGAGTGACTTCGCGTCGCCCTGCCTCATGGAAGCGGCGATCATGGGACAGCTGATGGATCGCGAGTTGTTTCTTCCGTGGTTGGATGCGTTCCTGCCGCAGCTCTATTCGCCAGAGTTTCGGCCGCTCACCAAAGGGCTCGGTCCCGAATTCGTGAAGAACCCCGCGGCGGTCGCGTCGAAGTCGCACATCGTTGGACTCGCTTTCGTTCGCGCGACGTCGATGGGCGAGTTGGCAAACGCGCTTCCGACGAGTGATCCGCGGGTGCCGGTCTTGCGCCGTTTGGCCGCGATCCAGGCGGCGACAGGTTTCCCGCTCATGGGTGCAGTCGGTTACGACGGCTCACACTACTACGCCAGCTGGGCGACGACGTACTTGATCACGAATCCATCACGCTGAGGCAGCTCGGCCGCTCGGCCGCTCGGAACCGCCTGATTACGATGACCGTTCGTTGATCCAGACGACGGAAACCACCGGCGGCGGTGGCGGCCGGGTGCCGGCCGGTGCGCCACTCGGAACCGGCGCCGGCGCGGGCGGTGGAGCCGGCTCGCGATTCATTCGCGCGTAGTTCGGGATCGCGACCATCGGACTGCCGTCGGCGAACGTGCTCTTGATGGCCACCACGCCACCGAGCAGATCGCCGCGCCACTCGGTCGAGAGCGGCGCGTCGGGCGGCAGCACTTTGGCCACGTCCTGCACATCCGCCTTCTCGATGTTGTACACGATCGGCCCGTAACGCAGCGCGACTTTGCCGCGGTCCGCTTCGACCTTCTCGATGGCGCGCACGCGCTGGACTTTCATCGGAAGCTCGAGCTCGATGCGGTCGCCCTTTTTCCAAGTGCGGTCGATGACCGCGTACCCGTGCTCGATCGCCGGCGTCATGGCCGCGCCGTTGACGGCCAGTGACGTGATACCGCTGGCCTCGGGCGTGCTCGTATACAGCTCGCTCACGTTGCGGTTGGGCACGCGGATGCGAACCGCGAACCGCTTCGCGGCCGTCGGGTTCACCGTGATCGAGACTTTTCCATCCCAGGGGTAATTGGTCTTTTGCACCATCTGCACATCGGTGCCGGCCACATTGTCGACCGTCAGCGTGCTGCCGACGAACAGATTCACGTAGATGCCGTCCGGGCCCTTCGAGTACATCCAGGTCGGCATCGACAGGAGCGTGCGCGGGATGTTGCCGGTGCAGCACGGTACGCTGTGCCATGAGACGCGGGCTGTACGCGCGTCGAGCGGGTTGGGGTAGTAGAACGTCTTCCCGTCCATCGCGAGGCCGCCCAACAGCGCGTTGTATATCGTTTCCTCATACAAGTCGGCATACGTTGCGTCGTGATACGAGAGGCCCAGCTTCCATTGGAAGAAGATCTCGCCGCAGCTGGAGCACGACTCGCAGTAGGCGTTGTTGCGCAGGGAGTAGTTGGGCCCATAGCCCTCGGACGATTCGCCGCTCGCCACGCCGCCCGTGACGTAGTATTTCTTGTGAACGATGTTGTCCCAGAGCGACTTGACCGCGCTGCGATAGTCGGGGTCGTGCGTCTCCATCGCGACGTCGGCCATGCCCGAATAGTTGTAGGACGCGCGGACGGCATGACCGACCGCCTCGTACTGCTCGATGACGGGCAGGTGGCTCTGGTCGTACTCGGAGCGTTCGCGCTCGTTGCGCGCGGCGACATAACGGTTGTCGAGCAGGAACTTGCCGAGCTCGATGTATTTCTGACCTTTGCCGGCGCCCTCGTTGTCATTGACGAAGCGACCGAAACGAACGAGCGCCTGTTCCATCTCCTGGTGTCCGTCGTACCACGCCTTCTTCGGCGCCGGACCGATGTTGTTCCACCAGCAGTCCGCCAACTTCTTGGCCGCGTTGTACAAGCGTGTGTCTTTTCGCTCGGTCATCACGTAGTGCGCGATCGCCGACTCGAGGAAATAGCCGGCGGTATAGCCTTCGTGATCGGCCCGACGTTCCCAGTGATTGAACGGTCCGGGTGTCTGGTTGCCGCCGGCGTTGCTCACGCGCGGAAGCGTGAACGCGGTCTGCATGTAGCCGTCGGGTTCCTGCGCGGCGAGGATGATCGGAATCCATTTCTCCAGCGTCGCGCGCATGTCGGCCTGCGCGCGCAGCATCTCCGGATCGCCCTTTGGGTCGAGCATGAGCGCGATTGCCATCGACTCGACCGCGTTGTGCACGTACGCGTTGGCGAACACGTACCCTTTGTGCGGGCCGAACGGCTCACCCCGCAGCTTCTTCCCGGCTTCGATGAAGTTGTCGAGTCCACCGGCGTTCGTGTCCGTCCGCTCGAGCTGTTCGATGCAATGCGGGATCCAGCTCACGACGAGCGCTTTCATGCGGTGATTCCACAGCGGGCTGTCGACCGACCACTTTCGCATGTGAACGACGTCGAGCTGCTTCGCGGGGGGCGGCGTCTCGACCTTGACCGTGAGCGTGGAAGCCGCCGAGGTCTCGCCGTTCTTGGCTTCGAGCTCGAGGACGTAGACGCCCGGTTCGCTGAAGGTCGCGGTCGTCGTCAGCGCGGCGGCGTCGGCGAACGCGACGCGGCCCGGGCCCGATCGCTTCGCCCAATGAACGGTCGGCGGCGGACCCGTGGGAACGGGAGCCGGCGTCGAGTCGGCTTGCGCGGCGCGTCGCGGTGAAGGGCGCGGTGGCTCACCGTATCCCGCCCAGCCGCGCAGATACGTTTTTCCTGGAAGCACGACGACGCGGTCAACTCCGGCGATGCCGTTCACCGGTGCCGCGGCGACGGTTTCGCGCCCTGGAAGAATCGCGGCCCGAAGCACCTGTGGCAGCACGACCGAAGCCGCCGCGGCCTTTCCGATCGTCCCGAGTGCGTCGCGTCGAGAGACGCCTTTTGCCGGGTTGTCGCTCATAGGACTTTCTCCCTTGGCCGAACCTGACAGGCTATTTCGCCGGCGCCGATCCGAGTCCGATGATCTCGCCACTCGCCAGTACGTGCCCCTTCATCGCGGCGAGCATCGCGTCGTAGCTCTGCATCGACTCGTTGCCGACGCTGGTGTCGAGGGCGAACACCTGGAGGTGGTATCGGTGCTTCGGTCCCGCGGGCGTTCGCGGACCCATGTACGGCTGCATCGTGCCGCGGATGTTGGGACCGTACATCGTCCCCGCCGGCGCGTCGGTCATCCCGGCGGCGAGCTTCGTCGTCGATGCGGGAATGTCGACCATCGACCAGTGGAGAATGGGCGCGCCATTTCGCAGGATGTCGGTGTCCTGCATGATCACGACGTAGGTTTTGGTCCCCGCCGGACCCGCGGTCCACTCGAGTCCCGGGAACTTGTTCCCCTGATACTGGGTGTTCTCGAAGGGGATATCGGCCATGTTCTTGAACGCGGGCGACGTCACGGTGAGCTTGGCGTTGCCCTTCGCGGGGGCGTTGGTGAGCGCGAGTTGGGCAATCCCGACTTCGGGGTCCTTGGGCGGCGTGGCCTGCGCGGCGACGGCGGACGCGGCGATGGTCGAGCCAAGAACAGCAAATAGAAACGGTCGCATTTAGCATCTCCTCGGCGCCAACGGGCGCCACTGTGTTCTGCGTAATGATACCGCATTGGCCGCTTCACGTCTCGTACGCCAACAAACCCGATGAGGCCTCCCTTCATTAGATACTGTGCGGCGGCACTGATCGTCGTGGGCGCCTGTACGTCGGCGACCGAGCCAAGGGTCAACGACACGGGGGGGTTTCCGTACCGCTTGAGCGCGAACAGCGTTCGCGTCTTTGGCACGACTCACCTCATCGTCTTGCCGATGCAGTTCGCCGACGGCGCGTCGCCGCCGGTCACCCGCCAGGCGCTGGCGCAGAGTCTGTTCGCGCCGTCCAACGGCGGGCCGGTCGCCGCGCTGTTCAACCTCGCCTCGGGCGGGATGTTCACGTTGCGCGGAGACGTTGGCAACTGGTCGCGTTCCACGGTTCGACACGACGAGCTGGGAACGCGCGGCCGGATGGCTCCGACGCGCGACGGCGACTACGTGCTCGAGGCGATTCAGGCGGCTGACGCGTCGATCGACTTCGGGCAATACGATGACGATGGACCTGACGGATTTCCGAACAGCGGCGACGACGACGGTCTCGTCGACGGAGGGATCGTCGTCATGAATTCCGATCGGAATACCTACTGCGACAATGATCTGTCGCATGGGCTGCACCCGAACACGAACACGCGCTGGGTCGATTCAACGGGACACCCGTTCTCCACCAACGACCGCAGTGCTCGCGGCGGAAAGATCGGCATACGCGGGTATTCGCTGATGAGCGCCGTCGCCTGCGACGGCCATAGCGTTCCCGCCAACACGCTCGCGCACGAGCTGGGCCATTTGCTGTTCCAGCTGCCCGACCTCTATCACGCGGTATCGACGGCGATCCCGAGGTGGACCGCCCGTCGGTGGATCGTCGGCTGCTGGGAATTGATGGCGGCGGGAAGCGACTGGGGATGCGGCTCCGGAACGCCGCATTACGGGAGCACGGAGATGGCGGCGTTCGGAGCATGGACCCGCACGCTCATCGGATGGTCGACTCCGACCATCATCCCCAATGACCGCGACTCGACATACACGCTTCACGCGTTGGGGTCCGGCGGAACCGTGTTGCAGATCCCGATCGCCAGCGGCGAATTCCTCCTCGTCGAGTACCGGGAGCCCGGACCGATCGACGTGACACCACCCGCGGCCGGTGTGTTGATCTACCACGTCGCGGTGGACCTTCCGTACTACCCGCCGGTCGACGGGCCGCGGCAGTACAAGGTCAGTCTCATCGAGGCGGACGACAACGGCGCGCTGCTTCGCACGGACGGTGAAGGCGGAGATCGTGGGGTGGCGGCCGACGCGTTCGGAGTGCTGCGCTCTGAGCTCGTTCCGGGATCGCATTCGGGGGCGGTCGCCATCAATGGGACCCCGTTTCCGTTTTCGCTGCGCGAAATCGTCATCGATCGCGCGAACCACATTGCGAGATTTCGAGTCGCGCCGCGCTGATTCCCGCCGCTCAGCCGGCGCGTTTGCTTGACAGGGCGGTCAAACGGTGCAGCTTCGCCTCATACGGTCCGCCGCCGGACCAGCGATCACCTCCTGTTGCGCCACTCCCACCCGATGGAGGCCTCATGGAGCAGAGAATCGCGGTCTTCGTGTCCGCAGTTCTGGGCGCGCTCCTCCTCGTCATTTTTGCGGGGGTCGCCCGATCAGCCAGCGGCACGGCCAGCGCCGAGGTTGTCGCGAGCTCCGCGACGCGCTGGAGAATGATTGTCCTCTGGACGCTCGTCCTGCTGTTCGTGCCGGTCATCGGCTACTCGTTCACCAAGCTGCCCTATCCGACGAGCGCGTCACCGGCGAACGTCGTCGTGGTCGAGGCGACGGGGCAGCAATGGGCGTGGTCGGTGCGGCCCGACACCGTTCCCGTCGGCAAAGCGATAGAGATTCGCGTCACCGGCGCCGACGTGAATCACGGCTTCGGTCTCTACGACCCGAACAATCGGCTCATCACCCAGACGCAGGCGATGCCCGGATTCACGAACGTCATTCGCCACACCTTCGCCGCGCCGGGCACCTATCGCGTTCTCTGTCTCGAGTACTGCGGCTTGGGACATCACACGATGTTCTCACAGATCGTCGCCGTCGCGGCGCAATAGGAGAGCACTCATGACTTCGACGACGGCTGAGTTACGTGCTCGCGCCAGCGGCGGTTATGCGGCGACGACACCGATTCGCGGGCAAGGGATCGTCGCGGCGTACACCGGGATCACCGCGCTGGTACTCGCGCTGCTCATGGTGTTCGGGTTGCTCATGAAGGCGTCGCAGGCCGGTCTCGTCACCGTTCCGGCGAATCGCTTTTATCAGCTCCTCACGGCGCATGGCATCGGCATGGTCGCGATCTCTGGCCTCGGTGGCGCCGCGGTGATGTGGTACTTCCTCTCGCGCTACGTGAGCCTCAGCCCCACGATCCTTCTCGCCAACCTCGTCTGCTTCCTGATCGGCGTCGTGTTGGTGCTGGGCGCGATCTTCATCGGCGGCTTTGCGGCGGCCTGGACGTTCCTCTTCCCGCTGCCGGCGCACTCGCAAGGAGTGTGGGGCCTGGGGGCGGCCGCGGCATATCTCATCGGCGTGCTTGTCGTGGGCGTCGGGTTCCTACTGCTTTTTCTCGACACGGGTCGCGCGATCATCGCCAAGTACGGTAGTCTGGGACGCGCGCTGGGTTGGCCGCAGGCGTTCAGTAACACAGCCGAGGCTCCGCCGCCGCCGACGATCGTTGCCAGCACCGTCGTGACGATCATCAACATTCCGGCGATCGCCGTCGGCGCGGTGATTCTCACGATGTCGCTCGTCAACGCGTACGCGCCCGGCTTCCGCGTCAACGCGCTCCTCGCCAAGAACCTCATCTACTTCTTCGGCCACGTCTTCATCAATTCGACGATCTACATGGCGGTGATCGGCGTGTACGAGATTCTGCCGACGTTCACCGGAAGGCCGTGGAAGTCGAGCAAGCCATTCCTTCTCGCCTGGACCGCCACGATGCTCATGGTGCTGGCGGTCTATCCCCACCACCTCTTCATGGACTACGCGCAGCCGACGTGGGCCGCGGTGCTCGGACAGGTCCTGTCATATACGAGCAGTCTTCCGGTGCTCGCCGTGACGGCGGCCGCGACGCTCGCGAGCGTCTACCGTTCGGGCATGAAGTGGAATCTCACGGCGGGTCTCCTCTTCGCCGCGGTCATGGGATGGAGCGTCGGCGTGATACCCGCCGTCGTCGACGGGACCATCGCGATCAATCGCGTGATGCACAACACGCTCTGGGTGCCGGGGCACTTCCACACGTATCTCTTGCTCGGCGTCGTCGCGATGCTGTTCGGGTTCATGTACTTCCTCGGGTTGCGCACCGGTGCGTCCGACAGCGCGCTGGATCGCGCCGGCTTCTGGATGTACGTCATCGGCAGCCTGGCGTTCGCGTCGGCGTTTCTCGCCGGCGGCGCGATGAGCATCCCGCGACGATGGGCGATCCATCTCGAGCCATGGTTGACGATCGACAAATGGGGAGCGTTGTTCGCGCTGGTCGTCGTTCTTGGTGCCGTCGTGTTCGTGGTCAAGTTTCTCGGCCGAGTGCGAGCGGTCGGTGCGTAGCACCTCCTGGATGCGCACCGCCGTCGCGTCGGCAGTGATTTGCGCGACGGGCGGTGCGCTACTGTGGCGTGGAACGGACGGCTTTCGCGCCTTCACCACCGAGCAGGCGCGCCGGCTGGCGGTGGCCGCCCATCCACGCTCGCTCCCCGCGGTTGCGCTCGACGATCAAGACGGCCGGCCGTTTACGCTCGCGTCATACCGCGGCGAGCCGGTCGCCGTCGATTTCGTCTACACGCAATGCGCGACGCTGTGTACGCGACTGAGCGCGAGCTTTCAGCGGCTCGACCGCGCCGAGCGGTCTCGCGCGAGCAGCGGAGTTGCACGACTGCGGCTCGTGACGATCAGCTTCGACCCTCGCGACACACCGGAACACCTGCGCGTTTACGCGTCGAGATATCAAGCGGACGGGACCGACTGGCGTTTTGCTCGGGTGCATGACGCACGTGAGCTGCCGGCGCTCCTCTCCGCGTTCGGCATCACGGTCATTCCCGATGGACGCGGAGACTTTCAACACAACGCGGCGCTGCATCTGCTCAACGCCGAGGGGCGCCTCTCGCGTGTGCTCGACCTCGATGCTGATCTCGGCGATCCCGCGCGCGTCAGTCCGGCGGGCCGACAGTGATTGGCGCCGTCGCCGGGTTAGGTCTGGTCGCGCTCCTCGCCTTGCCGTGGACACGCCAATGGCTCGAGAGCGTGATGATTCTCCACATGCTGGTGCAGATCCCGCTTCTGGCGGGAGCGGGCGCGTTGATGGTCATGGACCTGCCCGGAACCTGGCGGGCGCGGTTGGCGTCGTGGAACCGCAACGGTGTTTCAGGAATCCTCATGGCCGCCGCCGCCAGCTCGTGGTGGATGGTGCCGCGCGCCTTGGATGCCGCGCTCGCATCCCCGGCCATGGAGCTGGCGAAGTTCGTGAGCCTTCCGCTGTTCGTCGGGGTCCCGCTCGCTGTCAGCTGGTCGTGGCTCGGCGGAATCGGCCGCGGGTTCGTGATCGCCAACGTGCTGCCGATGTGGGCGGTGGTCGGCTGGCTCTACCTCGTGGCACCGGTGCGCGTGTGCAACTTCTATCTCGTCGAAGATCAGGCGGTCGCGGGGGCGGGGTTGATTGCGGCGTCGAGCGGGCTCGGGCTGATCGCCGGTGGCCTGGCGTTTCGCCGGCGTCCGACGATATCAGCCGCGTCAGCCGATTTCACCACGTTTCTTGGCGTAAGGGCCGTTGACGATTCCACCCGGACCGTCCTATCTTCTCTAAAGCCGACACAGTCGGCTCTAACCAACCGGATGCAATGATAGAGTCTCACTTCTACGTCACCCTCCTCCGCAGCGGACCGCGACTCATCGCGTCGCAGGGCGTAGTGTGCCCTGTCGCGTCGATGTTCGCCGACGCCGCCGACCGAGGTCGAGCACCGTAGAAGCCTGAGATTCGATGTCGTGATCCGGCCTTTCGGTGCTCCCTCAGAACCGAAAGGCCTTTTTGCTGTCCCCGCGCGCAACTCAGCCGCGGTGCCTCCAGCGGATCACCGACATGGATCAGGAAATCATTACACGCTACATCGGCCAGCCGCCGCGCCTCCCTCGCGAGCTGCGCGCGCGGATCGAGCACGCGTGTTCGGGAAACTCCATACAGCTCTACGCCCTCGCCGACCTCGACCACGCGCTGCGACTCGGCGAATCGTGGCTTGCGCTTACTGCCAGCCACGTCGCGCTGGCGCGACGCGACGACGGCGGAGAGTGGCGCGTGCGCACGATCGATCGCGCGCAGATTCGCGCGCTTCAAGAAGCACCGGGGCTGAGCGCGCACACTCTGACGCTGCTCGGCGAGCCGGGCGATCCGCCGCTCTTCGTCGTGCGCTACACGCACCGCCAGCGGGGCGCGCTGGAGAACATTCGCTTCGTCCTCGACGAGGCGTTGCACGGTCGTTCCATCGCCGAAGTCGGGGGCGCGAGCGGCCCGGTTGTGGAGGGTGACGTCGCCGATCGCGTCTACGCCGCGGCCGTCGCACGCCCTGTGCGCGACGCGCAAGCGCTCGTCGCGGGACGCCAGTCGCGCGTCATCGTCCGACTGCTCCGGTACTTGCTACCATACCGGCGCGAGCTCACGCTCGGGCTCGCGTCGGCCGCGATCATCACACTGATAAGTCTCGCGCCACCGTACATCGCGGGCTTCCTCATCGACCGTGTGGTGCGGCCGGCGCAGGACGGAACGTTGTCACGCTCGACGGCCGCGCACATGGCGTGGATCGCCATTGCGGCGATGGCGGCGCTGTACCTCGTGCGCCAGCTCGCCGCGCACATCCGGCTGCGCTACATGGCGGTGCTCGGCGAGTACGTCGCGCGCGACCTGCGCTCCGAGCTGTACGAGCACATCCAGCGTTTGAGCCTGTCGTTCTTCTCGCGCAAGAAGACGGGGAGCCTGATCACGCGGGTCACCGCCGACACCGATCGCCTGTGGGAGTTCATCGCCTTCGGCGTCGTCGATGTCTCGCTGTCGCTCGTGATGCTCATCGGCTTGGGCGCGGTGCTGCTCACGCTCGATTGGCGGCTTGGCCTCGTCATGACGCTGCCGGTTCCCGTCCTTTGCTGGATGATCTACCGGCACGGCGAGTCGCTCGAAGGGTCGTTCATCCGCGCCTGGCGCAAATGGTCGCGCGTCACGGACGTGTTGTCCGACACGATCCCGGGCATTCGCGTCGTCAAGGCGTTCAATCAGGAGCAGCGGGAGATCGAGCGGTTCGCTGAGCGCAATGAGGACGTGACCGAGCAGTTCAACGAAGTCCACCGCAAGTGGACGACGTTCTGGCCGCTGCTCATGCTCTGCGTGCACACGACGACGGTGGTCGTCTGGGCGATGGCGATCCCGCGGCTGCTCGGCCACGGCGCCCCGCTCAGTGCCGGCGTGTTCGTGTCGTTCCTGCTCTACACGACGATGTTCGTGGCGCCGGTCGAGGTGATCGGACAGATGGCACGCACGATCAACCGAGCGACGTCCTCGGCGCATCGCGTGTTCGAAGTGCTCGACAGCGAGCCGGAGGTGCGCGACGAACCGGATCCGGTTCGCCTCGAGCCGGTCGAGGGACGCGTGTCGTTCGAGAACGTGACGTTCGCGTACGACGGTGTCCGCCAGATCCTGCGCGGCATCACGTTCGACGTGGCGCCGGGTGAGCTGATCGGACTTGTCGGACCGTCGGGCGGTGGAAAGTCCACCGTCGTGAACTTGATCGCGCGGTTCTACGATCCTACGGGAGGTGCTGTGCGCATCGACGGCGTCGATCTCCGTCACGTCGACACCGGGCATTATCGAGAACAGATCGGGATGGTGCTCCAGGACCCGTACCTCTTTCATGGGACGGTGCTAGAGAACATCCGCTACGCCATGCCCGACGCGACGCCGGCCGCGGTCATCGCGGCGGCGAAGGCGGCGAACGCGCACGACTTCATATGTAAGCTGGGGCAGGGATACGACACGGTCGTCGGAGAGCGGGGACACACGCTGTCGGGTGGTGAGCGGCAGCGGATTTCCATTGCACGGGCGGTCTTGCACAACCCGCGCATCCTGATCCTCGACGAGGCGACGAGCAGCGTCGATACGGAGACGGAGCGTCAAATCCAGGAGGCGCTCGATCGCCTCATCGCCGGCCGTACGGTGTTCGCGATCGCGCACCGCCTGTCGACGCTGCGCCGGGCGTCGCGGCTGTTCGTGATCGAGAAGGGGAGGCTCGCCGAATCGGGCACGCACAAAGAGCTGCTCGCCGTTGACGGCGGGATCTACAAACGACTGTACGAGCTACAACTCCAATTGGCGTGAGGAAACGATGTCAAGCCTGCTTATTTCCCATTCGAGCAAAGAAGAGAATCGCGGGCCGTCGCTCGCGATCGATGAGAGCGGCCAGCTCTTCGTGGTGGAGGACCCGACGGTGCCGGTCCGGGTGCGACAGTGTTTCCCGTGGTCGGAGCCGCACCGCTACCTGTCGTTGCGCGACGCGGGTGACAAGGAGATCGCGATGGTCGACGATCCCGCGGCGCTCGACGAGGCGTCGCGGGCGGCATTGGAGCGCGCGCTGGCTATCGCCGGCTTTGTGCTCGAGGTGGCGCGCGTCGTGAGCATCGAGGAGGAAGTCGAGATCCGGCAGTGGTCGGTCGAGACGACCTCGGGCCCTCGCTCGTTCCAGACACACCTCGACGAGTGGCCCCGCGTGTTGCCGGACGGCGAGCTTCTCATCCGAGACGTCGCCGGGGATCTGTACAAGATCGGTGCGCCCCGAACGCTGGATCGGAAGACACGGGAGCTGCTGTGGGCGTTCGTCGATCTCTGACGGCGCACGCCCCCGGGCTGCGCATAAAGAGATCTTGCTTCACGCTTCCGTTGCGGAACCGTGACCGGACGTAGGCCGCAAATGCAGATTTGCAATTGATTCTCCGGGTTGTCGAATGGGTTGTCAGGGCGCCGAACGCCCTCTTCTCGATTCGGCGTTCTCTGCCCCCATTCCCCGGAGGAATCAATGTCGCATGGCAGGCGGTGTGGCGCGCTGGGCGTAGGTGTCCTTCTCGCGGGCCTCAGCAGCAGCAACGCGAGCGCGCAGCAGATCAAGACGGTGTTCGTCGTCGCGATGGAGAATCACAACTGGACGCAGCCGACGAATCAGTTCACCGGCGGCATTCAGCAGATCTTTCAAAACCCGAACGCACCGTTCATCAACAGTCTCGTCGGCGGTACGGCGTTCGGTATCATCAACG
>Ga0207674_10000764_pt1 | contig 42010 bp, 30 predicted proteins | sample KBSCornC72_FD_184303 | JGI IMG/M metagenome (GOLD analysis project Ga0207674, IMG submission 184303) | Corn rhizosphere microbial communities from Kellogg Biological Station, Michigan, USA - KBS Corn C7-2 (SPAdes) (version 2) | ecosystem: Host-associated > Plants > Roots > Rhizosphere > Soil ... | reverse complement strand
AAGGTAAACAACACCGAGGATCCGCCGTAACTCATTAACGGTAAAGGGATTCCGGTGACTGGCATAAAGCCAATGACCATGCCTACATTGACCGCGATCTGGAAGGTCAACACAGCCACGATCCCCATAATAATCAAGGACCCAGGCAGGTCGGCTGCTGTTTGAGCGTTTTGAATCAAACGCATCAATATGAGGAAGTATAACAGCAGCACAAACACAGCACCTACAAACCCGTGCTCTTCACTGTAGGCCGCAAAGATGAAATCGGCGTGCGGAATGGGGATAAAGGCCCCTTGTGTCTGGGTTCCTTTTTCCGCCCCTTTGCCCCAGATTCCCCCGGCCCCCACGGCAATCTTCGCCTGTAAAACCTGGTAACCGGCGCCCCGCGGGTCGTTGTCGGGATTGATAAAGCCCGTGAGCCGCGCCTTTTGATACGGCTTCAACAGCTTGCCGCTGCTCCAGCCTCCTACGACCAGTACAACTGCCGCGCAAATCAGAATGCTCGCTTGCTTCAAGTTGATTCCGCCCAGAAACATCCCGATCACCAGCACCGGCACATAGGTCAGCGATGTGCCCAGGTCCGGCTGTTTCAGGATCAGGAGCATCGGGATGCCGACCAGTGCAAAGCCTTTGCCAATCTCTTTCCAGGTCAGGTTCCGCGCGCCGAGGTTGGCAAAGTACCTCGCTACCGCCAGGATCATCACCAGCTTCATCCACTCCGATGGCTGGAAGAGCCCCAGCGGCCCGAGCTTGATCCAGCGGCGTGCTCCTAGCGCCTTGTGGCCAATCCCGGGGATCAGTACCAGCATCAGCGCAAACAGGAAGAACCCGTAGGCCCACGGAACGAAGTCGATCAGCTTGTGATAATCGATCCTCGACAGGATGAACATTGCGATCGTTCCGCCCGCGATCCAGTAGATCTGCTTGGTATGGAAGCCGACATATTTTGTGTGCAGCGTGGCTGAGAAGATCTCCAGCACGGAAACAACGCAAAGCGCCCCGACCAGCCCGAACAGAGTCCAATCAAAATCGCGAAAGCTCATGAAACGGCGCATCTGGCTCATTGCGATTTCACCTGCGTCGATTTGCCTGGGAGAGCGGGTTGAGAGCTGAGCCTTGCCGATTCCGACGGGCCTTGCGCCGGTTTGCCGCTCTTAACGTTTGCCGATGAGCTTGCAGCAATCGGATTTCTGATACTGCTCCGTGTCGCATTCTTCGGAGCAGCAGGCACCGAGGGAGCAGCCTTCAAGGCTGTAGTCGAGTTGCCCTCACTTGTTCCCGTTACGGCTCCTTTGGCCCCGACATAGAACTTGCCTGCCTGCATCTTCGTGGGCGGCTCACCCTGTACGCCGGCAGAGGGATTCGGCGCCGTCCACACCGCGCCGACTTCTACCGGTTTCGGGTTAGGGGCCTTTACAGGCATCAGGTTGTTCTGCAAGCGCCTTTGCTTCTCAACGTAAGCGGCGACGAGCCGCGCTCCAAGGCGAGCTGGATAGTAGCTGAATTCGCCATGCTCCCAGAGCACAGCAATCACCAACTCAGGATTTCGCCTTGGCACTACACCCACAAACCAGACGTTCGGCAGCGTGTGGTGCCCTTTATTGGTCTTGCCCAGAGCCTCGTGACTCATCACCTGCGCCGTGCCAGTCTTTCCAGCAAGGTCGATGCCCTCGAGATGCGCCGAACCCGCTGTATGGAAGTATCCGGGTTGTGTCACAGCTGCCATCCCGTCCGTAATTGTCTGCCAGTTGTCAGGATCGATCGGCAGGGTAGCATCTCCCGTCCCTTCGAGACTTTCGTACAAGTCCTTGCGGAATTCTGCCGGCAACTGATCCGGCGCCACCACGTGCGGTCGAACCAGGTGTCCTTCCGACGCTATGCCGCCGATGATCCGCGCCAGTTGAAGCGGCGTCGCAGCCACCGCACCCTGGCCAATCGCGACGTCCAGCGTCTCGTCCGGATACCAGCGGCGATGGTAGTTCTTCATTAGCCATCGCTGGCTCGGCATCAAACCGGCTTGTTCGCCCGGCAAATCGATTCCCGTCTTCTGCCCATATCCGAACGCACTTGCATACTTCGCGATGCGATCGATACCCAGCTTGTCCCCAAGCTGGTAATAGAACGTATCGCAGGAGAAGGGAATCGCGTTATGAATATCAACGGCGCCGTGCTTTTCGTCGCAGTGGTGGAAATAGCCGTATGGACCCCAGCCGCCGGCGCAGTTAACATGCATGTTCTGCGCCAAGCCTTCCTGCAACCCCGCAACCGACATCAGGATCTTGAAGGTCGACCCCGGAGCGAGCTGCGCCTGGATTGCTTTGTTCATCAGCGGATGGTCAGGATCGGTGATCAGTTTGTTCCATTCGCCGCGATCGATTTTTACGGCGAAAAGATTGGGATCGAAGCTCGGCCGCGACACCATCGCAAGAATCTCGCCGTTCCGGGGGTCCATCGCCACGATCGCCCCGGTGCGATCGCCCAGCGCCAGTTCAGCCGCCTTCTGCAGATCGTTGTCGATGGTCAGCTTCAGATCTTGCCCTGGGACGGCGTGCTGAATTCCCAGAAATCCCACCTCGCGTCCATGGCTGTCCACAATCACATCCCGCGACCCGTCCTGCCCGCGCAATACCTGGTCGTACATCTCCTCCACGCCGCCCTTGCCGACAACATCGCCCGGCTCGTAGGCGGCATAGCGCGTCTGGTTCAAATCCTCTTCGCTTACCTCGCCCACATAACCAATCAGGTGCGATGCATACCCATCCCGCGGATAAAGCCGCCGCTCACCCTCAATGGTCTCCAACTCCGGCAACTCGTTCCGGTGCGCTTCAATGAACGCCTGCTCATCCGCGGTAACGTCTTCCTTGATCGGAATCGGCTGGTAACCCGGCGACAAACGATATTTGTGCAGCGTGGCCTTGAGCTGGTCGAGATCGAGATGCAGCCCGCGCGCGATCATCGGAAGGTCGGCATCCACATTCCGGTTCTGCTCGCGAACCAGGAAACACGAAACCGACGGATAGTTATCGACCACCAGCCGGTTCTCGCGATCGAACAGCTTGCCCCGCGGCGCCAGAATCGGCACCTTGCGGATGCGGTTCTGCTCTGCAAGCATTCTGAAGTTATGCGCGCCAAGTATCTGCAGCCGCCAAAGCCCGGCAGAGAGCGCCAGAATCAGTGCCAGAATGGCGTATTGAACCACCGCGAATTTGAGAGCGGGGAGCTTTTCGCCGCGTGTGACCTTGTCATAAATCATGTGAAGCTACTACTAGGATACCCCGATCCTGAATTCTTGAATGATGATGAATGTCTGCGCCAGCCTTGTTCTTTGGTGCCATGAACCAACGTACTCAATCGCGAATTTTGGTTCGATCAAGCAGGGGAAAAAGCACCAGCGCAATCACCGAGTTGCCGATGGCCTTGTACAACTCCGCCATCCAGTTCGTGTCCATCGACATGCCCAGCAAGAAACGCACCACGAAGAAGTACGTCGCGCTGCCCACCAGCGACAGGAGAAACGTCATCACCAGCCGCACGGCATGGTTCTCCACGTTCACCAAGATCCCAATCGTAGCCGCCAGATAGCCGACCAGAGTCTTTGCGATCCCGTTGATTCCAATCGCATGTCCCGTCAGGGCATCTTCGAAGATCCCAAGAACTCCGCCCAGAATCGAGCCTTGGATCGGGTTGCGACGGCTAAGCGCAAAGAAAACCGTAATCACCAAGGGAAGATCAAACCACGCGAAGCGTCCCAGCAACCGGGGCAGCCATGCCTGCAGCACAACCGCCAGCACCGGCACCAGTGCATAAATCAGCACTGGGTAGCGGTGAATCTCAAAGTCGCGGCGAGCGTCTGCCGATAGCACCGACATGGTTATTGCTTATCCCCCTGCGGTGCGGGCGTCGGCTTGCTCTCGGCTGGTTTCTGAGTCTCCGGTTTCTTCGGAACAGTCTGTCCCCCATCCTGCGACGTACCGGCCGGGGGAGCGGCATTCGCCGGCGTAAACCGGTCAGGATGAATCGGTGCGGGCGGACGCGACGGGAAACCCGGATTCGACGTGTCGTTCAGCGGCTGCTGGTCCGCCGGCAGATTCGGATCGATTAACCCCGGCAGCTTCTCCGCCATTCCCTCCGAGGTCTTTTGCTTCTCGACTTCGGCTCCCTTCAAAGCCTCACTCGTGGCGATATCCTGCTGCTGGTCCTTCGAAAACTGTGGCTCTGTGGCCGTAATGACCAGCACCTCATCCAACCGATCGAGATGCGCGGCGGGTTTCAGGATCACATCCACAAACCCATCGCGCTCCGGATCATTCACGACCTTCTCGACCACACCTACCGGCAACCCCCGTGGAAATATCTGATCACCACCCGCCGTCAGGACCTTGTCTCCCTGCTTGATGCGCTGGTCGCTGATCACGTCCACGATTTCGGGCCGTCCCTGCGCATTCCCACGCAGAATTCCGCGAATCCGCGTCGACTCCATGATGACGCCCGCGCCGCTCGATTGATCGTTAATCGCCAGTACTTGGGCCGTGTGCCCGAACACATCTCGAACTTTGCCCACGATTCCGTCCGGCGTAATCACCGCCATATCGCGATCGATGCCGTCCTTTTTACCCTTATTGATCGTGAACACACGCGACTGCTCGGTCCCGCTCGTCCCAATCACTTCAGCCGGTAGCGTCTTGTAAATGTACTTCTGCTGAAAATTCAGGAGAGCCTGCAACCTCTGTCCCTGCTTGGCATCTTCGAGCAGTGCAGCCTGCTCCAGCCGCAACCGGTCGATTGTCTTCTGAAGCTCGGCATTCTCCTGACGGGCATGCCGCAGGTCAAAGTAGTTGTTCCAAATCCACGAAACACCAGAACCAGTGCTGTGCAGGACTTTCTCCGGCGGGCTTACAATCCCATTGGCCCATAGCCGGATGAGCCGAACTTCCTGTCCATCACCCTGCCCGCTGTTGGCCCGCCGCACCTGCATGGCAAGACCCAGAATCTGCGCCACCAGCAGCGCCAGCAGCACGAGCAGATTCCGATATCGAACTACAAACGATTCCATGGGAGTAACAGTTCTCAGTCGTCAAATGCCAGTCGCCGGTAAGTTCATCTGCTGACAACTGGTAACTGGAAACTGGCAACTGCTTTAATCAATTTTGATTTTTCTCAGCAGCCTGAAATCCGACAGCATTTTGCCGGTTCCCAGCACCACCGAGGCCAGCGGATCATCAGCCACCGAAACCGGCAGCCCCGTTTCCTCGCGAATCCGCTTGTCAAGATTCTTGATCAGCGCGCCGCCGCCTGTGAGCACAATTCCGCGATCCGAGATGTCGGCTGAAAGTTCGGGAGGCGTCCGCTCCAGCGCCACGCGAATCGCATTCATGATCACCGCGATGCACTCGCCGAGCGACTCGCGAATCTCGCTATCGTCAATGGTGATGGTCTTCGGCACGCCCTCGATCAGGTTCCGGCCTTTGATTTCCATCGTCAGCGGCTTGTCGAGCGGATACGCCGATCCAATCTCGATCTTGATCTGCTCTGCCGTGCGCTCACCGATCAGCAGGTTGTACTTGCGCTTCAGGTAGTTCGTGATCGACTCGTCCATCTGGTTGCCGGCCATCCGAACCGACCGCGAATAGACGATGCCCGAAAGCGAAATAACTGCAATGTCCGTCGTTCCACCGCCGATATCGACAACCATGTTGCCGCCCGGCTCCGTAATCGGCAGTCCCGCGCCGATCGCCGCCACCATCGCCTGCTCTACGAGATAGACTTCGCTGGCCTTGGCGCGATAAGCCGAGTCTTCAACGGCCCGCTTCTCCACCTGCGTGATCTCCGAAGGCACGCCGATCACGATGCGCGGATGCACAAGCATCTTGCGGTTGTGGGCCTTCTGGATGAAATAGTTCAGCATCTTCTCGGTGACTTTGAAGTCAGCGATGACGCCGTCCTTCATCGGCTTGATGGCCACGATGTTGCCCGGGGTACGGCCCAGCATGTCCTTGGCTTCCTTGCCGACAGCTTCCACCTCACCGGTGTTCTTGTTGATGGCCACGATCGAGGGCTCATTGACAACGATGCCCTTACCGGCGGCGTAGACCAGTGTGTTGGCGGTGCCCAAATCAATGGCGAGATCGCTCGAAAACATGCTGAAAAGTGAGCGCAGGCCATGCGACCGCGAAGTGCGCGAAGGATAACCGTTCTGGGACATTTAAAAGGTACTCTACCTCAAAAACATTGTACGGTGACTCGTCCCTTGAATAACAAACACCGCTGGTAATAGGAAGCAGGGGGAGCATTTGTAAATACCCCGTTCGCATTACGTTCGGAAGGGAAGAGCAGGAAGCCGATGAATTCATTCTAGGTCAGCTCACGTTGACCTTCCGTGACATGTGAACATCAGACACGTCCTGCCTGTGTAGGCTAAAATCATGTGGTTTTGGACAAGGGAATCGCCGGGCCAACTTGCTGCGCTGTCTCAGCACTGTTAATGACATGGCATAACTGCAGACCCGTAACTGATAACTGCAACAGATAACTGATCTCTGACCTCTGAGCCCTGACTATGACCTACCCCACGTATCACAATCTGATCGGCGGTGAGTGGATGCCCGCTGGCAGCGGCAAAACCACCCTGAACGTCAACCCCGCAGACAACGATGACATCGTCGGATCCTTCCCATCCTCCGGCCCTGAAGACGTTGCCAAAGCTGTCGCCGCCGCAAAGAAAGCTTTCGCGGCCTGGCGTCTCGTTCCCGCCCCCAAGCGCGCTGAGATCCTCGTTCGTGCCGGAATTCTGCTGCAGCAGCGCAAGGAGCAGTTTGCCCGCGACATGACCCGCGAAATGGGCAAGGTCCTGGCCGAAACCCGGGGCGATGTACAGGAAGCCATCGACGAGGCGTTCTACGTTGCCGGCGAAGGCCGCCGCTTATTCGGCCAGACCACCCCGTCCGAGCTCCGGAACAAGTTCGCCATGTCGATTCGGATGCCCGTCGGCGTCGTCGGCCTCATCACGCCGTGGAACTTTCCCATGGCCATCCCTAGCTGGAAGCTCTTTCCGGCCCTGGTCGGAGGCAACACCTGCGTCATCAAGCCCGCGACCGATACGCCGCTCTCCACCTACAACCTCGTGCAGACCCTTGTGGATGCCGGTTTACCAGATGGCGTGGTGAACATCGTCAGCGGCAGCGGCGGCTCGACCGGCAACGCCCTGATCGAACACCCCGACGTCCGAGCAATCAGCTTTACCGGCTCCAGCGAAGTTGGTTCCCATGTAGCCCAGCGCGCCGCCGCGACTTTCAAGCCTGTCTCCCTCGAGATGGGCGGCAAAAACGCCCAGATTGTCCTCAACGATGCCAACCTCGAACTTGCCCTTGATGGAGCGCTCTGGGGGGCCTTTGGCACAACCGGCCAGCGCTGCACCGCCACCAGCCGCATCCTCCTGCAGAAGGGCATCGCGAAGGAATTCACCGACGAGTTCGTCGCCCGAGCCAAAGCCCTCAAGATCGGTAACGGCCTCGACGAATCCATCCAGGTCGGTCCGCAGGTTAACAAAGGCCAGATCGAGACCTCAACACAGTACGTCGAAATCGCGACGAAAGAAGGCGGCAGGCTTCTCTGCGGCGGCCACGCTCTCACTTCGGGCGATTACGCGAAAGGCACCTTTTTCGAGCCCACCATCTTTGGCGCCATCACCCCCAACATGCGCCTTGCCCGCGACGAAGTTTTCGGCCCCGTGGTCGCAGTCCTCGAGTTCGATACCTTCGAGCAGGGCATTGAGATTGCCAACTCCATTGAGTACGGTCTTTCCAGCGCGCTCTATACCAAGGACCTGAACCGCGCGTTTGTGGCGATTCGAGACCTCGAGGCCGGGATCACCTACATCAACGCTCCGACCATCGGCGCCGAGGTGCACCTGCCCTTCGGCGGAGTGAAAGCAACCGGCAACGGCCACCGCGAAGGCAACGGAGCCATCGACTTCTTCACCACGTGGAAAGCCGTCTACGTCGACTACAGCGACAAACTCCAGCGCGCCCAGATCGACAACGCAGAGTGATTGCGAGCATGACCGTCAAAGAGGTCAGTGAGGTCTGAAAGTGACCCGGTGAAGCTTCAGTCCAAATCGTCGTCCTCTTCATCTTCTCCCCGCGCCCCAAACGAAACATGCCGCGGGATCAGCCGATACTCGTAGGCCTCCCGCTCCAGACCCTCCCGGAAATCCGGATGCGCCAGTTCGATGATCCCCTTCGCCCGCTCCGCAACCGACTTTCCCTTCAGGTTCACCATCCCGAACTCGGTCACCAGGTACATCACATCCGATCGGGGCGTCGTCACAATGTTTCCCGGCGTCAGGCTGAACACGATCCGGCTTTTGCGCTCTCCACGTTTCTCATACGTCGATGAGAGGCACATAAACGATTTCCCGCCCTTCGACGCATAAGCACCACGCACAAACTGCAACTGCCCGCCCGTCCCACTGAGGTGCCGCTGTCCGTCCGACTCCGACGCCACCTGTCCCTGAAGATCGACCTGCGTCGTGTTGTTGATAGACACAGCCTTTTCGTTCTGCATGATGATGTTCGGCGAGTTCGTGTAGTCCACCTGGTGACAGTACATATCGGGATTGCGATTGAGTGTCGCGTAGAGGGAATGCGATCCCAGCGCGAATGTGTAGGTCACTTTCCCCGGATCAAGCGTCTTGCGCGATCCAGTCACCCGTCCCGAGCGGTAAAGGATCCCCAGACCATCCGTCATCATCTCCGTGTGAATGCCAAGGTCCTTCACGCTCGTTTCGAGCAGCAGGGAACAAACCGCATTGGGCATCCCGCCGATCCCGATCTGCAGGCAGCTGCCATCCTCAATCTCCGCGGCAATTCGCCGCGCTACGGTGCAATCGATCTCGCTCGGGTCGGGATTCGGCAGCTCTGCACCGGGCTGATCGTCTCCCTCGATGACATAGTCCACATCGCGCAGGTGTACGCCATTCTCTTTGCCGAAGCAGTACGGCATCTCGCGATTGGTCTCCACTATCACCATCTTCGATCGCTCGATAGCCGCTCGCAGCCACAAGTTCGTCGGCCCGAAATTGAAATACCCGCCCTCATCCATTGGGCACGTTTTGATGATCACGACATCGAGAGGCTCAAGAAAGCGCCTGTAGTAGTCCGGTACCTCGCCAAGGTTTAGCGGAACATAGTTGCAGCGTCCCGCATCATGTTTTCTGCGGTCATAGCCCGAGAAGTGCCAGCTGAACATATGGAAATGCCGGCCTTCACGATCTTCTTCAATCACCGCACGCGGCCGCATCGAAAGGCACGAGCGAATCTTGACGTTCTCAAGCTCTTCTTTTCGCGCGCCTAGAGCTTTGTCGAAAACATCCGGCTGGCAGAGCGCGGCGGCATAATCGAGCCACATTCCTGACTTGACCAGGCTTGCAGCATGTATTGAAGAGACGGTTTCCGGCATGGTGACCACCAGAGGAAGAGAGCATTCTCGTTCGCAAAGAGTCTACATCGATCAGCCGGGGTGCCCCTATCTCCAAGAGGTGCGGGATTTAACAAAGGGCGTTCAGCGCGTTTTCGGCGCTGCTTTCTGTTCCGCTTCCTTCACCTTAAGAATCTGATCCACTCCTGGCTTCTCAATCCGCTGCAAAATCCCGCTCGGCCACCGGATCTCAACGTGATTGATCTTGCTCTCCGCTCCCAGCCCGAAGTGCACGCGCTGATCGCTCGACGACATGAATCCCACGCTCGTCGTAACGTGGTTGTGAAGCTTCCGCCCCGACGCGGTCTCAACTTCGATTACAGCCCCAATCCCGTCCCGGTTGCTCTTCGTCCCTTCCAGATCCAGCATCAGCCAGTGATTCTTCGTCACCGCGTTGTTCATCAGGATGCGCGGCTTCTCGTTCAGCGATGTCACCACCAGGTCCATGAATCCATCATTGTTCAGGTCCACGAATGCCGACCCGCGCTGATATCCAACATGACCGAAATCCGGCCCCATCTCCGCCGAAACATCCACCAGAGTCTTGCCATCAACGTTGCGAAACATCGTGTCATGCTGTTTCGCATTCACCGTGAGATTGTCCACATCGCCATTCGCCGAATACAGATCCTTCCATCCGTCGTTATCGAAATCGACAAACCCCACACTCCAGCCGGAGAGTCTCCTGCTCAGCGCTCCCAGCTTTGAACTCCACGTCACATCCGTGAATGACTTTCCACCGTCATTCTTTAGCAGCCCAAACACCTGCCCCGACAGATCGTTGTAGACAACGTCCACCCATCCATCGTTGTCAAAGTCCTTCGCATCCGACCCCATCCCTGAAACGCTGTCTCCTTGCATGTTGTACGCAACGCCGAACTCAAGCCCATGCTCCTTGAACGTGCCGTCCTTCTGATTCATGAACAGAAAATTCGGCTCCGTATCGTTCGCGACGAAGATGTCCATCCAGCCATCGCGATCGAAATCCGCAATCGAGATCCCCATGCCTTTCCCAAGCGCCTTGCCAATGCCGCTCGCTTCGGTCACATCCTGGAACTTCCCGTTGCCCAGATTGCGATACAGTCGCGACGCCACGCTCTTGTACACAGTCGGCGTGCAGTACTCTTCGTGCTCCGGGTCTCGCAGGCATTTCTGATCGCTTTGCGGCGTCCACACCGTGTAGTTGGTCACGATCAGGTCGAGCCGGCCATCATTGTCATAGTCGAACCACGCCGCACCTACGCTCAGCAGATTTTCCGGCTTACGATCGAGCCCCGACCCGGCGGTCACATCTGTGAACGTCCCGTTGCCATTGTTCTGGTAGAGCGCGTTCCTGCCCGCATTGCAGACAAATATGTCGGAGTGCCCATCGTTGTCGTAGTCTGCAACTGCCGCTCCAAAGCAGAACCCCAGATCCGCACCCAGCAGTCCGGCTTTCTCCGTCACGTCGGTGAACGTTCCGTCGCGATTGTTGCGGAGCAGGCAGTTGTAGTATTCCGGCCCGGTCTTCTTCAACTCAGGCAGCTTCGCTCCGTTCGTAAAGAACAGATCCATCCACCCATCGTTGTTGTAATCGATCGCCGCCACGCCGCCGCACATCGGCTGGGGGAAATACTTCCTGCCTGTGAAGTTGTTGTTGCTCCGATAAGAGATGCTCGACTTATTCGAGACATCGGTGAACCAGTATTTCTGCGCCTCATCCGCTTCACTCGCGCCAGGCGAACGCGTCAGAGCTTTCGCCAACCCGCATGCAGCAGGGAGCGCAGCCAGCAGGGCTCTTCGGCTTATTGGTCGCATTGGCTAGGATCGTAGCAGGATAGTCGCACACGGCCGCAACTTGCCCAAGCGTCGCCATCATATTTGCGCGATCGGTCAGTTCACGTGCGCATGCAGCACCGCGGATCCACCAGGGGCCGTCAGCGCGCAATTCGCCTGCTGGTCGCAGCGGTAGTGAATCAGCGTATTGTTGTTCGCCCACGCCATCGCTGTTGCCTGCCCAACCATTCGGTCGATTCGGAAGGTTCTTCCCTGGGTCCAGAGCTGCCCGCGGGCCGCATCGTACTCGGTTACGCGCTCGTCGCCCTGGAAAACGAATCCAGTCTGAGGCCTGTTCGAGGTTCGCTTCGCAGCGTGCTTTCCCGGCTCAGACTCATTCGACTTCAGCGCCGCAGCCCTCGGGTCCAGCAGCGCAGCCTGCTCGTCCAGCGATGGAAAATTCGTGTTCATATCCCAGTAGCTTGCTCGCTGGTACTGATCGGGAGAGCAGGGAAGAGATCCCTGCACATTCACAGCCGACACGAGCCCGTCTGGCCCAAGCGCGCTCTGGAAGACGTCCTTGCCCTGTTCTCGCACCGCTTCAGCCGCCTGCAATTGCGTCACCGCGCTCTGCCGCGCCGCCTGGTACGCTGCACTGCGTTCCGCCGCCGAGAGCCTCTTGCCATTCGGACCAACGGCAGAAGGCACCGCGACCTGCACCTTCGCGTTCTGCGGATCAAAACGGAAAGGTATCTCCTTTCCGCAGAGCGCGAATCCTGTCGCATCCAGCAGCCTCATGTTCACCGACAATGGCTGCGGTGGATTCAGCACCGCCTTCGAGAATCCCTCCTGCCAGCGCTCTTCCATCGGCTCAATGTGCAACTGATAGACGAGTTTCCCCGTCTTCCGATCTCCATCCCACCTCGTTGTCAGGTGACCGCGCATTCCCGCATTGGCCACAATTCCAGGACCCATGTCGCCCGGTGGCGGCGCGCCATCCTTCGGCTTGGTGGCGGTGTACACAACGAAAATGGCAAAACCAATTACTGCGGCGAAACCAGCTATCAAAAAGATTGGGGGTGCCTTCTTCTTCGGCGGCGGGGGGGACTCTAAAGACCCCTCGGCAGGATCCGTAAATTCCTCCGGCTCCTGCTCGTACTCGTACTCGTCTTCTTCCTCTTCTTCCTCTGGATCGACCGGCTCAGCCACCGCCGCCGGCGCTGTATTTGCGACCGGAGCGACCCTCGCACTCGCAATCGGCGCCTGCTGGGACTTCAACATGGCTCTGAGTTCATCCGCTGTGCCTTGTTCTGGTGCAGCGGCAGTCCGAACCGGCTCCGGAACTGGCTTGGCAAGAGGAGGAGGGGGCGCAACGTGGCCTAGCTCGTCGAACCCTTCATCGAACTCGTGTTGATCAGACTCAAACATAACTACGCCTTTCGCCGGGTCCCCGACAGCAGATACTCACTCTGGGCTGAAGCCATCTGGAATTGTCCCACGTTGGTAACTCGACAGCAAAGTACCGGCGTAACCCCACTCTACAGCCGGATTGCCTTTCTTTCAGCTACTTACAAAGTGACTAGCTAGGTTCGCTCTCTACGCCCGGCCTCCGTCCAGAACGTCCCTCAGCGCAAAGCTTGTCTCCAGCCGTGTAACTCCCGGCAGCCGCGATAACTCATTCTGGTGAAGCCGCCCGTAGTCATCGATCCCAGCTACTCGTGCCACCAGCATGTAGTCATACTGCCCCGCCATCAGATGGCAGCTCACAATCTCTCTGCAATGTCGCACCGCCGTTTCGAACGCACTCAACACTGGCGCCGACTGCCTCTCCAGAGTTACGCGGATGTACACTGTCATCCGCTTTCCCAGCACGCGGTCGTCGACCGTCGCCCGGTAACCGCGAATCACCCCTGCTGCTTCCAACGATTGAATGCGCCGCGAGGCCGCCGAAGCGGAAAGCCCTACAGCCTCGCCTACCTCGAAGTTCGTTGCCCGACCATTTCTCTGCAGGAAGCGCAGAATCGCCGCATCCAAATCATCTAGATCAACGGCCTCAGAGTTTCTGGCCCTTACGGCAGAAGATTCTTGCGTCTGTTCGTTGCTCTGCTCATCTTTCGTGCTCATAACAGCGTTTTAACACGATGTTTGCACACATTGAAACCCAAATGCGCCTTACGATGTCTCTCGTCAGGAAACATGCATGAGTCGCAGCGCCGGATCAGCCCTCCCCCACCTAAACCGGGTATCCGGCGCACTCAGTTTCCAGCCCTCTCCTCATCCATCCACATCAGAGAGTCTTCAATAAGGAGCCACCCTTGATCATCGGCGTTCCCAAAGAGATTAAAGACAACGAAGCACGCGTCGGTGTCACCCCGGCAGGCGTTCGCGCCCTCACTGAAGCCGGCCACAAGGTACTCGTTGAGACCCATGCGGGCGAACTCTCCGGCTTCACCGACGACGACTATCAGAACGCCGGAGCCGAAATCGTCGGCGATCGCGGCTATGTCTGGGCCAAGTCGGAAACCGTCGTCAAGGTAAAGGAACCCATCGAGCCTGAGTACGCCTACTTCCGCGAGGGCCTCGTCCTATTCACGTATTTGCACCTCGCCCCTATTCCCGGCCTTACAAACAAACTCCTCGAAGCCAAGGTCACTGGCATCGCATACGAGACCGTTCGCGATCGCCAGGGGACGCTTCCCCTGCTCACGCCCATGAGCGAGGTTGCTGGCCGAATGTCCGTCCAGGTCGGCGCGGCATATCTCGAAAAGGAACATGGCGGCCGCGGCATTCTCCTCGGCGGAGTACCGGGAGTGCCTCCCGCCCACGTCACCATCATCGGCGGAGGCATCGTAGGCACCAACGCAGCCAAAATAGCACTCGGCTTCGGCGCCAAGGTCACCCTCGTCGACCTAAATCTGAATCGACTTCGCGAACTCGACGACCTCTATCAGGGACGTCTCTACACCCTGGCCTCGAACAGCTACAACATCGCCCACGCCACCCGCGAAGCGGATCTTGTCATCGGTGCGGTTCTCATCCCCGGCGCAACCGCTCCCAAACTGGTCACGCGCGCCATGGTTTCGCAGATGAAAAAGGGCGCAGTCATCGTCGACGTCGCCATCGACCAGGGCGGATGCGTCGAAACCGCCAGGCCGACATCACACTCCAACCCCAGCTACGTTGTCGACAGCGTGGTCCACTACTGCGTCACGAATATGCCCGGAGCCGTCCCTCACACCTCTACTCTGGCTCTGACGAACTCGACCTTCCCGTACCTCATGCGCATCGCAAACCTCGGCGCGCGCGAAGCCCTGAAGAAGGATCCAGGTTTCGCTGAAGGCCTCAACACTTATCAAGGCAAAGTGACCTACCGCGGCGTAGCCGAAAGCCAGCAGCGCGAGTGTACCCCCGTCTTGGACTTGCTCTCGTAGACTCCTCCGATACCCGGCCAGAAACTCAATCCTCTGGCCGGCAGCCCTCAGTCCATCAGTCCCTCGCCCCTTCTATAATCCCCCCATGCTCTTCGAAGGCGACTCGCGGCGCAGGACGGTGTACTTTCTTGCTGCCGGCGTGTTGCTCTTCTTTGCCTTGCTCGGCGGCCTAAACGCGTTCAACACTTCCAACGTACCGTTTCTCAATCCTGAAACCTCCGGTGAAACCCTGGCCTTCACCGGCCTCACCGTCGTCGTTTTCCTTCTGCTCCTGGTCCTACTGCTCCTCCTGCTCCGCAACATCCTCAAAATCTACGCTGACCGGAGCAGTTCGGCTCTCGGTACGCGGCTTCGCACCCGCATGGTCGTCGGAGCAGCCCTTATCGCCGTCACCCCAGCGGTCTTCATGTTTCTGTTTAGTTTCCAACTGATGAATCGCTCCATCGACCGATGGTTCTCCCCAAACACGACGCAATTGCGCGAAGACTCCACCCGCGTTGTCCTGGAACTCGCGCAGTACGTCACCAGCAACGCCCGAGGCGAAGCCGAATCGATTGCAGCCAGTGGAGCAATCGAGGGCGATCCTGGAGCTTTGCAGAAAGTCTTCGCTTCGCACCGGGTGACCCTTCAGGGCGGTTTCGTGCTGGTGTACGATCAGGGCCGCCGCGTTGAGGCAAGTTTTGGGGCACCCCCTGAAGACAGCGCTGCCAGCCTCATTCCATGGCTCCCCGAAAAAGCGGGCGATACCCGCCTCCAATCCGTCACCCCGTTGCAAGCGCCCCTTTCCGCCAGCATTCTCTCTTCCGCGCAGCGCAACGACGAGCCCGTCATCCGTATCTCAGGTCAGGACTACGCTCTGGGGAAAGCTACTGATGCTTCAGGCAAAGTGGTGATTGCAGCGCTGCCCATGCCTCAGGGGCTTAGTCAGACCACCGCCCGTATTCGTGCCGGCGCCACTGAGTATTGGAATCTCTTCCGCTCTCGCCGAAGCATTCGCAACACCTTTTTTCTCATGCTGCTGCTCATCACAGTCGTGGTTTTCTTCTCCAGCGTCTGGCTCGCGCTTTTCCTTTCGAAACAAATCACGCGACCCGTCGAAGCGCTGGCCGACGCCATGGATGAGATTGCCGCCGGCAAGTATGAACATCGTGTCGCTCTCGTTTCAACCGGCGAAATGGCCGAACTAGTTCGCTCCTTCAATCACATGGCGGAGGACCTCGACGCGAGCCGGAAACTGGCCGAGTCTTCCTCAGCGCAGCTCACCGCCGCGAACCAGTCCATCGAAGAGCGCCGCCGTGAACTCGAAATCATTCTCGAAACGATTCCCTCGGGCGTGGTCACCCTCGACTCTTCCGGCAGCGTTCTCCAGGCTAATCGAGCATTCGCAATCCTCATGGGACAGGATGAAAACGCTCGTTTCCGCGGCCAAAAGCTTTCCGCACTGCTGCCGCTCGAGATTATGGAGGAACTCGCGGGCGTAATCCGCCGTGGGCAGCGCATGGGGTCTGCATCAACGGAACTGGGGTTGCACCTGCGCGGTCGCAATGTCCACCTGGCCGTTACCAGTGCGCGCCTCGAACTAGCCAGCAATCGCCCCGGCACCGTATTGGTCGTGGAGGACACCTCCGAGTTGCTGCGCGCACAGCGGCAGGTCGCGTGGAAGGAAGTTGCTCAGCGTGTAGCGCACGAGATCAAGAACCCGCTCACGCCCATCGCCCTCTCCGCCGAACGCATCGGCCGGCATCTCGACCGCACTCAGCCCGACTCTCCCTCTGTCATTCGAAAATGCAGCGAGGTCATCCTCACCTGCGTCGGGACCCTCCGCACTCTCGTTGATCAGTTCTCAGCGCTTGCACAGTTTCCCGCACCCCAACCGCGCGCGTGCGATATGAATCGGATCGCCGAAGAAGCTCTGACTCTTTTTGCAGGTCGTCTTGAGGGCATCACCGTCAAACGAAACCTCGAGCCCGGCCTGCCTGCCGTTGTCGCCGATCATGACGCCATCCGTCGCGCACTCGCCAACCTCATCGACAACGCCGCCGAGGCCATGCAGGGCAGTTTGCTCCGTGTTCTCTCGGTTCAGACTTCGCTCAGCGAAGACGCCGCTGCCGTCGAAGTCGAAGTCTCCGATACAGGTCACGGCCTCACCGCGGAGATCCGGGAGCGCCTCTTCCTTCCGTTCTACTCGACCAAACACCGCGGCACCGGCCTGGGTCTTTCCATCGCCGCGAAAATCGTACAGGAAGCAGGTGGCACCATCCGCGCTGAAAGCAATGCGCCCAAGGGTGCGCGCTTCGTCATGCGTCTGCCACTCATAGATCATGCCGACTCGTCCAACCACGAGAACGCGGCCATCCCGCACGTCACAGAGGTGCGCTCGTGAATCACGTCCTGGTGGTCGACGATGAAGCGGAGATTCGTTCCTCCCTTGAAGAGATCCTCACGGAAGAGGGCTACGCCGTCGCGACCGCTGCCTCTGCCGCAGAAGCCAAGGTCCTGATTGAAGACGCTCCCTACGATGTTGTCCTCCTCGACATTTGGCTCCCAGATCGCGACGGACTCGACGTCCTCGCGGACGTACACACGCTCGACGCCGAAAAACGCCCCGAAGTCGTCATCATCTCCGGCCACGGCACCATCGAAGCCGCCGTCAAAGCCACGAAACTCGGCGCATACGACTTCCTCGAGAAGCCCCTCTCGCTCGATCGCACTCTCATCGTCCTCAAGAACGCTGTCGAAGCTCGCCGCTTGCGCAATGAGAATCTGGAGTTCAAACGCCAGTTCAGTGTCAACGCCGTTCTCACCGGCGAAAGCGTGCCCGTCAAAGCGCTCCGCCAGCAGATCCGTCTCATGGCGCCCACCAACGGTCGCGTGCTCATCTACGGCGAATCCGGAACCGGCAAGGAACTCATCGCCCGCGCCATCCATGCTGAAAGCCTTCGCCGCGACGGCATCTTTGTCGAACTTAACTGCGCCGCCATCCCCGAAGACCACATCGAGTCCGAACTATTCGGCTATCGCCATGGGGCCCAGTCGGGCGGCCCGATCGAGCAACGCGGCACACTGGAGCGCGCCGATGGCGGCTCGCTCTTCCTCGATGAAGTCGGCGACATGAGCCTCAAGACGCAGGCGAAGGTGCTCAGCGCCCTCGATGACCAGATGTTCACGCCCGTCGGCGGATCGCAACCCATCCGTGTCGACGTGCGTCTTATCGCCTCCACCAACAAGGACCTCGAGGAGGAGATCGCGAAAGGCAACTTCCGCGAAGATCTCTTTTATCGTCTTAACGTGGTTCCGTTTTTCGTTCCTCCACTCAGAGAGCGCAAGCAGGACATCCCGCTACTTGCCCGCGAATTCCTCGCCGAATTTGGCCGTCAGTACGGCCGCCCTCGGATGGAAATCAGCGATGAAGCCCTCGAAGTGCTCGCGCAATATCACTGGCCCGGCAACGTCCGGGAGCTGAAGAACGTGATCGAGCGCGTGCTTATTCTGAACCCCCGCACTCTTCGCATCGAGCGCAAGCAACTCCCACCGCTCACGCACAAAACCGCGGCGCGCGCAAAAGAGGACTTCTCCACTCTCCAGCAGGCTCGCGATGCCTACGAGCGCGACTACATCCTTAAAAAGATTGAGGAGGCCCGCAACAATGTCAGTCGCGCCGCTGAACTCCTCGGCCTTGAACGCAGCCACCTCTATCGCAAGATGAAGGCTCTCGGCATCAGCGTTCGCGAATAAAACAGAGCCGCGCAAGTACACGTAAGCTGAATTCACCATGAAATCAAAAAGACCTGAACACCTCGTCCGGGCCTTTCCATCATGCGAGGTCGATGCGATTAAAGGCGAGGTCCGCGCAAAGTAAACACCGCATCTCCGACAGCAGTTCTCTTGATGTTGATCTTCGCTCGGTACGTTCCCGGACCCATCGGCGCCCCACTCAGTTGGCAGACAAACTGGCAGGTGCTTCGATCGATGCGGAAATACTATCCGCCGTCAGATCGATCCGAACGAAGATTGCCAAACTCCCACTGCGTGATCCACCGTGCACAACCCCACACGCATGCAGCCTCATTTGGCACAATCAATAGCGTGGATGTCTCCGAAATGGATATCCGCACTCCATGGGAGGGCTGGGACATGATCGATGCACCGGTGATCGCAAAAGGGACTGACGAAATCTCGCTTCTGCCTGGAATGGCCAACCGGCACGGCCTGGTTGCGGGAGCAACGGGTACGGGAAAGACCGTGACTCTGCAGGTGATGGCCGAAGCTCTAAGCGCGATCGGCGTGCCCGTATTCGCCGCTGACGTCAAGGGAGATCTCTCCGGCATCAGCCAGGCAGGGAAGAGCTCTCCCAGGCTCGATGACCGGCTGAAACTCCTGGGCCTTTCCAACTGGCAGTTCTCCGGATGCCCCGTCGTTTTCTGGGACGTCTTCGGCAAGCAGGGCCACCCCGTCCGAGCCACAGTCAGCGAAATGGGACCGCTGCTTTTGAGCCGCATCCTCAACCTCAACGACACCCAGACCGGCGTCCTAACTCTGGTCTTCAAAATCGCCGACGATCAGGGGCTCCTTCTACTCGACATGAAGGATCTCCAGGCCATGTTGCAGGCCGTAGCCAACAGCGCGAAGGATTACCAGACCGAGTACGGCAATATCTCCGCAGCCAGCATCGGTTCCATCCAGCGCGGTCTTGTTGCCCTTCAGCAGCAGGGTGGCGACCAGTTCTTCGGCGAGCCCGCCCTCAACATCGAAGACCTTCTTCAAGTCGACAATCGAGGCCGCGGAGTCGTCAACATCCTTGCTGCTGACCAGCTTCTCCAGTCTCCGCAGCTCTACGCTACATTCCTGCTCTGGCTGATGAGCGAACTCTTCGAAAAACTTCCCGAGGTCGGGGATCCCGAGAAACCCAAACTGGTCTTCTTCTTCGACGAAGCACACCTGCTCTTCAATGACCTGCCGGCGACCCTTGAATCCCGCATCGAGCAGGTTGTTCGGCTGATCCGCTCCAAGGGGGTTGGCGTCTTCTTCGTGACTCAAAACCCTATCGACGTACCGGAGACCGTGCTCGGCCAACTCGGCAATCGTGTCCAGCATGCTCTGCGCGCCTTCTCCCCGCGCGACCAGAAGGCTGTCAAAGCCGCCGCCCAGACCTTCCGCTCGAATCCCAAGTTCGATGTTGAAGAGGTAATCACGCAGCTTGCCGTCGGCGAAGGATTGGTTTCATTTCTAGACGAAAAGGGAATTCCGGGCATCGTCGATCGAGCCATGATCTATCCGCCCCACAGTCAGATCGGTCCCATCACACCTGACCAGCGCGGAGAAATCATTCGCGGTTCCGTCATCTCCGGCGTGTATGAGCAAACCGTGGATCGCGATTCAGCCTACGAGAGACTTAAAGGCAAAGTTGCCGCCTCCCCAGCCGTTGCGAATACGCAATCCCCTTCTGTCTCGCAATCGGTTCCTGTGCAGGCTGCTCCCGCAGTGAGCCAGAGCGGCTGGATGCAGGAAGCAGGCGCGGTACTGGGTAATGTACTCGGCAGCGGCACCGGCCGACGCGAAACGGTGGCGCAGGCCATGGTGAAAAGCGCCGCTCGCTCCATCGGCAGCACTGTTGGACGCCAGATCATTCGAGGGGTTCTCGGATCACTTCTCGGGGGCGCCTCGCGGAGATAGGCTTACTGAATCGTTCCAGTATTCATGATCGCGTAGGCACGGCGGTCGTTCTTGCTCTTGCGCCGATCACGGTTATTCACCCGCCGGTCGCCGCCAGTCGCGCGCCGCTCCACCGCAACCTGCTGCGGATCGGCCACCCTGCGTCGCCGGTCCCCGCCATTCTGCCGTCGATCCAGCCATACCGTGTCCGAATTCGGCAGGATGATCGGCCTCTTGGCAGTGCCAGTTCCGTTTCCACCGTTCGCGTCGGCATTATGCTTCCGGCCCCCAGGCACTAGCCCGCTTCCATCCGTCAGCAGTCTGTTCAGTACCGGAAGATTTCCGCGTTGCGATTCGATGTAGTCCACACCTTCAGCAGTGAGCGAGAAGTCAGAATTGTCTGCCCGGCTGACATAACCTTTTTTCGTCAGGTACCAAGTCGTGAAGTCGAGATAATCGCGCGGAAAACCCATGCGTCGCTCGATCTCCGCCAGCGAAACCTCGGGAAACCGGGGATTCGCCCGCCGCTTGTAGTAAAGCACCGCCAGCAGGGCGATTCGCCGGTTTTGCTCGCCCTCGATGCTGTCCAGGAAATCGATGGAATTCGAGAGCGGCTGCTCGTCCTTTGCCTCTCTGCGTGACGCCGCATCATACTCCGCGCGTCGTGAAGGGTTCGACAGCGTGTCATACGCAGCCTTCAGCATCCGGAACATCTCGGCATCACCCGACTCAGGATTGTCCGGGTGAAGACGCCCAGCCAAATACCGGTAGACCCGATGAATTGTCTCAGCATCGGCATGCGGACTGATTTGAAGGAAATCGTAGTAATCAATCATGGCTGCGTTCGATCAGTCCTGCTTCAGTCCTCAGTGACGCTCAATTTACCGATGGGATCGATGAATTGTAGCAATGTTGTTTCCCTTGAGGAACACATCTTTTCGTAATCAAATTCACGGGAATTAGTGCACACCAGAATGAGTCTTTCCTTGTTCATTCCCGGACATCGCGTCGCAAAATCGGCCAGCTTGCGTACCATCCCGAACTAGGCCACCTCAGCTCAACCCATTCCGAATCAATGCAATCTTGTTTGGCCAAGCCCGCTTCTCGTGGCCTCGAAATTGCTCTGAACTACCGCAAATGTAGTGTCTTCGGAGGCTCCAATGGCGTACTTCGAGCGCATTCGTGACGTGGTCTCCGAGCCTTTCAGCTCGGACGTGATTCGGCAGCGCACCTCAGCCGGATGGCAGATGGTATCGATCGAATGGCGGCGCGAGCTGCCTGACTCGGAAACGCCCTCTGAGGGCGCTTTCTCCGAAGACATACCCTTCGGTCTCCGCATTTCTGAGGACTGCAAACGTCTTGAGGTCGATCCTCACGAGAACAAGGTTCTGCTCCTCATGATGGACTTGCTCGCCCAGGACTTTTCCTACTCGGCGATCGTCAGCGACCTTAACGAGAAAGGCTTTCGCACCCGGGAAGGGAAGCCGTGGAACCGAGTCGCAGTCTTCAACATGATGCCGCGCCTCATCGAAGTCGGACCACGCATCTTTTCCAGCGAAGAATGGGAACAGCGCCGCATCAAGCTTGCTCGACGCGAAGCTCCATAACCCGAAGAGAAGTCAGCTATTTCAGAATCGGCCCCAGCGACCCGGGATTATCCCCCATCCGCGGATCCACGCGAAAGTCCCACACTGTCTGGCTAATGTCTGAGGGCGACACGATCTCCACCAGCGCGTACTCGCCCACGTTCAGTGCCGCCTCCGGCGTGAGCTTCAGCCAGTGCTTGCCCGGCAAAACCTCCACCTTCGCCGGAATCACATTTTCGCTCTGCGTAACCATCCCAGTCGGGCTCACATGAATGGCGCCAATGACCCTCACCTCACGCCGTTCATCCACCTTCACAATGGCGAACCCCGATTGCGGCGAGTGTGCTCCATGTTTCCGGTGCGCTACTTCCTGCGCTCCCGCGGTCTGCACGGTGATCGCATGCGATACCACCTGCTCCACGTCCTCGCGCCCCTCAAGAGACACGTAGATTTCCGGATCGTTGACATGCAGATGCGCCCGCGCGTGAGCTCCAGCCAGCTCGATCGACGCCTTTGAACCCGCCATCGGATTCAGCGTCGCCAGCCCCCTCCGGCTCTTCTGGTTAAGGCTCAAGTCAGACTGCTTCAGCTCAACCAACTCCGGCGTTCCCTGGTAGGTGTCCAGGACGAACACCCCGTCCTGATCCGGCAACTCCAGCCCCTTCGCCACCTCCGGCCTGCGCGCGTTCTGATCCGCCCGCTCAGCCGCCTCCTCCTTATCGAGTTCCGCTGCCTCCTTCATCGCATCCGAGTTGCCCGAAGTGTCATAGGGTCCGGTATGGTGCTCTTCCCACTTTTTGGTCGCGTCCCAGTCCACCAGGTCGGCGGGCAGTTCCTCCCACTCGCCTCCACGCTCCATCGACATGTACCGCACCCGGTCCCCGACAACCTGATACTTGCGAACCACCTGATAGCTGCCATCCTTTAAGACCAGCCGATGATTATGCGCCAGCCCGGGCGCATCCGGCGTGATGACCTTGCTGTGCTCCCGATCGCGTTCCTGGCCGCTCTCCTGCCCCTGCGCGATGGGCAGCATCGCCCCCACAAACAGAACCGCCAGCGCTGTTACACCTATCCGTCGCATATCCCCGGAATCCCTCTTCGTCCAACAGTTTAGACGCTGCTCCAATGCGCTCGTTGGCGTCCATTACCTCGGTCGCAACCGCGTTGACATATCCCAGCCTCGTGCATCCAACTATGTGTATCCTTGATGTAGGCCATTCTTGCAAGGAAGCTTCGGTTTGACCGCACTTTATCCATCGAGACGCGTACGTCCCACAGCCTATGTGGTGGTGATTGTGTGTCTGGCCCTCTTGGCCCTGCTCACCTTCATCCAGGTGGCTCACGTTCACTCGGTCAACACCGACGCCGACCATTGCCCCATTTGCGTTGTACTGCACACTGCTGCTCCATTAGCAGTCGCGGCGGCCATTATTGTCCTTATCCAGATGCAGGCCTTCGCGCCGCAGATCGAAGTGCGGCTCATCCGCTCGCAGGGGCGGCGGCAGCTCTTCATTCGTCCTCCGCCCTCCCGCTAGTCCGGCATCCTTCCGATCCAGGTTCGGCGCTTTCGACATTCCTTTTCATCCGCGAACTCATTCCTGATCAGGCCTGAACCGCTTCGCATAGATGCCTCGTTGCACTGATGACCGCGCAAGCGCGCGTTTTCGCAACTCAGTCAACCATTGGAGGCTTTCTCTTCATGCCGCTTTTTTCTGGCAGATTCTTCCGGATTCTTCCCCTTGCAGGATTCCTATGCGCGTCCATGGCCGCATCCGCAGCACAGGGCGGAAATGCCGCGCCCGTTCGTGGTACGGTCACTGATCCGTCCGGCGCCGTTATTCCTGGCGCCACCGTACGCCTCTCCAACACAATTAGCGGGCTTAACCGCACCGCCACAACTGACGCTACCGGCCAGTTTGAAATCGCCAACATTCCCTTCAACAACTACTCCGTCGCAGTCTCGGCTCCCGGTTTTTCCGCCCTCAAGCAGAACATCGTGCTTCGTTCCGCTGTCGGCATCACCGTTGAACTGGTCCTCAAGATCGAAGGCGCCGCGTCGACTGTTACCGTTGAAGCCAATGCTGGAGACCTCGTCGAAACCGATCCGACGTTCCATACCGATGTCGATCGCGATCTCTTCAGCAAGGTCCCGCTTGAAAGCGCCAGCTCGTCGCTCAGCTCTCTCGTGACGGCCACGACCCCCGGCGTCTCCGCCGACTCCAACGGCCTCTTCCACGGCCTGGGAGACCACGCCTCAAACTCGTTTTCCGTCGACGGCCAGTCCATCACCGACCAGCAGAGCAAGGTCTTCTCCAACCAACTCCCATCAAATTCTATTCAGTCCCTTGAAGTGATCGCCGGCGCGCCTCCAGCCGAATATGGTGACAAAACCAGCCTCGTTATCGTAGCTACCACCCGCTCCGGCCAGGGCATCACCAAACCCACAGGAAGCCTCTACACCTCCTTTGGCGCCTTCGGCACAACCAGCGCCGGCTTCGACGTTTCCTACGGTGGCAAGAGGTGGGGCAACTTCTTCGAACTCGATGGTCTCAAGTCCGGCAGATTCCTCGATCCGCCGGAATTCGCTGTCTTCCACGATGAAGGCAACGAACAAAACGCCTTCGATCGCATCGACTACAGCTTCTCTTCGGCCGATTCGGTCCACCTGGACCTCAATTACAGCCGCTCCTGGTTTCAGAATCCCAACGCTTACGACAACGTGAACGTCCACAACGTCGTCTCCGGCGGCAGCACTGCGAATCCATCCTTCGGCAATGTTGGTGATACCGACCAGCGCTCCAAGATCGGAACCTACAACATCTCCCCCACCTACACGCGCATCATCAACAACAACTCCGTATTCAATTTCGGTGCGTACCTCCGGCGCGATGACTACAACTACTATCCAAGCCGCGATCCTCTCACAGATCTCGGTCCAGCAAATCTGCAGACCTCATCCATCGCCCAGAACCGCACTCTCACCAATGCCGGTCTGCACACCGACATCTCCTATGCCAAAGGCATTCACACGCTGAAAGCCGGCCTCCAGTTCTCGCATACCTTCCTTCGCGAGAACGACAGCCTGGGCATCGTCCAGTCCACATACAACTCTCCTTGCGTCGACCTCGATGGCGCCCCGCTGTCCGGCTACGACGATCCATCGCAGTGCTCCGGGACCGCCCTGCCCAATCCCGCTTACTTGCCAGTCCTCGCGCCGTACGACTTCACCCGCGGCGGCAGCTACTATGTCTATCACGGCCGGGCCGATGTGAAAGGAACCGCTATCTATCTGCAGGATCAGATCAAGAGCGGAAACTGGCAGTGGAGCCTTGGCCTGCGCGGCGACATCTACAATGGCCTCACCAGCGCCACCCAGGTCGAGCCTCGTCTCGGAGCCGCTTACACCGTCAAGCCCACCGGCACCGTGCTGCGTGTCTCGTACGCGCGCACCCTTGAAACGCCCTTCAACGAGAATCTCGTCCTCTCCAGTGAAGGTTGCGCGAATGAAGTTCTCGCTCCTCTACTTTCGTGCAGCACAGGAGTCTCCACCGCTGAAGTCCCCGGCTACCGCAACGAATTTCACGCCGGCTTCGAACAGGCCTTCGGCAAAAACATCATTTTCAGTGGCGAGTACATTTGGAAATACACCCACAACGCATTCGACTTCAGTGTCCTCGGCAACACCCCTATCACCTTCCCTATCGACTGGCACAACTCCAAGATCCCCGGCTACGCAATGCACGTGAGCGTGCCCAACTTCCATAACTTCACCGCATATACGGTTCTGTCCTCCGTGTCCGCGCGCTTCTTCCCGCCTCAGGTTGCCGGTGCAGGCGCGACCGTTGGCCAGACCGGCCTTCCCTTCCGCATCGATCACGACGAGCGCCTGAACCAAACCACTCACGTGCAGTACACCTGGGCGCGCGGGAAGGTTCTCAACGGCCTGTGGGGCGGCTTCAACTGGCGCTACGATTCTGGCCAGGTTGCCGGCCAGGCACCCTGCTACAACCCGCACTCTAGCGATCCCAACAGCGCCTGCGATGGTACTTCACTCACCATCAACAACCAGCCTTACATTGATCTCTCGTCGCTCACCGCCGACCAGCAGTTCCAGGCAGGCCTCATCTGCAACGGCCAAAAAGCTACCCCCAGCAACCCACTTCCTGCCGTCTGCTCCGCAACGCAGTTCACCTCATCGCTCCTGCGCATTCCAAAACCCGGCACCGGCAACAACGATCTCAACCCCCCGCGCATCGCGCCGCGCAATCTCTTCGACGTCTCGCTAGGCAAGAACAACATTTTCAACGCCGATCGCTATAAAGTGGATCTGGACCTAACCGCCGTCAATGTCGCCAACGAGTACGCGCTGTACAACTTTCTCTCAACTTTCAGCGGCACGCACTACGTCACCCCGCGCGCCATCACCGGAAAGGTCACCTTCAACTTCTGATCATCTACAATCACGTGCGACGAACCTCAATCGGCGCACGCGAATCCCGCTGGGCACTCAATGGGCCGCCGGGCACGAAATCGTTTTCATTGATAAAACACGGCATTTGGCGGCTGCGACACTCCACGACTGCGAGGTTGCCCGAGCGCTCAATGAATCTCCCCACCACGCAAATTGAGGCCAAATGCAACGATCTCAGCTTCCCCTCGCATCACATTGAGCAGGTGTACATATATGCAGCTCTTCAAACTAAAAGTCGTTTGCATACTCAACGGAAGCAACGCCAATGGGTCCGCTCGCTCTGAAGTTCTCCGCGATGGCTGGGGCACTCCGCGCAACCAGCCGCAGCTTGTCGCCATCGACGGCGGCCGCCGTTTCGATAACGACGAACCACCGCAGGCAGCCTGAACTCCAGGGGCGAAGCTATCCGGTCAGGCCCAACGTTCCCTCACAAGCTTTGATTCAGGGCAGGCATCATGAGCCTGCCCTTTTCGCTTTAAGGTCTTTTCCAAGCCGCTTCAGGCCAAAGTTCATGCCGTTGTCTCGGCTCCATGGTCCAAGTCCCTCGCAGGTAATCCACCCCAGTCATCCATCGTTTCCCTCCTAGGGTACTGGTGATACAGGCGTCAATTCACTCCGTACTTACGCTGGCATCGGCAGTGCTTTACAGTCGCATACATCCTGGATATTCCCCATCCGGGAGGAACGAGCTCTCGATGAACGAATTCAAGATTCTGCGCAGATGCTTCGCTTACGCCGCCATCATCTTCGCCGCGGCATGCTTCGCAGTTCTCCCGAACCTCCTTCAATCGCCATTTCCGCACACTACATATATCCATCCCGATCCTGCCGGCATCATTCTGATAGTCATGCGCCAGCTCATCCTGAGCTTGCCGCCCGTTCTCGCGGTCGTAAACGGCATCGCGTGGTGGACGCTCAGGAGCAATCGCCCCTCCTCCCGTCGTTGGGCGATGGCCGCCAGCAGCCTGTTCCTGATCTATAGCCTTCCATTCTTCGTCGCCGACATCGTCATCCTCGAGTACTCCATGTCTGGCACCGTCGCCATCGTCGGTGTCTTCGTCTCTTCCGTCTTCTTCTCCGCTCTCGGAGTCACAGGCCTCGCCTACTTCAGCCGTTGTGAGGCCCTCACTCCCGCCCCAATCGTCGTTCGCCACTTCTAACGCCTGAGCCAGCTCCCCCTCCTCAACTGGGGCTCTCACCTGAAGCCAGGAGAGTCGCGAACATCAACTCCATTTGAACCTGAGAAGTAGCTCGTGTCCCGAAATCAGTGAGCTACACCCTAACTAAAGGCTCAGAGCAGAGCTGAAAGCTGACCCAGAGACTTGCCATCCTGCCCCGACAGCTAGAAGCTAGAAGCTAGCTGCTCACATGAAGCCGAAAGCCTTCCTCAACGAGTCCGGCCTCTACGACTATGCCGTCAGGGCACTCGGCCGTCGTATGCGCACTGAGGCCGAACTTCGCCGGCTTATGCGGAGCCGGGTCGAGCCGGGACCGGGGGGGGAGGGGGTGGTCCAGGCCGTAGTCGCCCGCCTCAAGGAACAGCGCTACCTTGACGACCGCTCCTACGCCGAAACCTTCTCCCGCCTCCGCCGCGAAAACGACAAATTAGGACAGCGCCGGGTCCGCCAGGCTCTGGGACATAGGGGAGTCTCGTCCAGCGTCGTCGACCAGGTGGTCACCGAGAGCTACGCAAAAACTAACGAAGAAACTCTCGCCCGCCAGTACCTCGAGCGCAAACGCCTTCGCAAGCCAGCCGATGAGAAAGAGACCGCCCGAGTCATGCGCCGCCTGGTTGCCGCCGGCTTCTCTACGAGCGTCATCTACCGCATCCTCCGTCAATGGAACGTCCCCGACGAATCGCTCTCCGCCCTCGAGAACGTCTCCGATGAAGTTCAGGAGGATTAGGCCACCAGGATGCGGGTGCCGAGATCTCGATTTGAGATCTGGGATCCATCATCTGGGCTTTCATAGCAGCCCCGGTACCGTCGGGAGCGGGGTACCAATCGCGATTAGATCCCCATCATTTCAGCCGTTCTCCCGCAATCGACTCCCGGATATTGGCTAGCGGCGCATTCGGCAAAAACGAAACCTGATCTTCCTCCATCCGGACTCCAAGCTGCGCCCACAACTCGGACAAATCCACCGTAACCGGCGCATCTTTCCATCTCGCATACTGCTTCGTCAGAACATGCGTTCCCGTCGCGGCATCTCCTATGGCCAGCGCCTTCGGCAAATCCCAGTTCTGATCGATCGTCCCGCCATGGTCCACAATCGCTCGCAGCGCATCCCGCATACCTCTGCGGTTGTGCGTCTGCTGCCGAATCGACACGTCAGCCATCAGGCAGAACATCGCCCCACCCCAATAGGTCCGACCCCAGCTATGCGTGTGATCCAGCCCTTCATCGCCAACGCCCGGCTCGCCTTGGTGCATATCCCGGACCATGTCATGCCACACGCTGCGCGCCGTCAGCTCGCCTGTCATCACCCGCGCCAGCGGCTCCAGGTAGGTCGCGAGCCCCTCCTCCATCCAGTGCTGATCGTCCGGCAACGTCGGGAACCCCATGTGCACCAGCTCATGCGTGGTTGTCCAGTCATCCCGCAGATCCGCGTCCGTCGTGTGCTCTCCCACGCGAAGACGTGTCATGCCTGGAAACCCGGCCATGTCGCCCCATGTAGTGCCTTGGACTACCCCGTGACGTCCAGCTACAGGCACCACCAGCACCCGCACTCTTGCCACTGGAAAGTGCCCATAATAGGCTGTCACAGCCGCCGCTGCCGACTGAATGCGCCGGAGAATCGCGTCCGGCTCATCCAGCTTCCCCTCTGCGAAGTCCACATGAATGACTCCGCCCTGGACCTTCACCTCGCGCGAGTCCACAATCTTTAGGCCGCGCCCTGGCTGCGCAACCAACGGGACCAACAGCCCGAACGGCACGAAAAGGATCCAAGCAAAACCGGCAGCCCAGATCGGGCTGCGCAACAGGCGAGCAGTCATGCCATATTTGACGAAGGATTGGGTGCCTTGGACCGCTACGCCCCCGGCGCCTTCGACGCCAGAATCTCTAGCTTCTCGATCTGCGGAGCCTTTGCCAACAGTTCGCCGGCATTTGCCATCAGCGCCTTGGCAATCTCGCCGGAAAGATGTGCCTCGCGTCCGGCCTCGTCCCTGAAGGTATCGAAGATCCCGAACTTCGCCGGCCCCAGCTTCACCGCGTACCACGTCGTGGTTCCGGGCTCCTGCGCCGCCATCGGCTCGGCCGACTTGAGAAACTCCTCAACTTCCTCCTCTTTCCCCGGCTTGGCCTCCAGTAGCGCAAGCAATGCAAACCTGTCCATCAAGATCTCCTTTTCCTGTGCATACATGGGATGGCACTTCCCGAGGCTTCGTTACAGATGCTGTTGAAATACACTGGGTAAGACATGCAATTCCGTACGGGAAACGAAATTCGCGAGCTATTTCTGCGCTTCTTTGAGACCAAGGGCCACCGCCGCGTGCACTCTTCGTCGCTGGTCCCTGCCAACGATCCGACACTGCTCTTTACCAACGCTGGAATGAACCAGTTCAAGGACGTCTTTCTTGGGGCAGAGAAACGCGAGTACTCGCGCGCGACCACGTCTCAGAAGTGCGTCCGCGCCGGCGGCAAGCACAACGACCTCGAAAACGTCGGCTTCACCCGCCGCCACCACACCTTCTTCGAAATGCTCGGCAATTTCTCCTTTGGCGACTACTTCAAGCGCGATGCCATCGCCTATGCCTGGGAACTCGTCACCAGCCACGAGTGGATGGGTATTCCGAAAGATCGCCTCTATGTGACTATTTTCGAAGGCGATGCCGAAGTCCCGCGCGACGATGAGGCCGAGCAGTACTGGATCCAGACCGGCGTCCCCGAAGAGCGCATCTTCACTTACGGCCGCAAAGACAATTTCTGGCAAATGGGCGAGACCGGCCCCTGCGGCCCCTGTTCTGAGATCTTTTACGACATGGGCATCGAGGCCGCCGAGACTCCCGGTGTCGACAAGCCCTTCGGCCAGGACGATGCCCGTTACGTCGAGATCTGGAATCTCGTCTTCATGCAGTTCGACCGCTCGGCAATCGAAACTGCCGGGAACGTCACCTACAAGCTCACGCCGCTCCCCAAACCCTCCATCGATACGGGCATGGGCCTGGAGCGCGTCGCCGCAGTCCTGCAGGGCAAGCTGTCGAACTTCGAGACGGATTTGTTTACGCCGCTGATTGAACGCGGCGAGGAGCTGACTGGCAAGAGAGTTTCAGAGAAGGAACTCGAAGAGCAGACCCGCACGGCCGACGACAATGCTGCTAGCCTCCGCATCATCGCCGACCACGCACGTGCCGCTGCGTTTCTCATCAATGACGGTGTGCTCCCATCGAACGAGGGCCGCGGGTATGTTCTGCGCAAGATTCTCCGCCGCGCCATCCGTCATGGCCGCCTTCTCGGGCAGGAGAAGCCCTTCCTCTTCGAAATGGTCTACGCCGTTCGCGACCTCATGCAGGGCGCCTATCCCGAACTGATCGATTCGGCCCCTCGAATCGCCAAAGTCGTCGAAGCCGAAGAGAAGCAGTTCGATCGTGTGCTTAAAGTTGGTCTAACCCGCCTCGATGAAGAGCTCAAAAGCGACTTCACCGGAGCCAAGGCCTTTCACCTATACGAAACCTTTGGCCTACCACTCGACTTCATGGTCGACGCAGCTCGTGATGCTGGCGTACAGTTTGACAACGCTGGCTTCGAATCCGCCCGCGCCGAAGAACAAGCCCGCGCCCGCGCCTCCTGGAAAGGCGGCAGCCAGAAGACTGCCAGCCCCGCCTTCCGCGATCTCGCCCGCACGGACTTCCTCGGCTACAAGCAGCTCAACGCCACCAACGCCGAAGTCCTCGCGATTGTGAAGGACGGCGTCGGTGTTCCCTCCGCCAAGGCTGGCGAGTCCGTCGACATCGTCCTCGACCACACCAGTTTCTACGCCGACTCCGGCGGGCAGATCGGCGACACAGGGTGCTTCACCTCAACAGACGGCAACACCACTGTTGCCGAAATCACCGGCTGCGTACTTCCCGTTCAAGGAGTTCGCGCGCACAAGGCAATGCTCAGGCAGGACCTCGCAGTCGGCGATCACGTCAACACCGTCGTCGACGCCGTCCGCCGCGACAGTATTCGGCGCAATCATACCGGCACGCACCTCCTGCACGCTGCTCTGCGACAAGTCCTCGGTACGCATGTCAAGCAGGCCGGCTCGGCGGTCGAACCCACACGTCTTCGCTTCGATTTCTCCCACTTCGCCCAGGTAGCCGAGGAAGAGCTTCAGGAGATCGAAGACATTGTCAATCGCGAGATTCTCGCCAATGCCAAAGTCGAAACTCTCGAAGACGTCCCCATCGACGTTGCCGTAAACGAGTACCACGCCATGGCGCTTTTCGGCGAGAAGTACGGTGATAAGGTCCGCGTAGTAAAGCTCTCCGACGGCTTCTCCACCGAGCTATGCGGCGGAACGCACACCGCCGCCACCGGCGAAATCGGACTGCTCAAGCTCACCAGCGAAGGAGCTGTCTCCTCGGGCGTGCGACGCGTCGAAGCCGTCAGCGGCCTCGGCTCACTCGACACCTTCCGCCGTGACTTCGAAGTCGCCAGACTCGCCGGCCAGTACGTCCCTTCTGTCGACAACTTGGCTGACGGCCTTCGCGCAAAGTTCGCCGCCCAGGAAGACGAGCTCAAACGCCTTCGCCGCGAACTCGAAGAAGCCCGCATGAAATCCGCCGCCGGTGGACTAGACGAAGCCGTCCAGCGCGCAGTCGAAGTGAAAGGCGTCAAGGTGCTCACCCACCGCGCTGACAATCTCGAGCGCGGCCAGCTCCGCACCCTCGTCGACAATCTCAAGGTCAAGCTCGGCGAGGGTGTCGTGGTGCTCGCATCCGCACAACCCGAAGGGAAAGTCGCCATCATCGCCGGTGTTACTCCGGAATTAACCAAGCGAATCCAGGCCGGCAAGCTCGTCGGAGCAGTCGCCAAAATCGTCGGAGGCTCCGGCGGCGGCAGGCCCGAGATCGCCGAGGCCGGTGGCAAAGACCAGTCCCAGATCGATGCCACGCTGCAGTCAGCACCCAGGATCGTCGCCGATCTTTTAAGTTGAGGTGAAATTCGAATGCACCGTAGTACCGCTTCCCATCCCCAGCAGCGGACAACCTCGATGCCGGACGAAAGGCAGATCCTCGGAGTCAACTTCTACGTGGGCGACGTCCAGGGCGTCTTCGACCGGCTCGCGCACGGGGGCCTTCTTGTCGTGCCCGCTGCCCCCGCACTTAAAGACGTCGCTCACAACCACGAATACCGGGACGCATTGATCAATGCCGACGTCGCAATCGCCGATTCAGCCTTCATGGTTCTCGTTTGGAACTGGATGCAGCAGGATTCCATCACAAGGCTCTCCGGCCTCAAGTATCTGCGCGGCCTCCTTCAGAGAGACGACGTTCGCAAACCACACAATACCTTCTGGATTATGGCCGCGCCCGAAAGCGCCGCCAAAAACCTGGCCTGGCTCCGTTCCCAGGGCATCGACGTTCCGCCGGAATGCGTTTACAACGCCCCGATGTACGGCAGCACGATCGAAGACCCGCATTTGGTTTACACCATCGGGGCATTGCGACCGAAGCATATCGTCGTTACTGTGGGTGGTGGTACACAGGAGCGGCTCGGGCTTTATCTCAAGCGCAATCTAAGTTATGTGCCCGCGATTCATTGCATTGGGGCTGCCATTGCGTTTCTGAGCGGAGACCAGGTTAGGATTCCGAACTGGGCAGACCGGCTCTATCTGGGCTGGCTTTTCCGCTGTGTCTCATCGCCGCGGAAATTCATTCCCCGATATCTCTCTGCCCCGCGCCTCATACCACTTTTGTGGAGGTATCGGACCGAACTTCCGGCGCCTCACGCCGGTGCGGTTCGATAATTGAGAATTGATGATCCGGTAGCGTAGGCAACTGCACTATCAGATGGGAGTGTCAGCAGTGAACGAAAAACAGAATTCAGCGACGATTGCAGTTGTTGGCTCAGGATACGTTGGGCTGGTTGCATCAGCGTGTTTCGCGGAAATTGGCCATCGTGTGGTCTGTGTCGACAACGATGAATCCAAGGTGCACATGTTGCAGGAGGGCGGCGTCCCCATCCACGAGGAGCATTTGCCTGAGCTGCTTGACCGCTATCGCGGCAGGACGCTCGAGTTCACTACGGATTTGCGCGCCGCCACGCAGGCGGCCGAGGCCGTATTCATCGCCGTAGGCACGCCCCAGAGCGAAACCGGCAGCGCTGATTTGTCTTACGTGGATGCTGTCGCAAGTGAGATCGCGCGCTCCATCGATTCCTATAAAGTTATTGTCGAGAAAAGCACCGTTCCCGTCTACACAAACGAGTGGATCCGGCGAGTCATTGAGCGAAACGGCGTCCCCAAAGACCTCTTCGATGTCACCTCCAATCCCGAGTTCCTGCGCGAAGGCACAGCGGTTGTTGACTTCCTGCACGCTGACCGCGTCGTAGTCGGCGCCGCATCCGATCGCTCAGCCGAACTCCTGCGAAAGATCTACGAACCCCTGACAAATGGAACCTATTACAACGTGCCCGGGTCGGTGCCCGGACCGCGCACAGCTCTCGATCCTCCGCCCATTCTGCAGACCTCAACCAAGGCCGCCGAGATCATCAAGCACGCATCCAACGCGCTTCTCGCCACCAAGATCTCTTTCATCAACGTCGTCGCCAATATCTGCGAGGCCGCCGGCGCTGACGTGGAAGAAGTCGCACGAGGCATAGGCATGGATTCGAGAATCGGCCCCAAGTTCCTTCGCGCCGGTGTCGGATACGGTGGCTCCTGCTTTCCCAAAGACGTCGCTGCTTTCCGGCACGTGGCCGAGCAGGTCGGAGTCGATTTTGCCCTCCTTCATGAAGTCGAAAAGATCAACGAAGAGCAGAAGCAGCGCTTCTTCCAGAAGATCCGTTCCGCTCTCTGGACTTTCCGAGGCAAGAAGATCGGCGTTCTCGGTCTCGCATTCAAAGGCGGCACGGATGACATCCGCGAATCTCCCGCCATCGACATTGTCAAGAGCCTGCTGAGCGAAGGATGCAATGTGTACGCCTATGATCCGGCCGCGGCAAAAAGATCGCAGGAGATCATTCCGGGATCAGCAAGGATGCACTACGTAGATGATCCCTACATTGCCGCTCAGGACGCTGATGCTCTTTTGATCCTGAACGACTGGCAGGAATTCGCCGAGCTGGATCTGGCAAAGCTTCATTACACTCTGCGGTACCCGATCGTGATCGACGGGCGGAATCTGTACGACGCCGCAACGATGAGCAAAGCGGGATTCACCTACCTCAGCGTGGGACGTCCCGGGTTGGCTCAGCCCCTCGATCCGGTCGCTGCTTTCTTCCTTCCCAAGCGAAGAGAAAACGGCAGGGGATAGCGGGCCTGGCACTCAACATAACCTTGATCTTCTCGAATGGCCACCTCTTCGAGTCGTGGCAATTCTAAACATCGGATGGAAGGACATCGATACCCATGCGCGTGTTGATCACCGGAGCCGCAGGTTTCCTCGGCTCTCACTTGACCGATGCCATCCTCGCCGACGGTCACCACGTGCTGGGCGTCGACAATCTCTGCACCGGCTCCCTGGAGAATCTCGCTCATCTCAAACGTGAGTCCCGCTTTGAATTCCTGAACCAGGACATCTGCGAGCCGTTCGATCCGATGCGGGTCGATTACATCTTCAACTTCGCGTCCCCGGCCAGCCCGGCTGATTACATGCGACTGGGAATCGAGACGTTAATGGTGGGTTCCGCCGGAACGCAACACATGCTGGAGATCGCGGCAAAGTACGGGGCTAAATTTCTGCACGCGTCGACATCTGAGTGCTACGGCGACCCGGACCAGCATCCCCAGACCGAGGAGTATTGGGGCCACGTAAACCCCATCGGTCCGCGTTCGGTATACGACGAATCCAAACGCTTCTCTGAGGCGCTGGTAACCGCATATTGGCGCTATCGCAAGGTCGATACAAGGCTGGTGCGGATCTTCAATACCTATGGCCCGCGTTTACATGCCAATGATGGCCGCGTCATCTCCAATTTCATGACTCAGGCGCTCCGGGGCGACGACCTCACCATCTACGGAGACGGCAGCCAGACGCGCAGTTTCTGCTACGTGTCGGACGAGGTCGACGGGATTATTAGATTGTCCCGCAGCGATGAGCATACCCCCGTTAACATCGGCAACCCGTCGGAGTGGACAATTCTGGATTGTGCAAACGCGGTGAAGCGCGTAACCGGATCGAGCAGCCAGATCGTATTCCATCCGTTGCCGCAGGACGACCCAACGCAGCGCCAGCCGGACATCACCAAGGCGAGAACCTTTCTCGGCTGGGAACCGAAGATCGACCTCGAGACAGGGCTTAAGCTGAGCCTGGACTACTTCCGCTCCTCCGTCGAAGCTGCGGCATGACGCCGGATGAATCGATGACTCCTTCACATGTGCCGCGAAAAGCCCCGCCTGTATCTCGAATCGCAGTTCTTATTGTCATAGGCTGCTTCTCGATAGCCGTGGCGCGTGGGCAAGATTTTCAGATTAGCAACTCCGACGGACTCCGAATGTCGATCGACAAGGCCGATCGTGACCCCGCCATTCACGTCATCATCCCGGGTGGACCTGCGGAGGAAAGAAGCTTCAACATACTCCTTCCGGAGCATGTGACAGTACGCGAACATGGTCAAACTGAAGTGAAGCATCTTTATATCCATCGTCCTGGGCTTGAGGGAAAAAGGCCGAAGTGGAAACGGGTTGGAAACGCGGTTGGATATAGCGAGGAGCTTTCCGGAATCAGGTTCTCCGCCCGAGCTACCCTGGAAGCTGACGGCATTCTCTTTCATTATCAGTTTGAGAATCGAACAGATATCGATTACGACATGGCTTGGGCAGTCACGGATCCGCGTTTCAGAACATTTTTCTACGATCCACGTCTTGAGCGAACATATGTCCACCACACAAACGGCTTTGAACTCCTGGCGGCCGAGACGCCAGCGCGTCTTACCATGCCACTCGATCAGTGGCTCCCTGCTCGTTACCTTGCTCAACTGACAGCGGTCATTCCCGAGCAAAGAGTTCAACAGCGGGATGATGGCATCACTTATTACTACAAATCCCGTGCAATCGATCTACCGATGATCGCAACGCTTTCGACTGATCGCAAGTGGGTTGCTGCCAGTTTCACGCGAGAGACTGGAAACGTGTGGAGTAATCCGGAGCTTACATGCCAGCACGTCGATCCACAGGTCTCGCTTCCCGCTCATCAGACTGGCTATTTCGAGGTCAAGCTAGTGATCTTTCAAGGAACGCTGGAGCAAGCCCAAGAGAAGGTCCGGCAGGAGCGTCCAAGACTGCAGGCATCGGCCTCACCACGCTAGATGAATAACTGCAATCGAGGAGCCGATCGAGATATCTGAAGGCGGATATGCGGTTGAGGGCGACGATTCAGCCAATCAAAAGCGCCCATTTCGCCCCTTAGGCAAGAACGCGCCACCCCACGAACCTTCTGAGATGGCGCGCCTTCGAGGTTCAGTAGAGAATCGACTCAGCCTAATCCTTCGTTAGGAAGTACGACTCGATAGCCCGCATGACAGTTCGGTGGTTGATCTGGGGCTCTCTGCCCTCGTACTTCGCCGCCCAGCAGATCTGGTTAACGATGTCGCGTGGATAGCACGAGCGCAGCTCCTGCTTCAACGTGCCATGTACGAAATCAATCAGCGTGTGCGCCACGGTGTCGTCGCACTCGATTTTGCGCTCCGCCGCAACTCTGCGGAAGATCTCGCAGAATTCCTCATCGCTGACCTCGCCGATGAAAATCTTGGTCTGGATTCTGCGCAGGAACGCCGCATCCAGAAGCTGTGCCGGATCGAGGTTCGAGGCAAACACCACCAGCATTTCAAACGGCATTTCGATCTTTCGACCGCCTGCAAGCGTCAGGAAGTCGATCTTCCGGTCCAGCGGAACTACCCAGCGATTCAGCAGTTCATCGGGACGAACTCTCTGGCGTCCGAAGTCGTCGATGATCAGCACACCATTGTTCGCCTTCATCTGCACCGGACCGGTATAAAACTTCGATCCTGGATTGTATTGAAGGTCGAGCATGTCGATAGTCAGTTCGCCGCCCACCATCACCGATGGCCGCTGACAAAGTACCCAGCGTTCATCATGATTTGGCGGCTCCATGTGAGCCATCCGCTGATGAAGAGTCGGATCGAAAACAGTAATTACCTGGCCATCGATCTCAATCGCATACGGAATCCAGATCGCATCTTCCGAAAGGGCTTTAGACAGAAGCTCAGCTATCGTCGTTTTACCTACACCCGATGGTCCGTAGAGAAAGATCGCCGCGCCGGAATTCAATGCCGTTCCCAACTGCCAGAGGATTCTGTCGTCCAGCACCATGCTGGTGAATACTCTCTGCACATCGGACGGATGCACTTCAACGTGCGATACCGACTGAAGCTTGACCTGCGCTACATAGCTGGTCAGTGTGACCGGAGCTGGGCCAGTGTACTGGCTCTGCGCGAGCAATTCCTGGGCGCGGGTTCTGCCCTGGGATGTGATGGCAAGATTGGGGATCTGACCGCTTAACCCGGTAACCTGGCAGAGCTGCTCGGTGCGCAGCCGCTTCAGCAGCTCGCTCGCTACCTCGAAGCTGATCCGCATATGCTTCGCCATGTCCAGCACCGAAAAAGGACCCGAAAGATACAGGTGCTTGAGCGCCAGATCTTCGAGAATGGCCTGGCGAAGGCCGAGCTCCTGGATGGTGACTGGCTTGTGCGTCGGCCCCGCAGAGGGGTCAGTCTTCATGAATTCCTGAAGGTTAAGCAGAGGTTCCATCGCGTTGTCCCACGGCATATTAACTACTATATGTCTCATTCGGCACGGATATTTGAAAATACAAAAGTTCCTGCCGACCCGGCACCGCAGTAATCATCCGGGCTAAAACCGCTGTGCTTTTATCAGAACTAATGGTGCCGTACCATCGAATCGCCGCTTTGCGGGATGCGGACGCTTCCCAGCTTCAGCCCTCAAATCTTGCACTTACACCCAAACGAACAGACATGGTCATTCCAGGGCTAGCGGTTAGCCCTCATCATTCCGGTCCAGATCTGAGGGGACTACGACTCGTTGAACTCACCCAGGGGGAGGGGGTGGCTGAATAGATATCCCTGGAAGGAATGGCACCCAAGCTTGGCCAAGAACGCGCGCTGCTCCTCGGTTTCCACGCCTTCGGCAATCACTGAGAGTCCCATCGCCTTGCCAAACGAAATGATTGCCTGCGCCACGGCGCTGCTGATCGGATCCTTAAGGATCTCGCCCACGAAAGTACGGTCGATCTTGATCTGGTCGAGTGGCAACCGCTTCAGGTAGGTCATCGACGAATACCCCGTGCCGAAATCCTCAAGCGAGAAACTGACCCCGTGCTGTTTTAGCTTACTCATCTTCGCGATGACTTCTTCGACGTTCTCTCCGAACATGTTCTCGCTTAACTCGATCTTCAGATTCTTCGGATTGGCTCCCGTTCGATCCAGCGCGGCCAGCACATGCTCCACAAATTTGGGCTGCCGGAACTCGCGAGCGCTCACGTTCACAGCAATCGACAGATGCTCGCCCGCTTTGCGTTCCGCCCAATGTGCCAGCTGCATGCAGGCGGTTTCCAGCACCCAGCTTCCCAGCGGGAAAATGAGCCCTGTTTCTTCAGCCAACGGCACGAACTCATGCGGTGCCACCAAGCCACGCGACGGATGACGCCAGCGCAGCAGGGCTTCGGCGCCCGTCAGCAGACCTCGGTCCAGCTGAGGCTGATAAAACAGCGCAAACTGGTTTTCCCGAATGGCCAAACGAAGATCCCGTTCCAGTGCTACGCGTGCATCTACCGACGCCTGCAGGGCAGGCGCGAAGAAGAACATCGCATTGCGCCCCGCCGCCTTGGCCTGGTACATCGCGATATCGGCCTGTTGCAGCACCTCGTTCGTGCTCTCATTCTGATTGCCGAAAACCGTGATGCCCATACTCGACGTCGTGTGGCACTCGCGGCCGTCCAGCAGAAACGGCTGATCGATCGCTCCGAGAATTTTGCCGCCTACCGTGCGAGCCTGCGCCGCGGCAATCTCCGGAATCTGGCTGAGATCCTCAAGAATAATGACGAACTCATCGCCGCCGAGTCTCGCGACAGTATCGACCTCACGCACGCAGTTCTGGATGCGGCGGGCGGTCTCCTGCAGCAGCAGGTCGCCGATATGATGCCCAAGAGTATCGTTGAGCGATTTGAAGCCGTCCAGATCGACAAAAAGCAATGCATGCTTGCTGCCGCTGCGCACGCTCGAGATCAGCGCTTGCCTCAGCCGCTCCCACAGCAGCCGCCGATTCGGAAGTCCCGTCAGCGTGTCATAGAACGCAAGGCTCCGGATCTTCTCCTCATCAGCTTTCGCCTCAGATACATCCCGAATGTACGAAATGACACATGCCTCGCCCTCCACCTCCGCAAATGACGCGGAAAGCTGGGCCCAGAAGACCTCGCCTTTCTTCCGCCGTAGCCTGACTTCAAGATCGCGGCATACCTCTTCTTCTTGAAGAGCCTCTGCCACCTTCCTGCTGTCTCCGTCGTCGGCCCACATGTTCAGGTCGACGGAAGTCCGCCCGATCACTTCTTCCAGATTGAAGTGCATGATCTGCAGAAAAGCCGGATTCGCATCGACGATCTTCCCATCTTCAGAGCGAGCGATCAGCACCCCATCCGGACTCGTCTCGAATGCGCTGCGATAGCGGTTCTCCTTGATGGGCTGCGGCACGGCTTGTTGAGCCTCGGTTGCCTGCGGCTCCGCGACCTTGCCCATCGCCTCCACATGAGCCAGCAGATGCGATGGCCAGCCCTCACGATCGCGCAGCAAAGATACAGTGAATCTTGTTCGAGTCAGGCTGCCGTCTTTGCGGATCAGCCGGATCTCCAGGCTCAACGCATCGGTTGCTCCGGTCCAGAGCTTCTGAAAAGAAGAGATGGCCTGTACTCCGTCATCATCGGGCGTGATCTCCTGGAACATCAGTCCGCGGACTTCTTCACGCGGGTACCCGATGATCTCGGCGAATTCCATATTGCAGCGAAGGATGTGACCCTCCGGCGTGGCGTGAACGATCCCCACCGCAGCCTGCTCAAGGAATCCCCGACTTTCTAAAGTAGGCCTATCGGACATTTAAAATTTGCCAATCTTGCTTCTTTGTGTGCTCGAATTGTATCGCCCACAAACGTGTTTTCAATGACTTGAGAGTTGTAGACACGCGGAAAAACGAAGTAAATCGTCACCTCAACGAAACACCACCGTAATCAGATCGATGCACTCGTAGACACAGTGAACTGCGCGGGCTCAGTGTGCCCAGGGATGCTACTTTCTGGTGAGTCTTCCACCGCGAAAGTACCCACTTACCTGCCCGGCTCTTCGAGATAACTTGAAGGCGCACGGACACCTGAATCGGAAGAATAGATACATGCTACCCGGCTCGCCCGTCCCATTCACTTGCACCAACTGTCGATTGATAGGGCGGGAATTACCTGCCTGAAAAGACACAGGACGCACGCGCCTTTTCCTCGAATCCGCAGATCGCCTCTTCAGATCCATTGCTACTGAGCAGCCACTCGCCCCAGTCTGTTCGCCGACACACCTCTCCACACCGCTACCCTATTAGCTCTTCCAACCCATGGCCCCTGCCACGGGAAGTAACTACCCCGTCCGGTACCCCAGATGTGTCATCGCCTTTTCATTTTCGGTACCGATGTGCGGCAAAGTGATCAAGCGCCGGTGATCATCTGTTGCCCCTCGGGTTAGCCCAACAACAGCTCGACTTCTCGTGATCCACCTCACGTCGAGTACGTGATGCACAGGGAATCCGGCGTATGCTGGCGACATGCCCGCACGGTTAGCAAGATTACGGTGCGTGCCGCTGCTCATTCTGCTCGCTGCCGCAGCCGCTCTCCGTGCGCAGCCGATCCAGTCTTCGCTCTCAATCGGCGTGGATGGACCGGGGCCGAGCGCAGTTCCTTTGATCGGTCCCTGGCGATTTCACATCGGCGACGATCCTCGCTGGGCCTCACCCTCTTTCGACGACTCCTCGTGGCAGATGATCCGAGGTGACCACCCCTGGGGAGAGCAAGGCCATCCGCGGTACACCGGCTACGCCTGGTGTCGCATCCATCTCTCCCAGATCTCCGCCGTCGGCAGTTCGCAGCAATTCTCATTGCTGGTCCCGCACATCTATGACGTTTACGAAGTCTTCTGGAATGGTGAACTCGTCGCCCGTGAGGGCACAATGCCGCCGTGGCCGGTATGGCGAGTATCCCATCCGCCACGGATCTTTCCTCTGATGAGACCTCAAACTGGCGTGCTCGCATTTCGTGTCTGGAAGGCGCCGCTCTTTTCTGATGATTCCGGCGAACTCGGCGGCTTCAGTCGAGCCCCCGTCATCGGCAGCCCACAAAGTATCGCCGATGCAAAGGCCGCCATCGACTACGAATGGCTGCACAGCAGGCAACTCGAGTTTGCTCAGCAACTCATCTACGCCCTCGT
>Ga0207674_10000762_pt1 | contig 42041 bp, 38 predicted proteins | sample KBSCornC72_FD_184303 | JGI IMG/M metagenome (GOLD analysis project Ga0207674, IMG submission 184303) | Corn rhizosphere microbial communities from Kellogg Biological Station, Michigan, USA - KBS Corn C7-2 (SPAdes) (version 2) | ecosystem: Host-associated > Plants > Roots > Rhizosphere > Soil ... | reverse complement strand
GCACCCGAAGGTCTGGTCGCGCGCCTCGGCGAGAGCGTGCGCGATGTCACGAAACTGCGCGGCGACGTGCAGCTTTGCGCACCCGGCACGCTGCCCAACGACGGCAAGGTCATCGAGGACCGGCGCAAGCTCGACTGAGGCGTGTTAGCATTGCGTCGAGTTCCCTGCCGCTGAATTGCCGTGGAAACGCAGGCCAGCGCCGACCCCCTCGAGCCTCTGCATCCCGAAACGCTGCGCGCGATCGCCGCGACGGGTGTCATCCGCTCGTTCCCCAAGAACACGGTCCTCATCAACGAGGGCGATGTCGGCGACGCGCTGTACGTCATCCTGAGCGGCCGCGTGAAGGTGTTCGCGAGCAACGAGGCGGGCCGCGAGTTCGTGATCGATTTCCACGGACCCGGCGAATACGTCGGCGAGATGACGCTCGACGGCGAGCCGCGATCGGCTTCCGTCATCACCGTCGAGCAGACCGCCTGCGCCGTCGTGAACCGCGCCCATTTCCGCGACTTCATCCTCGCGCACCCGGATTTCGCGCTGCATCTCATCGAGCGGCTGATCCATCGGGTGCGCGTGACCACCGGCAATCTCAAGAGCCTGGCGCTGTCGGATGTCTACGGGCGCATGTCGCGGCTGCTGAACACGCTCGCCGAGCCGGCCGACGGCGGCAAGCTGGTGGTGCCGGAGAAGCTGACGCAGCAGGACATCGCCGATCGCGTGGGTGCATCGCGCGACATGATCGGCAAGCTGATGAAGGACCTCACCGCGGGCGGCTACCTGCACGTCGAGGATCGCACCATCACCATCCTGCGCAAGCTGCCGACGGGCTGGTAGCGCGCCCACGCAAAGCGGCAGGCAAACCCGACATCGGTTTGCGCGAATTTTCCCTTCGGCCGCGGCGCAATCGTCCCGCGCCGCGCGGCATACGGCTCTCTATCGTGCACGACATGGCGCGCTGTCGCGCCTGCCACGCAACGGAGAGAAGCCATGAGGATGCAACCCGACACTACGTCCGAATCGCGCCTTGCCGCGGGTCTCAAGGCCGCCGCGCTGATCGTGCTGCTCGGATTGATCGCGGTGGTGTCCGAGCCGATGCTGCATTCGAGCGCTGCGATGGACGACGCGCTGCTGCCATCGTTCCCGGTCAGGACGAGCACGGCTGCGCCGGCAAGCGCCGGTGACGGCCCGACGTATTTCCCGAGCCAGTATCCGGCGCCGACGAACGTCGAGGAACAACCCCAGGCGTTCTGAGGCCGTGCGGGGCCCGAAGGCCCCGACAAGCTTGCGCGGGCGCGAGGGCGCCCGCGCGGGTTTCGCAGGCTCGGGTCTTCAGACGCCGCCGAAGCAGATGTACTTCACCTCCACGAACTCCTCGATCCCGTACTTGGATCCCTCGCGGCCGAGGCCGCTCTGCTTCATGCCGCCGAAGGGGGCGACCTCGGTGGTGATGAGGCCGGTGTTGACGCCGACCATCCCGTATTCGAGCGCTTCGGCGACGCGCCAGACGCGGCCGATGTCGCGGCTGTAGAAGTACGAGGCCAGCCCGAATTCGGTGCGGTTCGCGAGCTCGACCACTTCTGCGTCGTCGCGGAAGCGGATGAGCGGCGCGACGGGACCGAACGTCTCCTCGCTGAAGATCTTCATGTCGGGGGTCACGTTGGTCAGCACGGTCGGCTCGTAGAAATTGCCGCCGAGCGCATGCCGCCTGCCACCGGTGACGACGCTGGCGCCCTGCGCCGTCGCGTCCTGCACGTGCGACTCGACCTTGGCCAGCGCCTCGTCGTTTATGAGCGGGCCTTGCGTGACGCCTTGCTCCGTACCGGGCCCGACCTTGAGCGCCTTCACGCGCTCGGCGAGCTTCGCCGCGAACGCGTCGTAGACCTTGTCGTGGACGAAGATCCGATTGGCGCACACGCAGGTCTGGCCAGCGTTGCGATACTTCGACACGATCGCCCCTTCGGCCGCTGCGTCGAGGTCAGCGTCGTCGAACACGATGAAGGGCGCATTGCCGCCGAGCTCGAGCGAGATCTTCTTGATGGTCGGCGCGACCTGCTTCATCAGCAAGCGGCCCACTTCGGTCGAGCCGGTGAACGAGAGCTTGCGCACCGTCGGATTGGCGCACATCTCGCCCCCGATCGCCGGCGCATCGCCCGTGATGACGTTCAGCACGCCGGGCGGAAATCCCGCGCGATGACCGAGCTCGGCGAGCGCGAACGCGGAATAGGGCGTCGCCTCGGCCGGCTTGATGATGACCGTGCATCCCGCGGCCAGCGCGGGCGACACCTTGCGCGTGATCATCGATGACGGGAAGTTCCACGGCGTGATCGCCGCGCACACGCCGACCGGCTCCTTGACGACGACCAGCCGGCGATCGTTCCCGATCGTCGGAATGACGTCGCCGTACACGCGCTTCGCCTCTTCGGCGAACCATTCGACGTACGCGGCGCCGATCGTGACCTCGCCCCTGGACTCGGCGATCGGCTTGCCCTGCTCGGTGGTCAGGATGAGCGCAAGGTCGTCGACGTTCGCGAGCATGAGTTCGTGCCACTTGCGCAGGATTGCCGAGCGCTCCTTGGCGGTCTTCCCGCGCCACGCGGGCCATGCGCGCTCGGCCGCTTCGATGGCTCGGCGCGTCTCTGCCGCTCCGAACATCGGTGCGGTGCCGATGGGCCGGCCGGTCGCCGGGTTCACGACGTTCATCGTCGCGCCGCCGTCGGCGTCGATCCAGTGTCCGTCGACGTAGCACTGCTGCCGCAGCAGCTTGGAATCCTTGAGGGCGATCGACGAGCGTTCGAGCGAGTCGGGTGGCATTGCGGTCTCCTGTTACGGCATGCGACGCGAACCTGCAATTATAGTCGCTACGTCCTGCGCGGCTTGAGCGTCACGAGCGCGACGCCGCCCAGAACGAGCGCGGCGCCGAGGAGCTGCAGCGAGCCGATGCGCTCGCCGAGAATCAGCGCGCCGAGTGCGATCGTGAAGACGGGCCCGAGCGAGCCGACAAGCGACGCGCTGTTCGCACCCAGCCGCCGGATCGATTCGGCGACCAGGTAAGTCGGCAGCACCGTGGAGAAAACCGCCATCGCGATCGAGATGACGTGTATCGCGCGAGGCACCGCGAGCGCGGAGAGCGGCCTGGTGAATGCGAACTGGCCGAGGATGAACACGGTGGACACGAGCATCGCCCAGGCGACGAATCGCAACGAGCCCATGCGCGCGATCATGCGGCTCGCGCTCACGAGGTACACCGCGTACGTGAACGCGCTGGCGAAGACGAGCAGGCTGCCGACCGTGGTCGCGTGCGGATCACCGGCGACGGCGAGGTCCTTCCAGAATGCGAGCGCGATGCCCCCGTAGCACAGGCCGATCGCGCCGATGGCCGTGCGCGTCACGGGCCGGCCGAGGAACATCGCGGACAACGCCACGACGATCGTCGGGTACAGGAAGAGGATCAGCCGCTCGAGCGACGCGGTGATGTACTGCAGGCCGATGAAGTCGAGGAGGCTCGACAGGTAGTAGCCGATGAAGCCGAGCGCCGCGAGCGCGAGCCAGTCCCGCGTGTGGAACGCGACCGCGCCGCCGCGGCGGCCCGCCCACCACGCCATGGCCGCGAAGAGCGGCGCCGAGTACAGCATGCGCAGCGCGAGCAGCGTGGTCGGATCGACCGGGGCGGACCGGTACGCGAGCTTGACGAGGATCGCCTTGAACGAGAACCCGAGCACGCCGAAAACGGCGCACAGCGCTCCGGCGAGATACGCGCGATTGCCCGCGGGCGCCTGGCTACTGCCAGCTGACGATGCCACGCCACGCGGTATAGAGGATGACGGCGCCGAACGCGATGCGGTACCAGGCGAACGGTACGAAGTCGTGATGGCTGACGTAGCGCAGCAGCCAGCGCACGCACAGGAACGCTGACACGAACGCCGCCGCGAAGCCGATCGCGAACGCACCGAGGTCCTGGGAGGAGAGCAGCGCGCGATTGCGCACCAACTCGTACGCGCAGGCCGCGAGCAGCGTGGGAATCGCGAGAAAGAACGAGAACTCGGTCGCCGCGCGGCGCGACAGGCCGAACAGCATGCCGCCCATGATGGTCGCGCCCGAGCGCGAGGTGCCCGGAATGAGCGCGAATGCCTGCGCAATGCCGATCTTGAGCGCGTCGGCCCAGCGCACGTCGTCGACATCGTCGATGCGGGGGCGGACGTTGCGCACGCGCTGGCGCCGCTCGACCCACAGGATCACCAGCGCGCCGAGGACGAACGCCGCCGCCACGGGAACCGGCGCGAACAGCACCGTCTTGATGACGCGATTGAAGATCAGCCCGAGGATCGCGGCCGGGAGGAATGCGATGAGGAGGTTGACCACGAACCGTTGCGCGCGCCGATCGTGCGCGAGGCCCGCAACGACGCCGATGAGCTTGGCCCGGAACTCCCAGCATACGGCCAGGATGGCGCCCGCCTGGATGACGATCTCGAACACCTTCGCGCGTTCGCCGGTATAGCCGAGCAGCGAGCCGGCGACGATCAGGTGGCCGGTCGAGGAAATCGGAAGGAATTCGGTGAGGCCTTCCACGATGCCGAGCAGGACTGCGGTGACGAATCCGGGGGAGTCCAAGTCGAGGGGCGCGGAAGACGAAAGCGCGCATTGTCGCACGCGGCAGCGCGATGGCCTCACACGCTGCGTGCCGATCGTCGGCATCCGGCGGCGTGGCGAACATTCGCCATTGCCTCGCGGCGCGCAAGGCGCTCTAATGCGTGACTGACGGATTCCTGTCTGCCCACGCGGAGCGCGCATGGATCGCGAACTGCATCAGCTCTTCGATCCCGAATCGTTCACGTTCACGTATTTCCTGGTCGAGCGCATCAGCGGCGAGTCGATCGTGATCGATTCCGTGGACCGCCACGTCGAGCGCGACATGGCGCTGGTGCAGCGGCTTGGCCTGCACGTGCGCTACGTCGTGGAGACGCACGCGCATGCCGATCACGTGACGGGCGCCGGCGCGTTGCGCGAGCGCACGGGCGCCAAGGCGGCGGCGCCCGCGGGGTGCGGTATCGCGCCCGCCGAAATCCAGCTCATGGACGGCGAGACGTTGCCGTTCGGCAGCAACGAGCGCGTGCTGGCCATCCACACGCCGGGACACACCGCGGGCAGCATGAGCTACCTGTGGCGCGGGAACGTCTTCACCGGCGACACGCTGCTGATCGACGGCTGCGGGCGCACCGATTTCCAGAGCGGCGATGCCGGCGCGCTCTTCGACAGCGTGCATCGGCGCCTTTTCACGCTGCCCGACGACACGCGCGTCTATCCTGCGCACGACTATCACGGCCATACCGTGTCGACCATCGGTCACGAGAAGCGCCACAACGCGCGGCTTGCCGGGCGCGATCGCGAAGCGTTCAGCAGGCTGATGGCCGACCTTCACCTGCCCCGGCCGAAGATGATCGACATCGCCGTGCCGGCGAACCGGCTGCTCGGCATCGTGCCTCACGCGGCCTGAAGGCGGCTACGCAGCGTCGCCGCGCGCCGGGCGAAGCGCGTCGAGCGCCTGCTTCAACATTGCGACGTCCCGCTCCAGCGCTTCGACGCGCGCCTGCAGATCGGTGGGCGCGCGTACGGGCTCGCTCACCGACGACGCGGGCGCGCTCACCGGTCCGCACAGCAGATGCGCCCACCGCGTCTCCCGCGCACCCGGTGCGCGCGGCAGCTCGGTCACGAGCGCGCCGGCAGGGCGCTGCGCGAGCTCGTGCAGGTACCCTTCGACCGCCGAGATGTCGGCGAAGCGGTGCAGTCGATCGGTGTTGATGCGCAGCTCGCCGGCCGTCTGGTAGCCGCGCAGCATCAGCACCGCCAGCAACGCCGCCGCGGGGCTCGCGATATCGAGCACGCGCTCGACGTTGTGCGCGTAGCGCATGACGCGCCCGCCGCTCGACTCGATCACGAACGAGGCGCCGCGCAGCTCGTCCACCGCGGCCTGGACCTCGGCTTCCGCGGCGTCCATAACCGGCTCGCGGCTGCTCTTCTGGTTGCAGCCGGCCGTGAGCGCGTTGAGGCTGAGCGGATAGGCGTCCGGCACGGTGTGCTGTTTCTCGACCAGGACACCGAGCACGCGGGCCTGAAGCGGCGTAAGACGAGGTGTGGGCATTGCAGGCAAGGCGGGCTGCGACATCGCACAGTTTACGGCCTGCACGCTGCCCCTCGCCGCCCGACCTGCTATCGTTCGTGCCGGCGCTGCCGCGACGCGGCCGCACAGGAGCACATCATGGCCCAGGCCACACCCGACGTCACCAACATGGCGGTGTTCTGCGATTTCGAGAACGTCGCGCTCGGCGTGCGCGACGCCAACTACGCGAAGTTCGACATCGCCAAGGTGCTCGAGCGCCTCCTGCTGAAGGGCAGCATCGTCGTCAAGAAGGCGTATTGCGACTGGGAGCGCTACAAGGCGTTCAAGGCGCCGATGCACGAGGCGGCGTTCGAGCTGATCGAGATCCCGCACGTGCGCCAGTCGGGCAAGAACTCGGCCGACATCCGCATGGTCGTCGACGCGCTCGATCTCTGCTACACCAAGTCGCACGTCGACACGTTCGTGATCGTCAGCGGCGACTCGGACTTCTCGCCACTCGTCTCGAAGCTGCGCGAGAACGACAAGACGGTGATCGGCGTGGGGGTGAAGAACTCCACTTCGGACCTGCTCATCGGCTGCTGCGACGAGTTCATCTACTACGACGACCTCGTTCGCGAGCGCAAGAAGCCGGCGGCCAAGAAGGCGCGTGCGGCGAAGGCGTCAACCGGCGACCAGCCGGCGCCGAAGAAGGGCGACGAGGAGCGGCGGCAGGAAGCGCTCGATCTCGTGATCGAGACCATCGAGGCCCTGCAGAGCGAGCGCGGCGGCGACGAGGTCGTGTGGGGCTCGATGGTCAAGCAGGCGCTGAAGCGGCGCAACCCCGGCTTCAACGAATCGTTCTACGGCTACCGGTCGTTCAACGCGCTGCTCGAGGATGCGCAGAGCGACAGCCTCGTGGACCTCGTGCGCGACGACAAGTCGGGCGGCTACCGGGTGCGTCTCCTGATTCCCGAAGATTGATTCGCTCGGTCAAGGGGGGCGCACCCGGACCCCGACGGTCCACTCGACGGCCTGACCGCGGCGCGCCTCAGATCACCTTGACGCTGATGTCGTAGAGGCCGTCGATGTGGCCCTCCATGTGGTCGCCCGGGACGACGGGCCCGACGTTCTCCGGCGTGCCGCTGTAGATGATGTCCCCCGGGAAGAGCTCGTAGTACTGCGACAGGTTGGCGACCTGCTCGGCGACGTTCCAGATCATCTTCGAAAGGTCGCTCGACTGCTTGGTCGCGCCGTTCACCTTGAGCCAGATCGCGCCTTGCGCGAGATGGCCGACCTTCGCCGCGGGATGCAGGTGGCTGACCACTGCGGCATGATCGAACGACTTGCCGATCTCCCAGGGCTTCTTCTCGCTCGCCATCTGGTTCTGCAGGTCGCGACGCGTCATGTCGAGCCCGACCGCGTAGCCGAAGACGCAGTCGAGCGCCCTGTCCGGCGGGATGTTGCGCCCGCCCTTGGCGAGCGCCGCCACGAGCTCGACCTCGTAGTGATAGTTCTTGGTGAGCGGCGGATACGGATGATCGACGGTCGCATTCTGCGCGACCAGCTGCACCGCGTCGGTCGGCTTCTGGAAGAAGAATGGCGGCTCGCGCGTGGGGTCGGAACCGCGCTCGATGGCGTGCGCGGCATAGTTGCGGCCCACGCAGTAGATGCGCCGCACCTGGAAGCGCTGGCCGGTGCCGACGACCGGAATGAAAGTCCCAGCCTGGGCAAACAGGATGTCGCCTTGCGGCTGCGCGTTCGCCGGCAGCGCGGCCCCGGCCAGCGCGCCCGCGCCGACCGCGGCGGTGCGCTTCAGAAGACGTCTGCGTGGTGTATCCATGGTGGTTCCTCCTCGAGCTCGAGGTCGCATTATCGAACAGAACGGCGCCGCCGCGGCAACAGGTCGGCGGTCCGCGCCTCGGGCTGCCACGTCGCGTTCGTGAGGCGTGCGAGCGACAGCGCGTCGCGCGGCGCCTTCACTTTCGCGTCGTTGTCGAAGTAGACGTACACATCGCGGGGCGTGCGCTCGAACGGCGTGCCGGGCGCGATCAGGCGCGCATCGGCGACCTGATCGCCGCGGCTCCAGTGCAGCACGCGATCGGCCCACCGGGCGAGCGCGCGCGGCGTGTAGCCGCTGACGTAGAGCTGCGTGTCGCCGTGGAGCCGCGCGTAGACGAAGTCGGCTGTCAGGTCCTCGGCATACGGCCACTTGCCGGCGGTGTCGGCGACCACCAGTGCGATGCGATGCTCGCGCAGCAGCTCGACGAAGGCCGGCGTGTCGTAGCTCGGATGCCGCACCTCGAGCGCGTGGCGCAGCGGGCGATTCGGGCCATAGACGAGGCGCGCGCGGCCGCGCACCTTCTCGTTGCGACGTCGCGCGAGTGCGGCAGCCGCATCGGTATCGTGCGGCAGCAGCGCGAAGAAGGCGCGCAAGCGGTCGGCGTCGAACGGCAGCATGGGCGGCAGCTGCCACAGGAATGGACCGAGCTTGTCGCCGAGATTCGCGACGCCGGATGCGAAGAAATTCGCGATCGCGGCGTCGATGTTGCGAAGCTTCAGCATGTGCGTGATGAAGCGGCCGCCCTTGACGGCGAAGACGAACCCCGGCGGCGTTTCGTCGCGCCATTGCGCGTAGTACTCGGGCCGCTGCAGCGAGTAGAACGACCCGTTGATCTCGATGGTCGACAGCCGGCGCGACGCGTACGCGAGCTCGTTGCGTTGCGCGAGCGTCGGCGGATAGAACACGCCGCGCCACGGCTCGTAGCGCCAGCCCGAGATGCCGACGCGGATCGTGCCGCTCGACACCGTCAGGCGGAATGCGCCGCGAGGAACGCCAGCGCCGCGTCGAGGAACCCGGGCTGCGCCACGGCGTCGTCGTGCCGGGCGCCGTCGATGATCACGAGCTCCATGTCCGCGATCAATCGCTGCAATTCGCGAAACCGCGCGACGTATGGATCCTGGCTGCCGACGATGCCGAGCACGGGCACACGCACCGCCGCCATCTGCGCATCGGTGACGACCTGCGCGCGATTCGATCGACGGATCGCCGCCAGCGCGAGCAGATCGTTGCCCGCGAGAACCTTCTCCGACAAGGCGCGAACCTGCACGGGGTCGAGCGCCGGGCGCTGCGGCGGCCCGAGGCGCGAGAGCTGGGTGCGAAGAAGGCCGTGCTCCATCTCTTGCGCCTCGGTTTCGACGCGGGCGTCGTCAGCCGGCGTCCAGTGCCGCCGCCCGCAGGCGCCGCCGAGCGTGGCGCTCGTGAACCGTTCGGGATGAAGGGTGAGGAGCTGCGCGACGATGTGCGCGCCCAGCGAATAACCCAGAAAGTGCGCGCGCGTGAGGTCGAGGTGGTCGAGCAGGCGCACGAGGTCGAGCGCCATCTCGACGCCGTATTGCGCAGCGTCGTGCGGCTTTGCGCTACCGCCGTGACCGCGCAGATCGAGGCCTATGACGCGATAGTGCTGCGCCAGGCCGTCGGCGACGCCCGTCCGCCCGAACTGACCCTCGAAGCTGCCGCAGTACGAATGCACGAGCACGACCGGCGCACCGTGCCCGCGCTCGACGTAGCGGATGGAGACGCCGTTCGAGTCGAAGAACTGCTCCACGGCGCTCTACGCCTTGCTGTAGATCTCCCCGCCCTTCTTGACGAATTCCACCGCCTTGGTCTCCATGCCTTCGCGCAGCGCGGCCTCGTCGCTGAGGCCGTGCTTCTGCGCATAGTCGCGCACATCCTGCGTGATCTTCATGGAGCAGAAGTGCGGCCCGCACATCGAGCAGAAGTGCGCGAGCTTGGCACCGTGCTGCGGCAGCGTTTCATCGTGAAACTCGCGCGCCTTGTCCGGATCGAGGCCGAGGTTGAACTGATCCTCCCAGCGGAACTCGAAGCGCGCCTTGGACAGCGCGTTGTCGCGCAGCTGCGCGCCGGGATGGCCCTTGGCGAGATCGGCCGCGTGCGCGGCGATCTTGTACGCCATGATGCCGTCCTTGACGTCGGTCTTGTTGGGCAGCCCCAGATGCTCCTTGGGCGTGACGTAGCACAACATCGCCGTGCCATACCAGCCGATCATCGCCGCGCCGATCGCGCTGGTGATGTGGTCGTAGCCCGGCGCGATGTCCGTGGTGAGCGGGCCCAGGGTGTAGAACGGCGCCTCGTCGCACAGGCGCAGCTGCTCGGTCATGTTGTGCTGGATGAGGTGCATCGGCACGTGACCAGGCCCTTCGATCATGACCTGCACGTCGTTCTGCCAGGCAATCTTCGTGAGCTCGCCCAACGTGGCCAGCTCGGCCATCTGCGCCTCGTCGTTCGCGTCGTAGATCGAGCCGGGACGCAGCCCGTCGCCCAGCGAGAACGCGACGTCGTAGGCCCGCATGATCTCGCAGATCTCGGCAAAGCGCGTGTACAGGAAGCTTTCGCGGTGATGCGCGAGGCACCACTTCGCCATGATCGAGCCGCCGCGCGAGACGATGCCCGTCATGCGCTTGGCGGTGAGCGGGATGTAGCGCAACAGCACCCCGGCGTGGATCGTGAAATAGTCCACGCCCTGCTCGGCCTGCTCGATCAGCGTATCGCGGTAGACCTCCCACGTGAGGTCTTCGGCCTTGCCGTCGACTTTCTCGAGCGCCTGGTAGATCGGCACGGTGCCGATCGGCACGGGCGCGTTGCGGATGATCCACTCGCGCGTCTCGTGGATGTTCTTGCCGGTGGAGAGATCCATCACCGTGTCGGCGCCCCAGCGGATCGCCCACGTCATCTTCTCCACTTCCTCGCCGATCGACGACGACACGGCGGAGTTGCCGATGTTCGCGTTGATCTTCACGAGGAAGTTGCGGCCGATGATCATCGGCTCGCTCTCGGGATGATTGATGTTGCTGGGAATGATCGCGCGGCCGCGCGCGACCTCCTCGCGCACGAAATCGGCCGTGATCTTCGCGGGAATCGCCGCGCCGAACGACTGGCCCGGATGCTGGCGCCGCACGATGTCGGGCATCCGCGCGAGCATCTCCTCGCGCTTCAGGTTCTCGCGTATCGCGATGAACTCCATCTCCGGCGTCACGACGCCTCGACGCGCATAGTGCATCTGCGTGACGTTCGCGCCGCTCTTCGCGCGGCGCGGCTTGCGCTTGAGGTCGAAACGCAGGCCCGCGAGCTTCGCATCCGCGAGGCGCTCGCGACCGTAGGCGGATGTCGGTCCGTCGAGCTCGACGGTGTCGTTGCGCTCCGCGATCCACGCGGCGCGCAGCGCCGGCAGGCCCTTGCGGATGTCGATCCGGGCTTCCGGGTCCGTGTACGGGCCCGACGTGTCGTACACCACCAGCGGCGGATTCTTCTCGGCGCCGAACGACGCGGACGTGTCGGTCTGGGAAATCTCGCGCATGGGCACGCGAATGTCCGGACGCGATCCCGGCACGTAGATCTTGCGCGACGCAGGCAGCGGCTCGACCGCGGCAGCGTCGACCTTCGCGTCGCGCGCGAAGAACTGGTCGTTGGCGTTCATGGAGCTCCTCGGTGTGCGGCCCCTAGGAGCGGGAAGGCAGGCCTTCACGCTTCCCTGACCGGCATTATCCGTACAGGTTCGAAGGGTCTGATCTCACCCCTCGCCACGCGGCATGGCGGACGAGAGGACCCCTAGCGTCATCCGAACGGTACGCCAATCGCGGCGTTCGGACAAGCGTGCCGGGCCTCGAAAGTCGCGCGCCGGTGGTCGCCGCGCACCACTCGCGGCATCCGGGGTTCAGCGCGCGGCCTTGCGGCGCAATCCGTCCAGTCCGATCGACAAAGCGCGTGCCGACGGCACCTCGCCACGCGGGGTGAGCGCCTTCACGACCTTGGGCAGCAGCCCCGCGAGGCGGCGCGCTGCGGTGTCCTTGTCGATGCCGTTGCGCGTCGCGCATTGCGCGAGCCAGTCGTGGTCGAACACGTGGCCGATGGTCGCCACGCGCTCGATCGCGTCGACGGGCAGCGGTGGCGGTGCCGACGACTGGCCGGGCGCCAGCCACGCTCGCACGTCGGTGTCGTAACCGGCGAGGCGGAAGTCGTCGAGCAGCGCCGTGAGCCCGTTCGCCGGCGCCGTACCGAGCCGCTCGGCGAAGTCCGCCAGCAGGCGCTGATCGAGCGGATCGTCGATCCGGCTGTCGGTGGACAGCGCATCGAACACGCTGGGGCGCGAGGTAGCCATGGCGGGTCGGGCGATGTTACTCCGTCATGCGAATGGCGGCGATCTCGATGAATTCGGCGATCGAGACCGGATGCGTCGGATCCGGCCGGTTGGCCATCTCGACGCCTTCGACGATCGCGTCGACCTCGAACTCGCCGAGCGCGCGGTAGCTCTCGAACTGCGACTCCGTGAAGAACTGGCGCGCGGTCGACTCGTGCGGAAAGGTCTCCGATCGACCGGCGTACTGGAGCACGTCGATCGGCATGTTGTCCGCCTTGGGATACACCGCGGACTTGACGTACAGCAGGCTGCCGCTGCGCTCGTCGTCGTAGATCACGTCGAAGAGCGCACAGTAGCGGCCTTCCGCCTGCAGCTCTCGCGGCCCGATGCGCAACGGGCCGGCGCGCTCGATGCGCACGCCGAGGTCGATGCGGATCTTGCGGATCGCGTTGCCCAGGTCGTCGTAGTTGCGGTCAGGATCGCACGACGCATCGACCACGACGATGTCGCGACAGCCGCGGCGTACCGCTTCGTACAGGCCGAGATTCTCGAAGTGGCCGCCGTCCGATACGAACAGCCAGGGGTGCTCCTCGTCGGTGCGTCCGAGCAGCTCGCTCACCAGGGGATACACGGCGAAGCCGGGGCTGCTGCGGCGCACGCGCGTCGAGTCTCGCGGATGACCGAGCCACCAGCCGAGGCGCGCGTTGCACAGCGTGAGCAGGAACGTCCGCACCGGACTCGACTGCGCGCCGGCATTGGGTGATACCGCCGCGCCGGACACCGCCATGGCCGTGCCGAGCGTGATGCCGCCCGCGTCGCCCGCATAGTCGATGCTGCGCCGATAGCCGAGCAGCGGGCTGCCGACCGCGAGCGGGGTGAACGTGAACGAAGCCGCCTTGCGCTCCTGCCACGCGAGGTTGCGACCGGCAACCAGGTTCAGTGCCGCGTTGACGATCAGGAACGGGCCCTTGAGCGGCGCCGGTGCCGCGGGCGCGCGATCCGGGGCGAGCCAGCGCAGCATCGGATTGTCGTCGCGATCGAACTGGATGAACGCTTCGGGATTACGCGGAGCGAACTGGCTGGATTCGGTGTAGCGATCGGTGTCGTCGGGCGGGTAGGGCGGCGGCGCATAACGGCGGCGCGTCGCGCCGAGAAACGTGCGGATCAGCCGGTCGCGATACATGCCGTGCAGCGAGAAGCGGTTCACGTCGACGCACGAGCCTGCGACGGTCAGCACGACGCCCAGCACCACGGCGACCACGATCACGTCGCTCAGCGCGAATGGCAGCTCGCCGGCGGACACGCGCCAGCCGAGCCGTCCGCTGACCGTGGAGACACCGACCAGCGCCGTCCAGAGCAGCCATCCGATCCCCGCCAGGATCGCGGCCAGCGCAACCGTTGCGACGACGTCGATCGCGCGTTCGGCGATGCGCAGTCGCGGCCGCGGCTCGCCGTCGCGCGCCGCGGGCGTCTCCTGCTGCAGCAGCACCCGCGCAATGACCCCGCCCAGGGCGATCAGCACGCCGTAGAGCACGGGCCCCGCGCTGAAGTCCCGCATGCGGTCGAGCGCGCGCGGACCGAAGAACGCAAGCGCGCACAGCGCCGCCCATGCGATGCACAGCACCGTGCTCGAAGCGCCGGCGCGCGCCCACCATTCGCGATCGAAGTCGGTCGAGAAGCGGCTGACGGCTCCGGCAAACAGGATCTCGCCCAGCGCAACTGCGCCGAGGAACGCCGGCGGGGTCAACGTCAGGTAGCCGGCGAGCGTGAGCTGGAACACGCCGTGGTGCGCGAGCGCCGTCATCAGCCAGCCCATCACGAAGCCGGTGACGAATCCGGTGACCGCCCCCGCCGCGACCACCGCGATGCGATGGCCGATGCGCGTGAGCGCAGGGCTGCGATACATGAAGCCGAGATAGGCATGCGGCACGACGAACAGCACCGCGAGCACGACGGGCGGCGGCATCGCATCCGAAAGCGGCAGGAACGGCACGCGTCCCGCGATCGTGTCCGTGAGCAGCGTCCAGAACGCGTCCGGTTCCGCCAACGCGAGCCAGTACGTCGACGCGCTCAGCAGCAGCGCGCCGCCGCACAGCGCCTGCTGGATGCGGCGGTTCGTGACCGGCGCTTCGCGCAGCAGTCGCGCGACCTGCGCGTCGTCCCCCGCGGCCAGCGCCGGCTTGCCAGCGATCGCGTTGCGCAGCGCGAAGACGCCATAGAGGATGAAGAGCAGAGCGACGCCGCTGCCGACGATCGACGCTGCGCGCAGCACATCCTTGTCCCCGACGGCCGCGTCGAACCAGTCGACCAGCGTTGCCGCGAAGAGCGGCAGCATCAGCACGAGCGCGACCACCGGCAGCCAGATCAGCGCGTTCAGCGTGAAGTTGCGCACGTAGGTCGCCACCAGCGTCCAGGTGTCGATCGACGACAAGCCCTGCTTCGGGGCGAGGTAGCGCACGTAGCGGCGCAGCGTGTCGAGCGCGTCGGTCTCCGCGCGGCCGGCCAGCGCGGCTTCCACGTCCCCCGCTCCGCCCGGCGTGCGATACATCCAGGCGGCCAGCATGCTGCCGACATAGCCGCCGCCGGACACGGTCGAGAGGTAGTCGAACTTCGCGAGCAGGTTGCGCTTCGCGAGGCCCTGCACGACGCCGAGGCAGAAGCTTGCGCTGCGGATGCCGCCACCCGACAGGCAAAGCGCCGTCGTGCCGGCCTCGAAGTGGGCGGCGCGGACGTCGCGCTCGCTGGTGGCGGCGCGCAGGTCGGCCCCGAGCGGCTCGGCGTCGTGGACGACGCGAAACTCGTCCGCGAGATTGCACGCGGAAGTCTGCGGGGCGTCGTCCGCAGTGGAAGAGGCGCGCATCGCGTATCGCGGCGTCACGGCACGGGCACGCGGGATTGTAGCGAACATGCGTCGCGCGCGGGTCGGGACGCACGACCTCATGTTGCGTGCAGCCCGCCGCGGGATGCGCATTCGCGCTACAGTTGCAATGCACGCCGGATCGCCCGCGGCGCACCACGCAACACGCAACGGAACGCGATGGACCACCTGCCCACGGGCACGGTGACGTTTCTCTTCACCGACATCGAGGGCAGCACCCGCTTGTGGGAGCGCAGCCCGGCGGCCATGAAAGCCGCGCTCGGCCGCCACGATACGCTCGTGCGCCATGCGATCGAGGCGCACGGCGGCCACGTCTTCAAGACGATCGGCGACGCCTTCTGCGCCGCCTTCGCCGCTGCCGGCGACGCGGTTGCCGCGGCGCTCGCGGCGCAGCAGGCGCTCCTGTGCGAGCCGTGGCCCGACGGTGCGACGATCAACGCGCGCATGGTGGTGCACACCGGCAGCGCCGACGCGCAGGCCGGCGACTATTTCGGGCCCACGCTCAATCGCACCGCGCGCCTCCTCGCGGTCGGGAACGGCCGGCAGGTGCTGCTTTCGGCTGCCAGCGTCGCCGCGGCAGGAGGCGCTCTGCCAGACGGCGCCTCGCTGCAGGATCGTGGCACGCACCGGTTGAAGGATCTCGGCGAGCCGGAGCGCCTCTTCCAGCTCTGCCACGCGACGTTGCCTTCGGCGCTCGCGCCACTGCGCTCGCTGTCGGCGCATCCGAACAACCTTCCGCTGCAGACGACGAGCTTCGTCGGACGCGACCGCGAGCTCGCGCAGGTCAAGTCGATGCTCGCGCGCTCGCGCCTGGTCACCCTCACCGGCGCGGGCGGCTGCGGCAAGACGCGCCTCGCGCTGCAGGTGGCCGCCGAAGTGCTCGAGCTGTTTCCGGACGGCGCATGGCTCGCGGAGCTCGCAGCGCTCTCCGAGCCGCAGCTCGTGGCCCACGCCGTGGCCGCGGCGTCGGGCGCGAGCGAGCGGGCGGGCCATGCGATCCTCGACAGCCTGGTCGAGCACGTCGCCCACCGGCGGATGCTGCTCGTGGTCGACAACGCCGAACACGTGATCGACGCGTGCGCGTTGCTGGTCGATGGGCTGCTGCGCCGTTGTCCGAACGTCGTGGTGCTCGTCACCAGCCGCCAGCCGCTGCAGATCGCTGGAGAGGCAACGCTGCGCGTGCCGTCGATGCGGGCGCCGGACGAGCGGCGCGACATCACCGCCGATGCCGTGTCGCGTTACGAGTCGGCGCGCCTCTTCGTCGAGCGCGCGCAGGCGCACCAGCCGGCGTTCGCGCTCACCGATCGAAATGCAGCCGCGCTGGCATCGCTGTGCCGGCGGCTCGACGGCATCCCGCTCGCCATCGAGCTCGCCGCGGCGCGGGTGCGCTCGATGTCGCTGGAGGAGGTGAGCCGTCGCCTGGACCAACGCTTCGCCCTGCTCACCGGCGGATCGCGCGCGGCGCTGCCACGGCAGCAGACGCTGCGCGCGCTGATCGACTGGAGCTACAACCTGCTCACCGCCGATGAGCAGGAGCTGTTCTGCCGCCTTGCCGTGTTCTCGGGCGGTCACACGCTCGAGGCCGCGGAAAACGTGTGCTCCGACGACCGGATCGAGGCGTGGCGCGTGGTGGACCTTCTGGGCGCACTCGTGGACAAGAGCCTGGTCGTGCCCGAGGAGCGCATGGGCGCGACGCGCTACCGCAAGCTCGAGACGGTGCGCGAGTACGTGCGCGACCGGCTGCTCGAGCGCAGCGACGGAGCGTCCTGGCGGCAGCGTCATTTCGAGTACTTTCGTGCGCTGGCCGAGCGCGCCGAGCCGGAGCTCATCGGCGCGGACCAGCAGGCGTGGTTCGATCGCCTCGACCTCGAGCACGACAATCTGCGCGTCGCGCTGGCATGGTGCGCGCAGGACGGCGGCAATCCGGCGGACGGCGTGGCGCTCGCGAACACGCTGTGGCGCTTCTGGTACACGCGCGGTCACGCTGCCGAAGGCCGGCGCTGGTTCACCCGGCTCGTCGACGTCGCGCCGCGCGAGCCGCCATCGCTCGATCGCGCGAAGGCGCTCACCTGCCTCGGCATGTTCGCGCACCAGCAAGGCGACTATCCATTCGCCGTCGAGCGGTACGAGGAAGGCCTCGCGATGCGGCGCGCGCTCGGCGACCGCCGCGGCATCGCGAGCTCGCTCAACAACCTCGGCGTGGCGGCGCAGGAGCGCGGCGACCTGCCACGCGCGCGACTGCTGTACGAAGAAGCGCTGGCGCTGATGCGCGAGCTGGGCGACCGGCATGCGGTCGCCAGCGTGCTCAGCAATCTCGGTTCCGTGACCGCGAATGCACGCGACTATGCGGCCGCGCGCGCGTATCACGAGGAAAGCCTCGGCATCCGTCGCGAGTTGCGCGACCTGAAGGGCGTCGCGCAGTCGCTCGGCAACCTCGGCAGCGTACTGTCGTCGCTCGGCGAGTACGCGACCGCGCGCGGCTATCACGAAGAAGCGGTCGCGATGCTGCGCGAGCTCGGCGATTCTCACGGCCTAGCGTCCCCGCTGAACAACCTCGCGGCACTGATCGCGGACCAGGCGGATTTCGCGGCCGCGCGTGCGATCTACGAGGAGAATCTGCGGCTGCAGCATCAGCTCGGAAACCGCTGGGGTGTCGCGAGCGTGCTGGAAGGCCTGGGGCACGTCGCGCTCGGGCAGGGCCGCATCGAGCGCGCTGCGCGACTGTGGGGATGCGCCGAGAGCTTGCGCGAGGAAATCGGTGTACCGTTGCATGCCGACGAGGCGCCGCGTCTCGCCGGCCAGCTTTCCGCGGCGCGTGCGGCGCTGCACGACGACGCGGCGTTCGATCGCGCCTGGCGGCAGGGAAGGGCGATGACGCTCGACGAAGCGGTCGGGTACGCCCGCGCGCCGGACGAACCGTCAAAGGAGGCGGGAGCGCATGGATAGCCGCTACAGGACCGCGCTGATCGTGGGAGCGGGAGCCGGATTGAGCGCCTCGCTCGCACGCCAATTCACCAATGCCGGGCTGCGGGTGGCGCTCGCGGCGCGTCATCCAGAACGGCTCGAGACGCTTTGCGACGAGACCGGCGCCGCCGCATTCCCGTGCGACGCGCAGGACCCAGCGCAGGTTGCGCAATTGTTCGACGCGCTTGCCGCGCATTTCGGCGCACCGGACGTGGTCGTGTACAACCCCAGCGCACGCGCGCGCGGCCCGCTCGTCGATCTCCAACCGGCCGAGGTGCAACGTACGCTGATGGTCACCGCGTTCGGCGGGTTCCTGGTCGCGCAACGCGCGGCGACCGCGATGCTGCCGAAGGGCTACGGCGCGGTCCTTTTCACTGGCGCGTCGGCGAGCGTCAAGGGCTACGCGGAGTCGGCGCCGTTCGCGATGGGCAAGTTCGCGCTGCGCGGCCTCGCGCAGAGCATGGCGCGAGAGCTCGCGCCGAAGGGGATCCACGTCGCGCACTTCGTCATCGACGGCGCCATCCGTCCCCGCGGAAAGCCTGATCCGAACGATGCGACGCTCGATCCCGACGCGATCGCGAGCACGTATCTCGACGTGCTCGCGCAGCCACGCAGCGCGTGGACCTGGGAGATGGAGCTGCGTCCCTGGGTCGAGCGCTTCTGAGCCGAGTCAGACCCGCACGAACTCCTTGCCCTTGTTCGGATCGACCACGTACTTGTAGAACGCCTCGTTCACCTTGTCCCAGTTCCTGAGCTTCTTCATGTTGCCGAGCCAGCGGCAGATGTTCGGATAGGCCTCGAACCGGCACTGGATCGCTTCCCCGCCGACCGCCATGATCGAGCCGAGGTAATCGGCGAGCGTGATGTCGTTGCCACACAGGAACGCGTTGCGCGGGCCGATGAGATTCTCGTCGAGCACTTTCAGCCAGCCGAGCGCCTTGTCCTTGCCCCACGCCAGCGTTCCGGCCTGCACGGTCTCGTCGGCGCGGCGCATGAACGGGAAGATCTGCGGATAGAGCATGCCGTACGCGAAGTCGCGGTAGAAGCCCGTGTTGAGCCAGTCCATGCGCTCGTTGACGCGCGCGCGCTTCTGCAGGTCCCTGGGATACGCCGGCGAGCCGGTCTTGTCGGCGAGATACTTGAGGATCGCCGAGCTCTCGGTGAGGCGAAAGTCGCCGTCCTCAAGCACCGGGACCTGGCGGCTCGGATTGATGGCGGCGTATTCCGGCTGATAGTGCGCGCCCGTGAAGAGGTCGACGATCTCGTAATCGAGGTCGATGCCCGATTCCTGCGCGAAGAGCACGACCGGGCGGCTGGTCGTCGACACCGGATGGTAGTAGAGCTTCATGGTGGTCCCCCTGAGAGATGACGTCGCGAGCGACCCGCCGGTACAATGCTCCCTCCGCGGGTGTAGCTCAATGGTAGAGCAGAGGCTTCCCAAGCCTACGACGAGGGTTCGATTCCCTTCACCCGCTCCACCGCGTCAAACGGCGCCTGCCGCGCGCATCGCCTGGATGCGGGGCTCATCGTAGCCCAGCTCGCGAAGAATGGCGTCCGTGTGCTGTCCCAGCGCGGGAATGGGATCCATGCGCGGCGGAACGCCATCCGCGAGTGCCGGCGGCACCAGCGCCGGCAGCGGTCCCACCGCCGAGTCCACCTCGGTCCATCGATGGCGTGCGCGAAGCTGCGGATGGCGCCACACGGCGTGCATGTCGTTCACGTGCGCGTTGGCGATCTGCGCCGCCTCCAGGCGCTCGATGACCTGATCGGCCGTCAGGGGCGAAAACGCCTCGACGATGATGGTGCGCAGCGCCGCGCGCGACTCGTTGCGTCGCGCGTTCGAATCGAATCGCGGATCGCTGGCGAGCTCGGGGCGCAGCAGCACGCGCTCGCAGAAGACGCGCCATTCGCGCTCGTTCTGCAATCCCAGCATCACCGTATGGCCGTCGCCCGCGGGAAACGGGCCGTAGGGGTAGATCGTCGCGTGCGACGCACCGGAGCGCGGCGGGGGCGCGGCATCGTCGAACGCGTAGTAGAGCGGAAATCCCATCCACTCGACCATGCTGTCGAGCATCGCGATGTCGATGCGCGCGCCCTTGCCGGTGCGTTGGCGCTGCAGGAGCGCCGCGAGGATGCCGCCGTACGCGTACATGCCTGCCGCGATATCCGCGATGGAGCAGCCTGCCTTCGCCGGTTCGCCGGGCGTGCCGGTGACCGACAGGAACCCCGATTCACTCTGGATCAGGAGATCGTAGGCCTTGCGGTCCCGATACGGCCCGTCGCTCCCATAACCCGAGATGTCGCAGACGATGAGGCGCGGATGCGCCTGCTCGAGCGACGCGTGGTCGAGGCCGAGACGCGCGGCCGCGCCGGGGGCGAGGTTCTGCACCAGAACATCGGCCCGTGCAATCAGCGCGCGCAGGACCGGAGCAGCCTCGGGATGTTTCACGTCCAGCGTCAGGCTTTCCTTCGATCGATTGGTCCACACGAAGTGCGACGACAGCCCGCGCACGCGATGGTCGTAGCCGCGCGCGAAGTCGCCGACGCCCGGACGCTCGATCTTGATCACGCGCGCGCCGAGGTCGGCGAGTTGCCGCGTGCAGAACGGCGCGGCGATCGCGTGCTCGAGCGTGACGACGACGATGCCGTCGAGCGGGCGCATCAGTAGGAGCGCGGCAGGCCGAGCACGTGCTCGGCGATGTAGGCGAGCACGAGGTTGGTCGAGATCGGCGCCACCTGGTAGAGGCGGGTCTCGCGGAACTTCCGCTCCACGTCGTATTCGCTCGCGAAACCGAAGCCGCCGTGCGTCTGCAGGCACGCGTTGGCCGCTTCCCACGACGCCTTCGCCGCGAGATGCTTGGCCATGTTGGCTTCGGCGCCGCAGGGCTTGTGCGCGTCGAACAGCGCGCACGCGCGAAACCGCATCAGGCTCGCGGCCTCGATGTCCATGTACGACTCGGCGATGGGAAACGCCACCCCCTGGTTCTTTCCGATCGGCCGGTCGAAGACGACGCGCTCGTTCGCGTAGCGTACGGCCCGGTCGACGAACCAGTAGCCGTCGCCGATGCACTCGGCTGCGATCAGCGTGCGCTCGGCGTTCAGGCCATCGAGCACGTAGCGGAATCCCTGTCCTTCGGCGCCGATCAGGTTGGCCGCCGGAATCTCGAGATTCTCGAGGAAGAGCTCGTTGGTCTCGTGATTCACCATGTTGTCGATGGGCCGCACGGTGAGGCCGTGGCTCAATGCGTCCTTCAAATCGACCAGGAACAGCGACAGTCCCTCGGACTTGCGCTTCACCTCCGCGAGCGGCGTGGTGCGCGCGAGCAGGATCATGAGGTCCGAGTGCTGCACGCGCGAGATCCAGACCTTCTGCCCGTTGACCACGTAGCGATCGCCGCGGCGCACCGCGGTCGTGCGCAGCTTCGTGGTATCGGTGCCGGTCGTGGGCTCCGTCACCGCCATGGATTGCAGCCGAAGCTCGCCGCGCGCGATCGCGGGCAGGTACTGGCGCTTCTGCGCGTCGGAGCCGTGGCGCAGCAGCGTGCCCATGTTGTACATCTGGCCGTGGCACGCGCCCGCGTTCGCGCCCGACCGATTGATCTCCTCCATGATGACCGACGCCTCGGCGAGCCCGAGACCCGCACCGCCGTATTCCTGCGGAATCAGCGCCGCGAGCCATCCCGCGCGTGTCAGCGCGTCGACGAACGCTTCGGGATAGCCGCGCTCGTGATCGAGCCGGCGGAAGTACTCCGGCGGAAACTGCGCGCAGAGCGCGCGCACGCCATCGCGAATGGCTTCGTGCGGATCGATCGACGGATCGATCGCCGTGTCTTCGGATGCCCCTGCGGCGCTCATTGCAGCTCCGCGGTCGCTTCCATGCAGAGGCCGCCGTGCGCGTCGGCGATCCACAGCGCGGCGCTCGCGCCATCGCGCCGTCCGCAGACGAAGAACGGCGTCGTATCGAACACGGGACGCAGCGCCTTGAACGCGTAGCGCGCGACCTGCGCGCCGGGCGCCTCGCGGCACAGCGCGTCGATCAGCAGCGTGCCCATCAGGGGCCCGTGGACCACCAGCCCTGGGTAGCCCTCGACGCCGGTGACGTACGAGCGGTCGTAGTGGATGCGGTGACCGTTGAAGGTGAGGGCCGAGTAGCGAAACAGCAGCACGGCATCGGGACGGATTTCGCGACGCCATTGCGCGTTGCCCGGGGCTGCCGCCGCCGGCGCCGCACGCTCGTCTGCGCCCGCGGCGCCGCGATACACGATGTCGTGCGATTCCTCGATCGCGACGCGATCGCCGGAGACGATGCGGTGGTCCACGCGCACGAACACGAGCGGGCCGGTGCGGCCCTGCTTGGGCGTGATCGCGGCGATGGTCGAGACGCGTTGCACGGTGTCGCCGACACGCAGCGGTGCGAGGAAACGAAAGCGGCTCGCGGCCCACATGCGCCGCGGCAGGTCGATGGGCGGGAGGAAGCCTCCGCGCTCCGCATGCCCATCGTCGCCGAGGGTCGACTGGCGATGCAGCGGCAGGAAGTAGAGCCAGTGCGCGAGCGGCGGAATGGGCGTGCCCGGCGGCGGCCGCACGGGATCGCGATCGAGCGTGGCGGCGAGCGCGGCGAGGGGCGTCGCCGTGATCTCGTCGGTCGCCGTCTCCTGACGGCCGACCCAGCGCGTGAGCGCGTCATCCACGCGCGCACCTACGGGCGCAAATAGGCCCAGCCCTGCTGCTGCCGCTGCATGATCTCGACGACGCCCGCGCCGACGTAGCCGATGCCGTTCAGCATGTCGTCCTTCGTGAGCTTCTGCCCGTGCATGGTGTTCTCGCACGCGACCACCTTGACGCCGTGTCCGAGCGCTTCGCCGATGCGATTGCCCACGACCGAGTCGGCCTTGAGCATGCCGATGCCGGGGCCGTACGCCACGATCTCGATGTCGACGTTGCCGGGGCCGAGATCCGCCTGCAGGTTGCGTGCGTTGTTGAGCGCAAGGTTCCACTTGCCCGGATCGGCGTCGCTCACCTGCATCACGACGCGATTGCGCGCATTGCCGCCTGCGCTCGCTTGCTGCGCCCATGCGGGCGCGGCGCTTGCGACGAATGCCAGAGCGAGCAGCGCGATGCGCGCGGCGCGAAGAAGATTCCGCATGGGACCTCCGTGAGGCGATGGGACGACTGCGAGGAATTATCTCACCGCTCGTCCTGGGGCTGCCGGCGCGAGCGCGAAGCGCGATGCCCGCGCGGACCGCCGAGCGTCAATCCGCGTGCGCGGGAACCGGCTGCCGGTGACGCCGCGCCGCGGCCCATTCGCGGGCACGCTCGAAGTAGAGATAGATCACGGGCGTGATGTAGAGCGTCAGCAGCTGCGAGACGACGAGGCCGCCCACCACGGCGAGCCCGAGCGGCCGACGGGCAGCGCCGCCCGCGCCGAGGCCGAGCGCGATGGGCAGGCTGCCCATCAGCGCCGCCATGGTCGTCATCATGATCGGCCGAAAGCGCGTCATGCACGCGTCGAAGATCGCCTGCTCGGCCTGCCGGCCCGAGCGCTGCGCCTCGAGCGCGAAGTCGATCATCATGATCGCGTTCTTCTTCACGATACCGACGAGCATCACGATGCCGACGAACGCGTACATGTCGAGCTCGGCGTTGAACAGCCACAGCGTGAGCAGCGCGCCGAAGCCCGCGGTCGGCAGCCCGGACAGGATCGTCAGCGGATGGATGAAGCTCTCGTACAGGATGCCGAGCACGAGGTAGATGACGAAGATCGCGAGGGCGAGGAGCACGCCCATGCCCTGGAGCGACGACTGGAACGCCTGCGCGGTGCCCTGGAACGTGCCTATGATCGTCGCCGGCAATCCCATCTGCGACGTCGTCGACTGGATGCTCTCGATCGCCTGCGACAGCGACGTGCCGGGCGCGAGGTCGAACGAGATCGTCACCGCGGAGAGCTGTCCCTGGTGATTGATGGCGAGCGGGCCGACCGCCGGCTTCAGGCTGGCGACCGCGTTGAGCGGCACGAGCGCACCCGTCTGCGAGCGCACGTAGAGCATCGACAGCGCCGACGGATCCATCTGGTAGCGCGGCTCGAGCTCCATCACCACCCAGTACTGGTTCGTCGGCGCGAAGATGGTCGATACCTGCCGCGATCCGTACGCGTCGTAGAGCGTGTTCTCGATCGCCTCGGCCGTGACGCCGAGCGCGGAGGCCTTGTTGCGGTCGATCTGGACGCTCACCTGCGGCTGCGTGATCTGGAGGTCGCTCGTGACGTCGACCAGCCCAGGCAGCGTGCGCACCTTCGCCTCGATCTTCGGCGCCCATTCGTACAGCGCCGCGGTATCCGCGCCCTGCAGCGTGTACTGATAGAGGCTCTTGGTGAGCCTTCCGCCGATGCGGATCGCGGGAATGTTCTGGACGTACGCCTTGATGCCCGGAATGCCGGTGAGCGTGGGCCGAAGCTCCTGGATGACCTGGTCGGCGGGTGGCCGCTCGTTGACCGGCTTCAGCGCGACGAACAGCCGGCCGTTGTTGAGCGACGAGCTCGGTCCTCCGGCGCCGGCGAACGACATGACGTTCTCGACGTGAGGGTTGCGACGCACGATCGCCGCGACCTGCTGTTGCAGGTTCGTCATCGCTTCGAACGAGATGTCCTGCGCCGCCTCGGTGATGACGAAGAGCTGCCCGACGTCGTCGCTCGGCAGGAATCCCTTGGGCATGTAATAGAACAGGAAGCCCGTGCCTACGAACACCGCCGCGAACACCGCCATGGTGAGGCGCCGGCGGCGAAGCACCCATGCGAGACTTGCCCGATACACGCCGAGCACGCCCTGGAACGCGCGCTCCGACGCCGCATACAAGCGGCCGTGGTCCTCGGGATGCGTGATCTTCAGCATGCGGCTGCAGAGCAGCGGCGTGAGCGTGAGCGACACGAACCCGGATATGAGCACCGCGACGATGATCGTCACGGCGAACTCGTGCAGCAGGCGCCCGAGGATGCCGCCCATGAACAGCACGGGTATGAACACCGCCGCGAGCGACAGCGTCATCGACACGATGGTGAAGCCGATCTCCTTCGCGCCGTCGAGCGTCGCCCGCATGCGCGGCTTTCCCATCTCCATGTGCCGCGTGATGTTCTCGAGCATCACGATCGCGTCGTCGACGACGAAGCCCACCGACAGCGTGAGCGCCATGAGCGAGAGGTTGTCGAGGCTGTACCCGAAGGCGTACATCGCCGCGAACGTGCCGATCAGGGACATCGGCAGCGCCATGCTGGGAATGAGCGTGGCGGTCACGCTGCGCAGGAACACGAAGATCACGCCGACCACGAGCACCAGCGCGAGCAGGAGCGTGAACTCGACGTCGCGCACCGACTCGCGGATGGAGACCGAGCGGTCGTACAGGATCGACAGCTTGATGGACGGCGGGAGCTGCGCCTGGAACGAGGGCAGGATCGCGCGGATCGCGTCGACCACCTCGATGGTGTTCGTTCCGGGCTGTCGCTGGATCGCGAGCACGACGCCGCGCGTGCCGTTGTACCAGGCGGCCACCTTGTTGTTCTGCACGCTGTCGAACACGCGGCCGAGCTGGTCGAGGCGCACCGGCGCGCCGTTGCGGTAGGCGACGATCAGCGGCGCGTACTGCTTCGCGGTGTCGAGCTGTCCGCTCGCCACGACGGAGGTGGCGCGCTCGCGTCCGTACAGCGTGCCCGTCGGAAGGTTGACGTTCGCCGATCCGACCGCCTGCTCGACGTCGGTGAGCGCGATGCCGCGGCTCGCGAGCTGATTGGGGTCGAGCTGGATGCGTACCGCGTACTGCTGCGAGCCGTATACCTGCACCTGCGCGACGCCGCTGATCGTGGAGATGCGCTGCGCGAGGTTGTTCTCGGCGTAGTCGTCGACCACGGAAAGCGGCTGCGACTCCGACGTGAGCGCGAGATTCATGATCGGCGCGTCGGACGGATTCACCTTGCGCTGCGTCGGCGGCGTCGGCATCGCCGACGGGAGCTGGCGCGCCGCCGCCGCGATCGCCGACTGCACGTCCTGCGCCGCGGCGTCGATGTTGCGGTCGAGCGAGAACTGGAGCGTGATGGCGGTCGACCCGTTGGTCGACTGCGAGGTCATGGAGTCGATGCCGGCGATCGTCGACAGCTGCTTCTCGAGCGGCGTCGCGACCGCGGACGCCATCGTGTCGGGGCTCGCGCCGGGCAGGCTCGCCGACACCTGGATAGTGGGAAAGTCGACGTTGGGCAGCGCGTTCACCGGCAGCAGCCGGAACGAGATGATCCCGAACGTCAGGATCGCGATCATGACCAGCGCGGTCATCACCGGGCGATGCACGAACAGCGCCGCGATGCCGCCGCCGGACATCGGCGGCGGTTTCGCCGGAGCATCGGCGGGATCCCGCTCCGGCGGGATTCCAGGAGTCGGATCGGCGGGGGTCATGCCGCCTTCGCGCCGTCGACCGTCACGCGCGACCCCGGCGCGAGGCGCAGCTGGCCGGCGGTGACAACGGTCTCGCCGGGCTGCAGGCCCGACGCGATGACGGTGTCGTCACCCACGGCGCGGTCGATCTTGATGTTGCGAAGCTCGACGGTGTGGTCGGGCTTGACCACGAAGACGTACTGGCCGTTCGGCCCGTTCTGGATCGCGGTGGACGGCGTGACCACCGCGTTGTCCTGCTCGTACAGCGTGAGCACGACGTTCACGAACTGGCCGGGCCACAGCGCCGTGTCCTTGTTCGCGAACTCCGCCTTGAGGCGGATCGTGCCGGTGGTCGTGTCCGCGCTGTTGTCGATGAAGCTGAGGCGCCCGGTGATCGGCGGATGGGTGCCGGACGGCAGCGTGGTCTGTACCACCAGGTCGCCCTTCGCCTGATGCTCGCGGATCTCGGGCAGATTCTGCTCGGGAACCGAGAACGTCGTGAACACCGGGACGATCTGGTTGATGGTGACGAGCGGATTGGTGTCGTTGGCTTTGACCAGGTTGCCTTCCTGGATCAGGATGCGGCCGGCGTAGCCGTCGAGGGTCGAGCGGATGGTGCAGTAGTCGAGCTGCAGCTTGGCATTGTCCACGGCCGCCTGGTCTCCGCGCACGGTCGCCGCGGCGGTCTCGACGTTCGTCTTGAACTGCTCGTACGCGTCCTTGGAGATGAAGTTCTGCTTGAGCAGATCCAGGTTGCGCGCGTCCTGCGTCTTCGCGCGATCGAGCTGCGCCTGGTCCTTCGCGAGATTCGCCTGCGCCTGCGCGAGCGCGGCCTGGAACGGACGCGGGTCGATCTCGAACAGGACGTCGCCCTTGCGGACGCGATCGCCCTCCTTGAAGTGCACCGAGACGATCTGTCCGTCCACGCGCGCCTTCACCGCGACGGACGTGTAGGGCTCGACGTTGCCCACGGCCGAGAGCCGGACGGGCACGTTCTTGACGGCGACCTTCGCCGTGCTGACCGGCACCGCGGCCGGTCCCTTGGCGGTGTTGGCGTGCGGCTGGCCGGCGATGCGCGGCCACACGAAGATGGCCGCGGCAATCGCAGCCAGAACGAGCAGACCGACGACGGTCGTGCGGCGAAGCGACATCAGCTCGGGGCCGGAAGGCGTGGGGCGGGAAACGAATCCGCAATTATGCGCGACGCGCGCGCCGAATGTGCGGAGACGACTGACCGCCGGTCATAGACCGCGAAGCATGGCGGGGATTCCATGCGGGGCTGCGGTACGGCGCCGGAATTCGTAACAAAGGGAAACAGGCGCTCGCCTGCGAGAGTCCATCGGCCGCTTCGCTGCGCCGGGTTCCGTCCGCAGGAGTCGCGCAGCCGCGGCAACGGGCGGCTGAGTCCGCTGCAGCTCAGCCCTTCACCGCCCCGGCCGTGATGGCGTTCACCAGATGGCGCTCGAGCAGCGCGTAGAGCGCCATGACCGGGACGGCGGCGATCACCGCCGCTGCCATGAGCTCGTTCCATTGCACGCGGTACTCGCCGACCATGTTCGCGATGCCGACCGACATGACGAACATGGACGCGTCGGTCGTCAGGACGAGCGCCCAGACGTAGGAGTTCCATGCGATCAGGAAGGTGAAGAGCGCCACAGCCACCAGGCCCGGACGCGCGAGCGGCAGGATGACCCGGAAGAACGTCTGCAGCACGCCCGCGCCGTCGATATGCGCCGCCTCGTCGAGCTCGCGCGGGATCGAGCGGAAGAAGCCGATCAGCATCCACACCGAGAACGGCAGCGCGAACGACGAGTAGGCGAGGATCAGCGCCCAGTACGTGTTGAGCAGCCCGAGATCGGACATGAGCTGGAAGTACGGGATGATGAGGAGCGTCTCCGGCAGCATCTTGGTGAAGAGCAGGAACAGCACGAACGGCGTCGCGCCGCGTGGAAAGAAGCGCGTCACGCCGTACGCCGCGAGCGCGGCAAGCAATACCGACAGCATGGTCGAGCCCAGCGCGACGATCAGGCTGTTGGCGAAATAGCGCGCAACGGGCCGGCTCCGGAGCAGCGACGCGTAGGCGTCGAACGACCAGTGCGCGGACACGAACGTCGGCGGCGACGCGAACACCTCGGCCGTGGGCTTCAGCGACGTGTTGAGCATCCAGTAGAAGGGGAACAGCGTGACCGCAAGCGCCACCAGCGCGACCACCCACAGGATGGCCTGGCCCGCGCGGCGCGGCCGCTTCATGTGCGCTCGATGCGGTCGAGCCGCGCGACCTTGACGTACACCGCGGCGAACGCGAGCACCACGAGCAGCAGCAGCACGCCGACCGCGGCGGCGTCGCCGAACCGGTTGGCGCGAAAGGCGGTGTTGTACAGCAGCACCGGCAGCGTTTCCGTCGCGCCGGCAGGCCCGCCCGCCGTCATGACGCCGATGATGTCGTAATGCCGGATCGTGTTGATCACGTCGAGCGTGGTCGCGACCACCGTGAGATAGCGCAGGTTCGGCCAGGTGACGTGACGAAAGCGCTGCCACGCACCCGCGCCGTCCATCGCGGCCGCCTCGTACTGCTCCGCGGGAATCGTCTGAAGGCCCGCGAGCATCAGCAGCATCACGAAGGGAACGCCGCGCCACACGTCGACGCCGATCACCGCGCCGAGCGCCGTGCCGGGCTCGCCCAACCATGCCACCGGCGCGTTGACGACGTGCACTGCGCGCAGGAGCCAGTTCACGACGCCGAACTGCGGCTCCAGCAGCCAGAGCCAGATCGTCGCGCCCACGGCGGGCGCGACCATCCACGGTGTGAGGAACGCGATGCGCATCGCCGTGCGCGCAAAGCGCAGCTGGTCGAGCAGCAGGGCAAGCGCCAGGCCGAGGACGAGGTGCAGCGCCACGGACGACGCCGTGAAGACCACGGACACGCCCAGCGAATGCCAGAAGGCGTCGTCCGTCAGCGCGCGCACGTAGTTCGCGAGGCCGACGAACGTCGTGCTGAGGCCGCGCACGCGGTGCAGGCTCGTCCAGAACGCGTGTGCGAGCGGCAGCACGATCACCGCGCCCAGGAACAGCACGACGGGCGCGAGGAAGAAGTAGCCGTAGCGGCGCGGCATGCGAGGTATCGCCTCACCCTGCCTGTCGCGCGCCCATTAGCGCGGGCGCGTGGACACGGCCAGCGGTCCCGCGGCTCAGATGTCCTTCAGCTTCTTCGTGAGCTTCGTGTCCAGCTCGCGGAAGATGTCGTCGGTCTTGTCGGGCGCGAGCAGCGCCTTCTGCACCGCATCGACAATGTCGTTCGACGCGATATCCGCCCACAGCGGGTGGGGCAGCGGATAGCTCCGCGCGTTCTGCCCGATCTTCACGAACTGCTCGAGCATCGGATCCGACTTGATGGCCGGATCGTCGGCGAGGTCGTTGCGCAGCGGCATCCAGTTGGCGACCTTGGCACGCTCGATCGACCACTTGCGGTCGGCGTCGAACTTGATGAACTTCCACGCCTCCTCGGGATGCGTGCACGACGCGCTGATGCTCGACGCCGTCACGGTCGCGAGCGTCGGCGCATTGGGCACGTTCGCCGGAATCGGAGCGACGAACGACTTGCCGTTCATCGAAGGGTTGTCGCCCACCACCTTGGCGATCGCCCAGTAGGCGTTGCGCATCGTCGCGATCTTGGCCTGCGCGTAGAGGTTGGTCTGCTCGAGGTAGTTGGTGGTCGTCGGCGCGGGCGCGGCAAGCCCGTTCTTCGCGAGCGACAGGTACGCCTTGATGGCCGCGAGGCTCTTCGGGTTCTTCGCGAACGTCGCTTCGGTCATGTCGGCGTTGAACGCTTCGCCGCCGTTCGCCCAGATCCACGTGAGCAGCACGCGCGTCGTCGTGTCGGTCTTGCCGCCGAGCACCGCGGTCGCCCAGTGATCGTCGCCGGTGAGCTTCTTCGCCCACGTCATGTAATCGTCGAAAGTCTTCGGCGGCTTGCTCGGGTCGAGCCCGGCCTTGGTGACGAGATCGCGGTTGTAGATCTCCGCGTACGTGCCGCCCCAGATCGGCAGGCCGTAGAGGCGACCCTTCCAGCGCATGGCCTTGAGCATGTCCTCCGACCACGCCTTGCGAAACGATGCCGGCTCGGCGTTCCAGTAGGTGTCGAGCGGCATCAGATAACCGTTGTACGCGGCCGTCGTGAGGTCGACCGAAACGATGCACGGCGCCTTGCGGGCCTGCGCGGCCGCGACGAACTTGGTCCAGTGGTCCTTGCGCGCGACGAGCACCGGCTCGATCTTGATCCCGGGGTGCGCGGCCTCGAATTCGGCGATCGTCTTCCTCCAGATCGGCTCGTACTGGCTCTCGGTGAGATTCGCCGTCTGCCACTGCAGCACGATCTGCGGATCGGCGAGGGCGGTGCCCGATGCCGCTGCCGCAACGATCGCCGCGAGCACGCGGCGTACGCCAAGCCTGGTCCTCATGCGTCTCCTCCTAGTAGTACAACGCGCCGGCGCGCTCCGTGCGCGGCTGCGGGCGATAGCTCATGTCCTCGAGCGCCTCGAGGTTGGGCTCGACACCGAGCCCCGGTCCCTCGGGCAGCAGGAATGCACCGTTCTCGAACCGGATCGGCACGGTCGACGCGCGATCGCGCATCGCGCGCTGCGGCTCCATCTGCTCGAGCACGTAGAAGTTCGGCACCGCGGCCGCGAGGTGCATCGCGGCAGCCGTGCAGATCATCGACCCCGGGTTGTGCGGCGCCACCGGCACGTAATACGTGTCCGCGAGCGCGGCGATCTTGCGCACCTCCGTGAAGCCGCCGGCGTGCATGAGGTCCGGTTGCACGATGCGGCATCCCGCATTCTCGAGCAGCTCGCGGTACTCGAACCGCGACAGCAGCCGCTCCCCGGTCGCGATCGGCGTCGCGATGTCGCGCTGCAGCTGCGCCATCGCCTTGCCGTTCTCGAAGGGAATCGGCTCCTCGAACCACGCCGGCCGGTAGGGCGCAAGCGCGCGGTCGAGCAGGACCGCGCTGCGCGGGCTCAGGAATTCGCTGCACTCGATGAAGATCTCGACGTCGGGACCGGCGCCGTCACGGGCCGCCTCGATGAGCGCCGCCGCCTTGCGCATCTCCGCGGCTTCGTTCGCACGCAGGCCCTCGTACGAGAACGGCCGGCACTTGAAGCCGCCGAAGCCCCGGCGCACCGCTTCCTTCGCGCCGGCGTGCGCCTTGTCCGGCGTGTCGGCGCCCTGGAGCCAATGGCTCGCGTACGCCTTGAGCGCGGTGCGCTGCGCACCGCCGAGCAGTCGCGCGACCGGCACGCCGAGGCGCTTGCCTTCGAGATCCCACAGCGCGATGTCGAGCGCCGCGAGCGCGGTCTGGAACACGGCGCCACCGCGCCATCGCCACGCGTTGTACAGCCGCTGCCAGTGACGCTCGGGTCCCGCGGGATCGTGCCCGACGAGATGCGGCGCGAACTCGCGTATCGCGGCCTCGACGGACTCCAGCGCGCCGTGCAGCGAGCCTTCGCCCCACCCGCAGAGCCCCTCGTCGGTTTCGACGCGCACGAACAGCCAGTTGCACCAGTCGACCCAGTACTTGAACGTGGTGACGGCGGTGACCTTCATCGGCTATTGAAACCTTTCATCGGCTGAACGATACTCCGCCCGAGCCTTCCCCGGCAAGTGCCGACCATGCCCGCCACGCGAACGCGCACCCGCCCGACCATCCTCGACGTCGCGCGCCGCGCCGGTGTCTCGCTCGGCACGGTGTCCAACGTCCTCAACGGGCGGGGCAACGTGAGCGCCCGCCGCCGCGCGAGCGTGGAGGGCGCGATCGCGGCGCTTGGCTACGTTCCGAACGGGCTCGCGCAGAGCCTGCGGCGGCAGAGCTCGCGCGTCGTGGGCTTGTGCCTGCCGGGCAGCGCCAACGCGTACTTCGCGGCGCTCCTCGACGCGTTCGAGAACGTCGCGGCGGCGCAGGGCTACGAGATCATGCAGGTGCTGTCGCGGCACGATCCGGAGCTCGAGCTGCGGCGCGTGCGCGCGCTCATCGCCCGGCAGGTCGACGGCCTGATCGTCGTGCCCTGCGCCGATTCGGCGAGCACCTTCGATCTCATCGCGCAATCGCGGCTGCCCGCGGTGATGGTCGACCGCGCGTCGGCGGACGCACGCTTCGACTACGTGACGCAGAACGATCGCGGCGCGATGGCGCAGGCGACGCGCGCGCTGCTCGACGCGGGGCACCGTCATCTCCTGCTGCTGGTTCGCCAGCCGCGTCTCGTCACCACGCAGGACCGCATACGCGGATTCCGCGAAGCCGCCGGCGCGGTCGCCGGCGCGACGGCCAATCTCCTCGTTCGCGATCCCGACGACGCCGTCTTCGCCGGGCAGCTGCGCGAGCGCCTTCGCGCGCCGGATCGCCCCACTGCGCTCGTCGCGAGCAACAGCGACCTCGCCGTTGCGATCCTGCGCGTGCTGCGCGAGGTCGGCCTGCGCTGCCCGGACGACGTGTCGCTCCTGTCGTTCGACGCGCCCGCATGGGCCGAGGTGCTGACGCCGCCGCTCTCCGTCATCAAGCCGCCGACGGCCGCCCTCGCGCAGCGCGCGTTCGAGGTGCTGCAGCAGCGCATGCGCGCGCGCAACGCCAGAGCCCAGCGCATCGTGCTCGACGCGACGCTCGAGATGCGCGGCTCGGTCGGTCCGCCGCCGTCGGCGACGCGACGCCGGCCGCGCGCGCGCTGATGCGCCCGGCGCACGTCCCCATACGCGCGGTGTCGCTCATTCTCGCGTCGGTATTCTGCTTCGCGCTGCTCGACACCACCACGAAGTACACCGCGCGGCTGTACCCCGTGCCGGTGCTCGTGTGGTCGCGCTACGCGGTCCAGCTCGTCGCGATGCTGATATGGCTCGGCCCGTCGATGGGCTACGGGCTCGTGCGCACGCGTCGACCGCGCATGCAGCTCATGCGCGGCGGGCTGCTGCTCCTGTCGTCGATCTTCTTCACCAGCGCGTTGCGCTTCCTGCCGCTCGCCGACGCGACCGCGGTGGTGTTCTGCACGCCGGTCGTGGTCGTCCTGCTCGCCATGCTGTTCCTGCACGAGCGCCTTACGCCGGCGCGGTCGGCGTTCGTCGTCGCCGGCATCACGGGCATGCTGCTCATCGTGCGGCCCGGCCTCGGCGTGTTCCACGGCGGTTCGCTGTTCGCGCTGGGATCGGCCGCGTCGTTCGCGGTGTACCAGATCCTGACACGCGTGCTCGCCGGCGAGAATCCGCGCGTGATGCTGTTCTATCCCGTCATGACGGGCGCCGTCGTCATGTCGCTGCTCTCGCCGACGTTCGACTGGCCCGCGCACATGCCGTGGCAGCACGTCGGGCTGATCGTCCTCGGCGCGTTGCTCGGAACGCTTGGCCACTTCCTCTTCATCCTGGCGTTCCGTCATGCGCAGGCGTCTGCGCTGACACCGTTCACGTACATGCAGCTCGTGTGGGCGACCCTGTTCGGCTGGGTCGTCTACGGTCATTGGCCGGGTGCGCTGACGTGGGCCGGCATGGCCATCATTGCCTGTTCCGGGCTTGCGATCGCGCTCCACGAGCGCCGCAGGGCGCAAATCGCCTGAGCCCGGCCGGCCGCATGCGAGAATCGGCGCTCAGCGAGTGAAGGGAGATCCGCATGGACAAGCCGCGCATCGGTTTCGTGGGCATCGGGCTCATGGGTCACGGCATCGCGAAGAACCTGGTGGCGAAGGGCTATCCGCTGACGCTGCGCCTGCATCGCAACCGCAAGCCCGCCGAGGACCTCTTTGCCGCCGGCGCCCGCGAGGCGGCTTCGTACGCGGAGCTCGCCCGCGCATCGGACATCGTCTTCCTGTGCGTGACCGGTGCGCCGCAGGTGGAGGAGGTCGTGTTCGGCAACGACGGCCTCGCGAGCGCCGCCGCGAGCGGCCTCGTGATCGTCGACACGTCGACGAGCGAGCCCGCGACCACCACGCGCACGCGCGAGGCGCTCGCGCCCAAGGGCGTGACCTTCGTCGACGCGCCGCTCGCGCGCACGCCGGTCGAAGCCGAGGCGGGCCGCCTCAACATCATGGTGGGCGCCGACGACGCGACGTTCGCCGCGCTGAAGCCCGTTCTCTCCGCGTTCTGCGAGAACGTCATCCACGCTGGCCCGCCCGGGCACGGCCACGTGCTCAAGCTCATCAACAACTTCATCGCGCAGGCGATATGCACCGCCACCGCGGAGGCGTGCGCGGCGGCCGCGAAATCGGGGTTGTCGCTGCGCAAGCTGCACGAGGTCATCTCGGCAGGCGCCGTCAACTCGGGCCTGTTCCAGCTGATCGTCGGCAGGATCCTCGAGAGCGGCGACCTGACGGGCCTCAAGTTCACGCTTGCCAACGCGGCGAAGGACCTTCGGTACTACACGCATTTCACCGAATCGATGATGCTGCCGTCGCTGGTCGGCGAGGCGGTGCACCAGAGCCTCGTCACGGCCAACGCGCTCGGGTTCGGCGACAAGTACGTGCCGTCGCTCGTCGAGGCGCAGGAAAAGCTCGCGGGCGTGAACATCGTGCCGCGCTGACGTCCGTGCCGACGCTGGACGAGTTCGTCGAGTTCGCCTGCCATGCGGCGCATGCCGCCGGCGCGGCGATCCTGCCCCACTTCCGCGCCGCCATCACCGTCGACGACAAAGGGGGGCATCGCGGCTACGACCCGGTGACCGAGGCCGATCGCGCCGCCGAAGCGGTGATCCGCCGGGCCATCGCCGCGCGTTATCCCGGCCACGGCATCCGCGGCGAGGAGCACGGGGCGCAGCGCGGGCGCGAGGCCTGGACGTGGGTGATCGATCCCATCGACGGCACGCGCAGCTTCATCCTCGGGCATCTGCACTGGGCGACGCTCATCGCGCTCAACGACGGCTCGCGGCCGGTCGTCGGCGTAACGCACCAGCCGTTCGTCGGCGAGACGTTCGTCGGTGTCGCGGGCGCGCAAGCGCAGTGGCGTCGCGGTGACGAGCGGCGCAGTCTGCGCACCCGCGCATGCGCGCGCCTCGAGGATGCGATGGTGGCGACGACCGATCCGCGGCTCTTCGTGTCCGCGCGCGAGCGCACGGCGTTCGCGATCGCAACCGACGGCGCCAGGCTCGTGCGCTACGGCGGCGACTGCTACTGCTACACGCAGGTGGCGATGGGGTTGATCGATGTCGTCGTCGAGACCGGGCTCAAGGCCTGGGACATCCAGTCGCTCGTCCCGCTGATCGAGTCCGCCGGCGGGGTCGTGACGAGCTGGACCGGCGAGCGTTGCGACGAAGGCGGCGACGTGCTCGTGTGCGGTGATCCGCGCCTGCACGCCAAGTTGATCGAGCGCCTGCGCTCGCTATGAAGATACTCGTCCTCGGCGGCACGCGCTTCCTCGGGCGGCATTTCGTCGACGCGGCGCTGGAACGCGGCCATGCGATCACGGTATTCACGCGGGGTCGAACCTCCGTTCCGTGGGCTTCGCGCGTCGATTCGCGCACCGGCGATCGCGATCCGTTTCGCGAGCCCGGCCTCGCGTCGCTGGAGAGCGGCGACTGGGATGCCGTGGTCGATACGTCGGGCTACGTGCCTCGCGTGGTCGGCGCGGGCGCCGACCTGCTGCGCGGCCGGGTGGGACGTTATCTCTTCGTCTCGTCGCTGTCGGTGTATGCCAAGAGCGACCGGCCCGGCCTCGACGAGCACGCGGAAGTTGCACAACTCGAGGACCCCGCGACCGAGGAGGTGCTCGCGCACTACGGTGCGTTGAAGGCGGCGTGCGAGGCAGCCGTGCGCGCCCGCTTCGGCCTTGCCACGACGATCGTGCGGCCCGGGCTCATCGTCGGCCCCTACGACAGCACCGACCGCTTCGGCTACTGGGTCGCGCGCTTCCGGCATCCCGCGCTGCTCGGTGATCGCGGGCCCGAGGCGATCGTGCCGGCGCCGCCGGATCGCCCGATCCAGATCATCGATGCGCGCGACCTCGCGTCGTGGATGCTCGCGCTGCTCGAGGCCGACCGCGAAGGCACCTTCAATGCGTGCAGCGACAACGGCTACTGGACGATGCGCGACCTCGTCGACGCGCTGCGCAGCGCGGGCTCGCCCGCGGCACCCACGCCGGTGTGGATCGACGACGACACGCTGCTCGGACACGGTATCGCGCCCTGGGTCGGCCTGCCGCTGTGGATTCCGCGCACCGACCCGGACAGCGGCGGCTTCCTGTCCTTCGATTGCAGCCGGGCCGCAGCGACGGGCCTCGTGCCGCGCCCGCTCACGTCGACCATCGCCGATACGGCTGCGTGGCTTGCCGCGCGCGACAACACCGACGCATGGAAGAACGTCGTCGGCGCGGAGCGCGAGCGCGAGATCGTGGCGGCGTGGAACGCCGCCGGCGGCACGCGACGCGCCTGACCCGGTCTTGGCGCGCCGCGGCGGGTGCGGGCGGGCCCACGCCAATGACGGATGCGCGGGATTCCCGGAAGCAACCCTATCCCGCGAGCAGGGTCGAACAGATCCAAAACGCCCTCGCAACGCGGCCCGCTCGCCCTAATATGCGGGATTCCATCCCGCTCGAATCCCCATGGCCACGTCGCAACTCTCCGATCTCTGGGACAACCCGCTCGGCACCGACGGATTCGAGTTCATCGAATACGCGTCGACCGACCCGGCGGCGCTGGGCCGGCTCTTCGAGAGCATGGGCTTCACCGCCATTGCCCGCCATCGCTCGAAGAACGTGCTCCTGTACCGGCAGGGCGAGATCAACTTCATCGTGAACGCCGAGCCGCACAGCTTCGCGCAATCGTTCGCGCGCGTGCACGGCCCGAGCATTTGTGCGATCGCGTTCCGCGTGAAGGACGCCGCGTACGCGTACGCCAAGTGCGTCGAGAACGGCGCGTGGGGCGTGGAGGCGCATCCCGGACCGATGGAGCTCAACATCCCCGCCATCAAGGGCATCGGCGATTCGCTCATCTACCTCGTCGATCGCTACGCCGGGAACGGCAGCGGGGTGTCGATCTACGACATCGACTTCGTGCCGCTGCCCGGGGCGGACCAGCACCCGCGCGGCGCGGGGCTCACCTACATCGACCATCTGACGCACAACGTGCACCGCGGGCGCATGGGCGAGTGGGCGTCGTTCTACGAGCGCCTGTTCAACTTCCGCGAGATCCGCTACTTCGACATCGAGGGCAAGGTGACCGGCTTGCGCAGCAAGGCCATGACGAGCCCGGACGGCAAGATCCGCATCCCGATCAACGAGAGCGCGGACGACAAGAGCCAGATCCAGGAATACCTCGTGGATTACCGCGGCGAGGGCATCCAGCACGTCGCGCTCGGCACCGACGACATCTACGCCACGGTGGAATCGCTCCGAAGCCGCCAGGTCGCTTTCCAGGACACCCCGGACACGTATTACGAGGCGCTCGCGACGCGCCTGCCGGGGCACCGCGAGGATGTCGAGCGCCTGCGGGGGAACCGCATCCTGATCGACGGTGCGCCCGCCAAGGACGAGATGCTGCTGCAGATCTTCACGCGCACCGTGATCGGCCCGATCTTCTTCGAGATCATCCAGCGCAAGGGCAACCAGGGCTTCGGGGAAGGCAATTTCCGCGCGCTGTTCGAGTCGATCGAGCTGGACCAGATTCGCCGCGGAGTGGTGTGACGCGCCCGGTCCGGAAAAAATTTCCGCAGGTCTTGCGAACGCAACGGACGCCCGCACATCCAATGGGCGTTGCCCGGCAACGTTGCACTGCAAAAAAACAGGTGCAACAGCCGGCGCAATCCGCTACAATTCGAAGCTTGCCAGGAGTTGATGGTTAGTGCTTACTCCTCTTAGTTTCTCGCTCTTGCGCCAGCTTTCCGACGGTGCCTTCCATTCCGGCGAGGACCTCGCCGCGTCGGTGGGCCTGACGCGTGCGCGCGTTTCACAGCTGCTCAAGCAGGCCGAGACCGCCGGTCTCGCGCTCGAGCGCGTGCGTGGCCGCGGCTACCGCCTGCTCGCGACGCCGGACTTCCTCGAGGCCGAGCCGTTGCGCCAGGCGCTGCGGGAGCTGGACGTCGAGGTCATGCCGGGCGACGCCAAGGCGCCGCTGCTGCCCGCCGCCAACGACGACGATCTCGCGCTGCCGGCCGCCCAGATCCCGCTGATCCCGACGCGCCCCGCGCTGTCGGTCGAGGTGGTCGACCAGGTCGATTCCACGTCGTCCGAGCTCCTGCGCCGCGCGTCGCGCCGCGACATCCACGGCGCGCTGCTCGCCGCCGAATGGCAGACCGCCGGGCGCGGCCGCCGCGGCCGCATCTGGACCGCCGTCGCGGGCGGAAGCCTCACGTTCTCGCTCGGCTGGCGCTACGAGCATGGCGCCGGCTACCTCGCCGGGCTGTCGCTCGCCGTCGGGGTTGCCGTGATTCGCGCGCTCGAGGCCGAAGGCCTCGACGGCGTCGAGCTCAAGTGGCCCAACGATCTCATCTACCGCCACCTCAAGGTCGGCGGCATCCTGGTCGAGCTCAACGGCGACTCGCTCGGCCCGTCCACCGTCGTGGTGGGCGTCGGCCTCAACGTGCGCCTGCCCGCCAGCATGAAGCGCGACATCGCGCAGCCGATCAGCGACCTCACCGCCGTGGCGGGTCGCGGCGCGCCGCCGATCGATCGCAATCAGCTGCTCGCGCGCCTCGTCGCCGAGCTCGCGGAGACGCTCGCCACCTATGGCGAGCATGGCTTCGCGCCGTTCGCCGCCGAATGGCAGCGCCGGCATGCGTACCAGGGCAAGCAGGTTCGACTGCTGCTGCCCGACGGCGCCAGCGTGAAGGGCACGGTCGCCGGTGTGGACAGCACGGGCGCGCTCGTGCTCGCCGACGGTCCGCGCCGCGCCCGCTTCCTCGCCGGCGAGATCTCGCTGCGCCGCGCCTGACGGTTTGCGGTACGCCGTAGCGGCCGCGGGGTCCGTTCGCTCGCAGGCGCCGCGCGACGTAGCGCCGTGATCCTCGTCATCGACGTCGGCAACAGCCGCATGAAGTGGGCGTTGCACGACCCGCGCGGCTGGCTCGCGCAAGGCGCACTGCCCAACCAGGAGATCGGCACCCTTTCGCTGCGCGACTGGCAGAACCTGCCGCGTCCGGTGCGCGCGATCGGCGTCAACGTGGCCGGCGAGGCCGCGCGCGTGCGCGTCGAGGGCCAGCTCACCCGCTGGCGCCTGCCGATGGAATGGCTGTATGCCACCTCGTCGGCATGCGGGGTGACCAACCGCTACGACAAGGCGTCGCAGCTCGGCCCCGACCGGTGGGCTTCACTGATCGCCGCGCGTCATCGCGCGCTCGACGATCCGCGCGCCGCGTCGCCCTGCATCGTCGTCAACGCGGGCACCGCCGTGACCATCGACGCGCTGGACATCGACGGCGTGTTCCAGGGCGGCCTGATCCTCCCGGGAATCCGGCTGATGATCGAGGCGCTGGCGGAGAAGACCGCCGCGCTCAAGGTGCCGCTCGGCACCTATGCGCATTTCCCGACCTCCACCTCCGACGCGATCTATGCCGGTGCGATCCATGCCATCTGCGGCGCCATCGAGCTGCTGCGCCTGAAGGTGCGCCACGACGACGCGCTCGTGCGCGTCTTCCTCTCCGGCGGCGCCGCGCGCGAGGTGGCCCCGTACGTGTCCGACCCGCTGGAGGTCGTGGATAATCTCGTGCTCGAAGGCGTCCTGCTGCTCGCCGCGGAAGACTGACGTATCGGCGCGCCGCGAGCGGCGCCCAGGGGAATCGCTCGCCAGATGCGCACCGTCGTTCTTTTGCTGCTGCTCGCGAACATCACGCTGTTCGCGTACATCAAGCTCGACAGCGTGGGCTCGGGCGAGGCCGTGCGGCTCAAGGAGCAGGTCCGTCCCGACAAGATCTCGATCCTCACGCCGCAGCAGGTGGCCGCGCTGGGGCCCGCCAAGGTGGCATCGCTCGCCGACGTCTGCGTCGAGTGGGGTCCCTTCAACGATCCGGATCGCACCCGCGCGCTCGCCGACCTCGACAACCTCCAGCTCGGCCGGCTGCTCAGCCAGCGTCGGGTCGACGTTGACGGAACGTACTGGGTCTATCTCGCGCCGTTCGCGACCCGCGCCGCCGCGGATCGCCGCGCCGGCGAGCTGAGGCAGCAGGGGATCGGCGACGTTTCGGTGGTCGATACCGGCGGCGGCCGCTTCGCGGTGTCGCTCGGGATCTTCCGCACCGAGCAGTCCGCGCGCACGCGTGCCGACGCGCTCGGCGCGCAGGGCATCGCCAACGCGCGCGTCGAGCCGCGCAACCAGTCGGTCGCGCAAACCATGCTGGTCGTGCGCGATCCGCAGGCGCCGGTCGTCGCCCGGCTGAAGGAGCTGCAGGCGCAATACGCGGGCAGCGACATCCGGGTCGGCTCGTGCCCGGCGACCTGATCCGCCGCGCGTCGAGCGCCAGCGAGATCGCTCAGGCGCGCTCACTCTTCCGGCAATACGCGGCGGAGCTCGGCGTTTCGCTGTGCTTCCAGGGCTTCGACGAGGAGCTCGCCTCGCTGCCGGGCGCGTACGCACCGCCGCGCGGCGGCCTGTGGCTCGCCGGCCCGCGCGACGCGCCGTGCGCGTGCGTCGCGTTGCGTCCGCTGCCGTATGGCGACGACCGCGACGTAGCGGAGCTGAAGCGCCTGTACGTCGGGCGCGCGTCGCGAAGCAGCGGCCTCGGCCGTCGATTGACCGAGACGGCGATCGCCTATGCGCGTGCTGCAGGCTACCGGGCCGTGCGCCTCGACACGCTCGCGCAGATGCACGCCGCGCGCGCGCTCTATGCCGACCTCGGCTTTCGTCCGTGCGCGGCCTACTACGACAATCCGCTCGACGGCACGCTGTACATGGAGCTCGCGCTGTAGAGTTTCGCATCGCACGGCGTTTGGGAGGACGCGCGTTGCTCACCTCGTCCGACAAGGAAGCAGTGACCGCGCGCGTCGCGGCGCTCGAGGCGCGCACGGGCGTGCAGGTCGTCACCGCGGTCGTCGACAAGGCCGATCACTATCCCGAGCTCCCGTGGAAGGCTTTTGCGCTCGCGGCGTCTCTGGCCGGGCTCGTCGTCGTCACGCTCGATCTGATGCGACCCGACTGGACCGGCGAGTACGTCGCGTTCGCGCACGTGCTGCCCGTGCTCGGCGCAGCCGGCGCGAGCGCGCTCGCTGCCATCCTCTTCCCGGCGTATGCGCGAGTCTTCCTTCGGCCCGAGCGCCGCGACCAGCGTGCGCGTCATTACGCGCACGCGCTCTTCCTCGACCATGATCTGTGCGCCACGCGAACGCGGCGTGCGGTGCTGCTGCTGGTCGCGCGCTTCGAGCGCAAGGTCGAGCTCGTCGCCGATCGCGGATTGCACGACGACGTTCACGCCGACGACTGGCGCAGCGTCGTCGCAGCGACGACGTCGGCGCTGTCGCGCGGCGGATGCGCTGCAGCGCTGTTCGCGGGTCTCGACCGCCTCGAGAAGGTGCTGACCGAGCGCGGCCTGCGGCCGCATGGACCAATCGACGAGCTTCCGGACGAGCCGCTCGAGGCGGCGCGCGCATGA
>Ga0207674_10000761_pt1 | contig 42085 bp, 34 predicted proteins | sample KBSCornC72_FD_184303 | JGI IMG/M metagenome (GOLD analysis project Ga0207674, IMG submission 184303) | Corn rhizosphere microbial communities from Kellogg Biological Station, Michigan, USA - KBS Corn C7-2 (SPAdes) (version 2) | ecosystem: Host-associated > Plants > Roots > Rhizosphere > Soil ... | reverse complement strand
GGTGATCATCGAATAGAAGCAGTCCTCGATGCCCGACACCGCCATGACGACCTTGGGCGCGTCGCCGTGGCTGCCGTAGATCGCCGTGAGCAGATCTCCCTGCTCGATCTTGGTGGGCTGGCCGGTCGACGGGCCGCCCCGCTGCACGTTGATGACGACCAGCGGGATCTCGGCCATTACCGCAAGCCCGATGCCCTCCTGCTTCAGCGAGTAGCCGGGCCCTGACGTGACCGTGACCGCGCACGGACCGGGTGGACACGCGGCCATTCCACTGGCCGGCAATGCCGTGTTCCGATTGGGCCGAGCGTTGGCGGCGATTGGCGGTTATCAAGAGCCAGTTCGGTTGACGCCGACGACGCGCGAATTTTTTGGTCAGCTCGCGAAGGTCTGGCCTGACATGACGGAGCGCCGCGCGATGAATGATGTCGCGTCTCGAGACAGGCGTCGCGTGCTGCGGGGCGCGCGGGTGCTGGCGACGACACCAGTCTTCAACGCGGTGTTGCGCACCGGGATCTCGGCTACGGTGATAAGTGGGGGAATCCGATCGAACGTGATCCCCACCGAAGCGACGGCGTTGCTGAATATCCGGACGCTTCCCGGCGAGTCGATCGACGCGGTGGTCTCGCGTCTTCGGCGGGTGATCGACGACTCCCGCGTCGAGGTGACAGTCAGCCGGCGTGGCGAGGATGCTCCGGCGTCCGACTTCTCATCGCCGATGTTCGCGGCGATTGCGGCAACAGTGAAGGAGCTCGCCCCGGAGATGGTGACGGTGCCGTACATGAGCACGGGTGCGACCGACAGCGCGCGGCTCCGGCAACTTGGTATGCAGGCGTACGGCCTGCTCCCGTTCCCGATGGACCAGGAAGACGAGGACCGAATGCACGGGAATGACGAACGGATCCCGCTTGCCTCGCTGGACTTCGGGACACGGCTGATTTTCGGCGCCGTCCACCGGGTCGCTCGTTAGCCACAGCAGTGTGGCATCCGACCCACATCTGCCGGCGGGCCGCGGCGCGCCACCCGCTCCTCAAACGTGAGCTAAAGCCGACAAACGCCCCAGGAATGGGCGTTACGTGGTGACGACGGGCCTTGGAGCCGCGTTTAGAGTGTTGAGAAGCGGCCCGCGCGGATGGGCACGCTTGTTGTTAGTGGAGTGGCTGTGCCTGAGGTCGGTGCGACGCCTGCACCGGTCCCGTGCGTCCACCAGGAAACTCAACCCCCGGAATCTCCGATGACACGCAATCGCCGCTCTGGCTATTCGCGCATGCTTTCACGTCGTACTCTCGCGCCTATCGCCGCGTCCATCCTCGTTGTTCTCGCGGGTTGCAAGGAAGGCGGCAGCACCGAGCCAAAGAAGGGCCCGACGACTATTACACTCGACCCCAATTCGCTCACCGTGAGCGTCGGACAGGCCGGAAAGATTTTCGCGACCGTGAGGGACGAGAACGGAACGCGCCTGCCGAGCTATAGCGCGATCACGTGGACCACGGCCAACACCAGCGTGGCGTCCGTCGCGAAATCGGACACCACCGGTGTGGTCACGGGTCTCTCAGTCGGCGAAACGCAGGTCCTTGCCACTATCGGCAACGTGATCGCCCATATTTCCGTGAACGTCGTCCCCTGATTCGCGGTGATGTGGCAACGATAGCTGAGAGAAGTACGGCAGTCGTCACCGGCGCGTCCCGAGGCATTGGGCGCGCCGTTGCGCTCCGGTTAGCGGCGACGCACCACGTGGTCGCGGTCGCGCGCTCCCGATCCGAGCTCGAGACGCTCGCGAGCGACATTCGGTCCGGCGGTGGGTCGTGCGACGCTATCGAGCTCGACGTCACGGATTCGACGGCGGTCGCTCGGGCGCTCGAGGGCGTCCGCGCCGACGTGCTCGTAAACAACGCGGGCGTTGGCTACATGAAGCCGCTCCTCGAGCTCTCGAGCGATGAGTGGCACACGATGGTCGACGTGAACGTCAACGCGCTATTTCACGTAACGCGCGCGGTGTTGCCCGGCATGGTGGACCGCGGGCGCGGTCACATCGTGATGGTCGGCTCGATTGCGGGCAGGAGCGCGTTCGTCGGTGGCAGTTGCTATGCGGCGACGAAACACGCCGTGATGGGCTTCAGCGAGTCCCTGATGCTCGAGGTGCGCGACAAGGGCGTGAAGGTGAGTGTCGTGAACCCCGGCTCCGTCGCGACCAGCTTTTCACGACGCGAGCGGGACACGAGCTGGATGCTTACGGCAGACGATGTCGCCGACGCGGTCTTTCACGCGATCGATACGCCGCCGCGAGTGCTCGTGCACCGAATCGAGGTACGGGCTGCGGTGCCGAAGAAAGGGTAGGGCGCTCTAGCGAAGCAGGAACCGCCATCCGGCCGCCACTGTCGCGGCGATGACGGCGAGGAACACCCACCAGCGCAGCGCAAGGCTGCGAGACTCACGTCGCCCGACCGCGGAAGTCGGAACGACGGCCTGCCTAACGACGATCTCGACGGGGGATTCGACGCCGTCGGCTCCGGCCGTGACGATGGCCCACCCTTCGCCCCCTGCGACGACTCGACCGTCCTGATCTACCGATACGACCTGGGCATTGCTCGATCGCCAGGTCACCGGACGCTCGAGCACATTGCCGCTCGCGTCGTACACCGTTGCCGAGAGCGTTGCGTGCCCACCGATGCGAAGGGGGAGCTGTGGCGAGGCGACGATCACGGAGTGAGCGCGCACCGTCACCACGGTGACTTCGACCTGTCCGCGAACTCCCTCGCACGTCGCGCTGATGATGGCGCGTCCGGGCTTGCGCGCGGTGACGGTACCACCAGCGGTGACGGCGGCGATCGACGGGTCGCTCGACCTCCATTCGAACGTCCGCTCCTGATCGACGCTGTCGACGCGTACCGCCGTCCTGGCGATCGCCCGGAGGGTCGTCACCGTCCCGACCACGATCGCGGGCGCAGCGCCGTCGATCGCGACTGCTACCACCGGCGGCGGCATGACCGTGATGGTTGCCGCCCGTGCCAAGCCGCCTGATTCCGCGACCACCACGGCAACGCCGCGACGCTTGGCAGAAAGGGTCCCGTCGTCGGTCACCGAGGCGACGGTTGGATTGCGCGAGACCCATCGCACCGCGGTGCCCATCGGTCGGCCGTGTCGATCGAGTGCGCGCGCAGTCAGTGGCGTCCTGGTTCCCGCGCGCACTTCGGCAGGCGCATCGAGATCGATCGTCGCGACTTCAGCAGCGACGATGACGACGTCCACCTTACTCCGCACCGGACCAGCCGATGCCGTGATCGTGGCGGCGCCCACGGCCTTCGCGGTGACGACGCCGGCTGCATCGACGACGGCGACGTCGGTGCGCGATGACTCCCACGTGAGGCGCGTTGCCTCCATCGCGGCACCGGTTTCTGTCCGCGGCGTCGCTCGCAGGACAATGCAGTCGCCAACCTCGATGGCGTCTGATGGCTGCCCGATGTCAATGGACCCTATCACACCGCGCGCCGGCTTGTCAGGCGTGTGGGCGACGGGCGTACGGGAAGGCGATGACGATATCTCGTTGCCGGGCGCAGCACCCGGTCGATGCCTAACGATTTCCGCGAGTCTGCCCTCGGCACCGGCTGCCGCCGCCAACGCCGACATTTCCGCGCGCACCGGACCGAGCGAGCCGAGCGGTTGTGCGGCGCACGCTTCTGCGGCGGCCGCCAGATCGGGAAACCGATCCTCGGGTTTCTTGGCCAGCATGCGCATGATCGCGCGATCGACGTGTTCCGGGACGTCGGGGCGTACGGTGCGAAGCGAAGGCGGAAGCTCGCTGGTGTGCGCACGCATGACAGCCATTGGCTCACCGGTGAACGGCGCATGGCCGGCAAGCAGTTGGTAGGCGACGATTCCGAGCGCGTACTGGTCGCTGGGCGGGCCGACGTCCATGGCCATGCATTGCTCAGGGCTCATGTACGTCGGCGTGCCGAGCACGGTGCCGACGAGCGTGTACCCGGGCGCCTCGGCTATTTTCGCGATCCCGAAGTCGGTCACGATTGGGTCGCCGTCGGCATCCAGGAGAATGTTCCCTGGCTTCACGTCGCGGTGTACGACGCCGCGACGATGCGCGTAGTCGAGCGCCGAACCGACGTGGTATAAGACCGCACCGGTGGCGGCAAGCGATAGTGGCCCTTGTTCGCGAATGACGCGATCGAGCGATCGGCCCGGCACATACTGCATCACGAACAGCTGAAGGTCACCGAGCGTTCGCACGCTGTGCACGCCAACGATATTCGCGTGCTGCAGGTTGGCGATGGTGATTGCCTCCTGACGAAAGCGCTCCACCATCCCGTCGCCGAGCAGCAGCCCGGGCGACATGACTTTGATCGCGACGCGCCGGTTGAGCGCCAGCTCGCGTGCGCGAAAGACGGCGGCCATGCCGCCTCGTCCGAGCTCTCCTTCGACGTCGAACTCGCCGGCCAGCGCATCCCTGAGGTGGTCCACGACGGACGCCCAGGTCATGTCGCCCGCCGGAACGGCGGCGCCGGTCGCAATGCCGTCCGATGGCGCGACGCTATGGCCGCAGCTGCCGCAGAATCGGTCGCCGGGTGATACTCGCTGACCACACCGCGCGCAGTGTGTAGGCGGGACCGTCGAAGAAACGAGAGGTGGCAGGAGAAGGCGCCGCGAGGCTTCGGCGAATGTGATCGGACGGAGGCGAGAGTGCCCGGAGAGTGCCCGGTGCGTTCGCAAAGTGCAAGAGACCCCACTTGCCCGCAAGCGAGCGCCGAGACGTCGCGAGCGCTAGCGGCCGGGTTCAGTCGGGTCTAGAATTGCGTCCGGCGCCGCGGTACCAAGAGCCGCGCGCGCCTTCACGCGCTAATCATCTCTGCTCACTTCGGATAGCCATATGCGCAGAAGCATCGCTCTTCTAGCGTTGGTCACGGTAACCGCGGCAAACGCCCACGCACAGGGGCTCCGAAAAAAGCTGGAGGATGGACTGTTCTCGTTCGGTGATTGCGGAGAGCCGTTGTGTCTCCCGGCGCTGGTCCTCGCCGGCAGCGCACACGGCCGCCACTTCATTCCGTCCGCAGAGGCGGGGAACGCCGCGATCATCAATTTCCTCGGCAGCGCGATCGGCGCAAACGTGAGCAATATCCCGATCAGCGCGACGACGAGTGGTGTCACTTACTCGTTCGAGGGGGGCGCTCCTATTCGGAACAACGTGTCGAGCGGCCCGATCTTCGCCGAGCGCGCACAGACGCTCGGCCGGAGAAGGATGCTGATCGGCGCGAACGTGAGCTCGATTCGTTTCAACACGCTGCGCGGGATTCCGCTCAACTCACTCGACTTCAACTTCACGCACCAGGACACGCCGCCGGCTGGCCTGGGCGACCCGATCCTGGAGAACGAATTCATCACGGTACGCACGTCGCTCGACGTAAACGTGCTCGCCACGATCGCGTTCGCGACGTACGGCGTGACCGACCGGATCGATCTCAGCGTCGCGGTGCCGTATGTGTCGAACTCCATCGACGGTCACAGCTTCGGCCAGATCGTACCGTTCGGGCCAAACCCCGCGCACTACTTTGGCGGCACGGCCACCGCTCCAATTCTCTCGGCGACGGCCGACGTCAACGGATCCGCGTCAGGCATCGGCGACGTCGCGTTGCGAGCGAAGGTGAATCTTTCGCCGGGCGGGTCAAAGTCCAACACCGGGTTCGCGCTCCTCGGTGACGTGCGTCTGCCGACCGGGAACGAAGATGATTTCCTCGGATCCGGCAGCACATCGGCGCGTATTCTGGGAATCGTGTCGGGGCGTTTTGGCGAGTTCGCGCCACACGCGAATGCAGGGTACGCGATTCGCACGAGTGACGACCAGCAGGACGCAATTCTCGCAACGGCGGGATTCGATCAGCTGCTGGTCCCGTGGGCGACGTTCGCGTTCGACGTCATCTCCGAATGGCAGCTCGGGGAGCAGAAGTTCTCGCTGCCGTCCCCGACGCAGATCACGATCCCGTTCACCCGGACGATTTATCCGAGCAACATTCCCGATCGGCGGGATGATCTACTGAACGCATCGATCGGGGCGAAGCTGTCGACGAAAAAAGGCATGACGTTCATCGCGAATGCGCTGCTTCCCCTCAACCGCGGCGGGTTGAGGGCGAGCACGCTCTGGACGTTGGGCCTCGAGTACGGCTTCTGACGGATCCTAGTGGATGCCAGCGATGTGCCAGCCCCCGACGTCGCGCTGTACGACCGCGACGAAGCTGACGGGGAACGACTGATCCGACCTGGCAGCCTTCGACGAGAACCGCGCTGAGTAGCGTGCCCGCACCTGGACCTGCGACCCAGCCACGTCTTTCGGGGTGTCGAGGATATCGACCGCGCCGGTATTCATCGCAATGGGGCCGCGGGCGTCGTCGAACGTGGTCTGCCACCGGGTCATGAGCTCACTGCCCGCGTTAGGAAACACGCGGCGGATGAGCGACGTGTCGCGTTCCTGAATCGCGCGCACGTACACGGCCAGCACGCTCTGCACCTCTGAACGGAGCTCGGCTTCGCTCTTCGGTGGCGGATTCGCCGGCGGCGTCACGGCCGGCGCATCGAGACGCGTAGCGGGGCGGGCGACTGCGGTATCCGCGGTCGTCACCACGTTAGGCTTGGGGGGCACCTGCAGCGTTGGCACGGGCGGCGCTGGTCTCGCCGCCACGGCGGAATCAGGGCGCTGGCTCGTTCCCTGACGCGGCCTGGTGGCCGGTGGCTGCGGCGTCCGGGTCGCCGGCGGGTCCACCCGCGGTGATGGGCTCGCGTTCGTAACGGGTGCGGGTGAGGCTGACGCCGGTGGCGCGGAGTCAACCGGTACGGTGGCCGAGGCGTTAGGCGGCGGGGACGGTGGTGTGACGGTGTCCTGCGCCGGAGCGGGCGAAGCTGGTGGCGGCGCCGTCCGGACGGTTGGCTTCATCACAATGTATCCCGCGATCGCAAGCGCAAGCAGAACCGGCACCGCCCAGCGCAAGACCGGACGCTTCGCCCCTGGCGCCGGCGGAGCGGGCGGAGCCGCTGGCGGCGTTGCCGGTTGTGCGGGCGCGTGCACGAGTGTCGCGGGCAGCTCGGCTGGCCGGTCCGCTACCCTCGGGAGCGAAGCCAGCGCCGGCGAGACATGTGGCGTTTGCTTCGGCCGCTCCCGCGTCTTCGGCACCGGACTCGCGGGGGTCCGCGCGATGTCTCCGAGCTGATCGAGGCGCTCGGCTGCCGCTGCCAGCTTCTGGAGCTCGGCGTGCAACGGATCGTCCGGCGAGAGCGGGCCAGCGCCTAACGATACGAGCGCGTCGGCGAGGCTTGGGAAGCGTTCTTCGGCTGTTTTCGCCAGCATCCGCATCACTGCCGCTTCCATGGCCGGCGGGACATCCGGACGCACGTCGTGCAGCGGTGGTGGCGGCGTGTCGGTGTGCGACCGCATCAGCGCGAAGCTCGAGCCCGAGAACGGCGGGCGACCCACCAGCATCTCGTACGCAACCACGCCGAGCGAGTATTGATCGCTGGCGCCCGTCAGCTCGCGCGCGTAGCACTGCTCGGGACTCATGTAGACGGGCGTACCGACGACGGTGCCCGTCTGCGTTTGATTCGGGCTCTCGGCGACCTTGGCAATGCCGAAGTCAGTGACGATCGCTTCGCCGTCGGCGTTCAGGAGAATGTTGCCGGGCTTGATGTCGCGATGAATCACACCGCGACGATGCGCATACCCGAGCGCTGAGCCGATCTGGAACAGCCACGCGCGTACCACCCGGATAGGAAGCGCGCCGACGTCGCGCAGCACGCCTTCCAGCGTCCGGCCGGGCACGAACTGCATGACGAAGAAATGCAGATCGCCGATCTGACGGACGCCGTAAATGGCAACGATGTGGACGTGCTGCAGACTCGCGACGGTGATGGCTTCCTGCTTGAAGCGCTCCATCATGCCCGGACCGAGCAGCAGTCCAGGCGCCATCACCTTGATGGCGACACGCCGATTGAGCGCGAGATCGCGAGCGAGATACACGGCGGCCATCCCGCCTCGTCCAAGCTCGGTGAAGATCTCGTATTCGCCAGCGGTCGCGTCCTGCAGGCGAGCTCCGACGACCGACCACGGTGAGGCGTCGGTCGTCGCGTTCGCGGCCGTCGGTGCCGACGGATCCACGCGCTCAGTCAGCGGAGGAACCAGGCCGGACCCCGCGGAGGTGATCGCAGTTCCGCAAATGCCACAGACGCGGTCGCCGTGCGAGACGGCGCCGCCACAGTTTGGACAGGTCGACGTTGTCGTTGGCGTCATCGAGTGGAGCGCCGCATTGACCGTTCACGGGTCACCTCGCCGTTAGGGCGGCTCGACCCGTTGCGCCCTCCAATCTAGTGGTGTTGTGCCCGAGAGTCGCTACGCGCGATGACGCGATAAATGGCAATATCGTTACGTGCTGGTCGCGGCTTCGCGGACAATAGGGCGTCAGGATCACTTGAAAGGGGACATCTCCGGCCGCCGCGGAAGTTCGAGTCAACGATTCCGTGCCGTCGTCCCGGTGTCGTCGTCCAAACAGATGTGGCCGAGTCACGAAACATCTGAAGCGACCCCGAGCGTACTTCCGACAACCTCGGCCGTGGTCGCGCATCTGCCGTTACACCTTTAAATTGCGTTCCGTGCCAAGATCATCCGTCTCCAGAAAGGAACGGTTGCGCCCGCCTACCGCCACTCCCGATCAGTCCGTGCGGGAGCTCATGGCGGTGCGTGAGGTGATCCACGCGTTCCTCACGGCCGATCGGCCCGAGGAGGTCTACCAGTTTGCGCTCGAGCGGGTGAGCCCACTGGTCGGCGCCACCTTCGCCTCTGTGTACGTGGTGGACGGGGCCTCGGAGCTCATGCGGCTCGGCGCGGCGTACAACTGGCCGCAGCGATTCCGGCCATGGCTCGGCGAGGCGCGCGTCCGACTCGGGTTTGGACCTAGTGGCGAGGCAGCGAGCGAGCGGCGCACCATCGAGGTCGCGGACGTATTCGCCGACAATGACCTCGAGGATTGGCAGGAGGTCGCGTCCGAGCTGGGGTTCCGCTCGCTGATCGCGCTGCCGCTGCAGACCGGATCGAAGGTTCTTGGCGCGGTGACCTTCTACTTCGCGGACGCGGAGTCGTTCTCGTCGGAGAAGCGAGGGCTGTTGCGCATCGTCGCGGATCAAATGGCTGCGACGGCAGAGAAGTCGTTGCTCATCGATCAGCTCCGCCGTTCCAACGCCGCGCTGGTCGAGGTGAACGCAGAGCTCGAGCGCCAGTACGCCGCGGTGCTGCAGGCGCGCCGCCTCAAGGACGAATTCCTCGCGAACATCTCCCACGAGCTGCGCACGCCGCTGACCGCCGTGCTTGGATACATCTCGATCATGCAGGACGGGATATCGGGTCCGCTTACCGACGGCCAGCGACACGATCTCACGCATGTGAAGCGCGCGAGCGAGCGCTTGCTCGACCTGATCGAAAGTCTGCTCGAGCTGACGACGCTCAAGCGTGGCGAACTGGACGTGTTCATCGAGGACGTAGACCCACGCGCTCCGCTGCGCGATGCCGTAGCCTCGGCACCGGCGCCGATGCCGGGTGTCACCATGCGCCTCGACGAGCCGACCACGATGCTCCCGCGGATCCGGAGCGACCGGAAGAAAATCTTCCGGATCCTGGTTAGCTTACTCGGCAACGCCGCGAAGTTCACCGAGCGCGGCGAGATCGTTGCAAGTGTATCGCTCGCCAACGACCGCGTCGTGTATCGCGTACACGACACCGGGATCGGCATCGCGGCCGATGCACAGCAGTACGTGTTCGATGAGTTCCGGCAGGCCGACGGCTCGGCGACACGACGGTATGGAGGATCGGGGCTTGGCCTGTCGCTGGCACAGCGCCTAGCCCATCTGCTAGGCGGGACGATCGAGATGGCGTCCACGCTGGGTGAGGGTTCTACGTTCACCGTGGAGCTGCCACTCGAGTACGAACCGCCGGTCGAGCTACCCGTAGACACCTGATCCAACACGCGGATGAACATTCAGGACGACCGTACGCTGCAGGAAACTCATACGACGCTGAGCGTGCCCGAAGTGATCGAGGCCGCCAAGCGATTCTTCGCCAGGCGCAACAGCCTGTACGCGGCGTTCGTCGACCGGGAGGGCCCGACCTTCGTCAGTCTCCGTGGGCAGGGCGGTGAAGAGGTGCTGATCGGTGCCACGCCAGCCAAGGACAGCGCGGCGACGCTGGTGACCGGCTCGACCTACCTCTTCGACCAACAGGTCGCGCGATTCTTCACGACACTGCCGCCGTGGGATGGTGTGTCGTGACCATTCCCTTTGTCGCGCAGCTTCGATCTCGCCCCGGCGTCATTCGTCTCGGCTCGGACGGGCAGCCTCGGATCACGATTCGCGTGCAGCTGGCCGAAGCCTGGGATACCGTTCGCGTGGAGACACCGCCGACGGAACCGGTCAGCGCGGTGAAAGCCGAGGCGTTGGCTGCCTTGCGCCCCAACCAGGAACCGGCGGATGAATTCGTGGTCAAGTTGAACGGGTTCGAAGTTCTCGACGAGAATGTCTCGGTCGCCGATAGCGGCGCGACGAACGGATCGACATTCCTGCTCAGCTATCGCCGTCGCCGTCCGGTCCGCTGAGCACGACGTTTCCCACGCCTAACGCGGTCGCCTCGGCCGCGGAGCGCGACGCGTTGCGCGCCGCCGCCGTCAGGCTGCGTGATGAGGTCTCGCGGCGCATCGTCGGGCAGCGCGACGTCCTCGATGAGATTCTCATGGCCGTCCTCGCGGGCGGCCATGCCCTGTTGGTGGGCGTCCCCGGGCTCGCCAAGACTCTCATGGTTCGCTCCGTCGCCGAGTCCATGCGACTCGACTTCCGACGGATCCAGTTCACGCCGGACCTGGTGCCGAGCGACATCACCGGCACGGAGCTGCTCGAGGAAAATGCAGCGACGGGCGCCCGGAGCTTTCGCTTCGTGCGCGGACCGGTCTTCGCCAACATCCTGCTCGCGGATGAGATCAACCGGGCGCCGCCGCGGACGCAGGCGGCGTTGCTCGAGGCCATGCAGGAGCATCGAGTGACGGCCGGGGGCGAAACGATGCGGCTGCCAGAGCCGTTCTTCGTGCTCGCCACGCAGAATCCGATCGAGCAGGAAGGCACATACCCGTTGCCGGAAGCGCAGCTCGACCGGTTTCTGTTCGACATTCGCATCGGCTACCCTAACGAGGAAGAAGAGGTCGGCATCCTGCGGTCGACGACGGGGCCAAGTGAGGTCTCGCTCGCGCCGGTTCTGGACTCGGAGCAGACAGTCGCGCTGCAGCGCCTGACGCGTGAGCTCCCCGCTGCCGACCCGATTCTGCGGTACGCCGCCGCGCTGGCCCGTGCGACGCGTCCACCGTCGGACAACGGGACAACGAACGGGGCGTCAGCGCCCACGCCCGACCTCGTCAAGCGGTACGTCCGATGGGGTGCCGGCCCGCGCGCGGGGCAGGCGCTCGTGTTGGGCGCCAAGGCACACGCGCTGCTCTCCGGACGGGCGGCAGTCGCGCCTGAGGATGTCCGACGCGTAGCGCAACCTGTGCTGCGGCATCGCGTGCTTCCGAATTTCGCGGCTGACGCCGACGGCATCAGCGCCGAGCAAGTCGTCGCCGCGGTCGTTCGACACGTGCCAGCTCCGGAGAGCGGAATCCGCGTCTAGCGGCGGCAACATGCGCGAACCACGCACGGCCCGCGAAGAGGAGCGCCAGCGGCGAGGCGAGGGTGACGGATCGAGCCCTGAAACCCGCAGCTCGCTTCTCGACGCGATTCGCGGTGTGAAGTGGCCAGCCCTCAGGGCGGTCGCTGGCGCGCTCCCGGGCGGTCATCACTCGCGGCTTCGTGGTGCCGCCCCTGAGCTCAGCGAGTATCGCGTGTATCGTCAGGGCGACGACCCCAAGCGCATCGATTGGAAACTCCTCGCTCGAAGCGACCGCGCGTACATCCGGCTGGCCGAGGATCGCTCGACGGTGTCCACGCTGCTCGTGGTAGATGCGACGGCGTCTATGGCCTATCCCGACCGGACGTTGGGGAAATGGAAAGCCGCGTGCGATGTCTCGGTGGGACTCGCCGCCGTAGCGCACGCGAGCCGCGACCCGGTGGGGCTCGTCGTCGTGAGTGGAGATGGGATGCGGCAGCTGCCGCCTCGTACGCGACGGGGCATTGTCGGGGAGCTCGCTCGCGCGCTCGATGACGTTACACCGCGTGGCAGCCGCGCGCTGGCGCCGGCGATGAGCCGGATACGGTCGCGCATTCGCGTCGCGATCGTGAGCGATTTTCTTGGTGATGCCGACGACGTACGGCGTCGCGCGGGTGAAGTCGCGGCGGCCGGTGGCGAGGTCCACGCCATTCACATTGTCGCCGATGAGGAGCTCGATCCACCGGCGCGCTCCTTCCTGGCGGTAGATCCGGAAGACGCGTCGTTGGCACGTCCGTTCGTTGCGGAGGCTCGCGCGGCGTACCTCGAGCGGTTCGCCGCGTGGCGCAGCGAGCTTGCCGCGTCATGGCGTGTGGAGGGCTTGTCGTATACGATCGCGCGCGTGTCGGAGCCGGCATCGCGCGTGGTGCGACGTGTCGCTGGCGCGGCGTTAGGCACTGGCCGAGCGGCGCCCGACGTCCGGCGTGAAACGCGATGAGCTTCGCCGCACCGCTCTTCGCCTGGGTCGGAGGCGCAATCGCGCTCGGTGTCGTGGCGCTGCACCTTCTGGCGTGGCGGAGACCTCCGACGTCACCGCTGCCGACCGCGCGATTTGCTCCGGACGCTCCGGTGCGCACCGTCGCTCCGGCTGTGAGACCGACTGACCTCCTACTCCTCGCGGTCCGCGTTCTGGCGATCATCCTCGTCAGTGCCGCGCTCGCGGGCCCGCGGTTTCCGTCGCGCATCCACGGACTCGGTCGCGTGATCGTGGTCGATCGGTCGCACGGTTCCGAGGCCTGGGCGTATATCGATCGGGCCGCTCGATCGATATACCGAGCGGGCGACGCACTCGTCCTGTTCGACTCGGCCGCGCGCGCGGTACGACGTCCGACTGTCGATTCGATCGTCGCAGCGTCCCCGACGAGGGCGTCGGGGGGCATGTCCGCGGCGATGGTCGTGGCAATCCGAGCGGCGAATGAACTGCAACGAGTGCGCGACTCCGTCGAGATCGTCGTGGTCTCGCCGTTCGGGAGCGACGCCTTCGACGGCGCGACGGCGTCGATCCGTCGTGTCTGGCCGGGAACGGTGCGCACGATGCGCGCCGGCACTTCGGCTAACGACACGGCACGCACGCGCCCTCTCGACGTTCGCGCGCAGTCGGGTGACCCGGTCGCGGTGGCGCTGTCGCTCGACGGTGCCGCACTCGTGGGCGCGGTCCGCGTAGTGCGCGACTCGGCGACCGCGGGCGATACGGCGTGGGCTCGACAGGGTGGCGCGGTCGTCGTCTGGCCCAGTGGGCCTGCTCAGTGGAACGCTCGGCCGGCGGGCGATACGGCGTTTGGCGTCACGGTGAGCACACTGGTCTGGGGATCGCCCGGAATGCCCGCACGTTCGGCAACGGTCGTCGCCCCATTTGTTCGGCGCGCGGCGCCTCCGCCCGGACGAGTCGTGGCGCGTTGGGACGACGGCGATCCGGCGGCGACAGAAATCCCGCTAGGCGCCGGGTGCATGCGTTCGGTGGCCGTCACAGTTCCACCGGCGGGCGATCTCGCCCTGACTCCCGCTTTTCGCCGCTTCGCGGAGCAACTGGCGCAAGCGTGCCTGGGCGCCCACGCCTGGGCCGCGGCGTCCGACAGCGACGTAGAGACGGTGCTTCCCGGCACCACAGCGCGGGGTGCCCAACAAACGCTCTCCGTATCGGACACGACGCGGCGTGATTCCGCGGTCGTGAGATGGCTGCTGGCCGCAGCGCTGGCGGCACTCGTAGCGGAGCTAGTCATGCGGAGAGGGACAGCGAATGCGACCGCTTGACCGCGTGATGCGAACGCGCCGCGCACTTGCGGCGACGATTGCGACACGGGCTGCGCTCGGCGCGGTCGCGACAGTCCTGCTCACCGCCGCGTTCCTGACGGCAGCGCTCCGCGTGGCTGGTGTCGCAACGTCCTCCGTGGCGTGGCTGGTTGCTGGTGTGGCGGGCGCAGTCGCGCTCGCGCTGCTCGCGCGGCCGTGGGCGCGCCTAACGGTGCCACGGGTTGCTCTCTGGATCGAGGAACGTGTCCCGGCGCTTCAGTACGCACTCGTGACAGCCGTGGATCCGGTGGGGACGGCTTCCGCGGCGTTCCTCGAGGGAGAGATCGACCGTGTGTCGTGGGACCGCGAGGCCGGGCGGGCCATGATGCGCGGGTTGCGCTGGCCGACGCTCGCCGCCGTGGCCGGAGTCGCAGCGTTGCTGCTCTCGCTGCGCGTCAGCGTCGGCGGTGCTACGGAGCACGATCGCGCGATTCCGAGCGTTACCACCACTCCCGCGCGTGACGTGCCTGCCCCCTTCGCACGGCTCGTTGCCACGGTTCGGTCCCCAGCATACGCCGGAGGGCAAGTGGTCCGCGTCGAGTCTCCCGCGTCGATCGGCACACTTGTCGGGAGCACCGTGGTTCTCGAGGCACCCGGAAGCGGCGAAGGAATCACGGCTGACGCAGAGGATCGACCCATTGCTGTGCACCGTGTGGGCGACGCATGGCGCACGGCTGTCACCGTTGGGGCTCGACCGGCGGTCATCAGACTGCGGCATGGGACCGTCGAACGCCTCGTCGCGCTCGAGCCACGGCTGGACTCGGTGCCGGTCGTGCGGCTGCTGTTCCCAACGCGAGATACGGTCGTGCGTGCGGCGCGTGGCGAGCTCCGACTGTCGGCGGAGGCGCACGATGATATCGGCCTCGCGACGGCAGCGTTCGAGTACATCGTGAGCTCCGGGGAAGGGGAAAGCTTCAAGTTCAAGTCCGGAACGTTAGGCGCGCGGCGCATCGATTCGGGCCGGGATGCGACGATCGGCGCGTCCCTGAGCCTCGATCGACTCGGCCTCAAGCCCGGGGACATGGTTCACCTGCGCGCAGTTGCGCACGACGGTAACAATGTCTCGGGTCCGGGCGCGGGCGCGTCGGAGACGCGGGTGCTGCGCGTCGCGCGTGCTGGCGAGTACGACTCGATTGCCGTGGAGGGCGCCCCGCCGTCCGAGGGGGACAAATCGGTGATCAGCCAGCGCATGTTGATCATGCTCACCGAGGCGCTCGACAAGCGGCGTCCGACGCTGGCGCGCAAAACGCTGCTGTCGGAGTCCCGTCAAATCGCTCGCGACGAGACACGGCTTCGAAAGCGTGTGGGCGACATCATCTTCCAGCGCCTCGGAGACAATCCTACCGGAGAGGAAAGTCGGAATCCGGCCGAGGCACCGCCGTCGGATTCGACGGTCTCGGCCAGCGACTCAATGCGTGGCGACTCCATTCGACGCGCCACCGCGCGCGCCGGACGCACGCCGCGGGATGTTGCTGTCGCAGACTCCGCTGACTCGGCGCGAGCGGCACTCCTCCGGGCCGCGAGCGCTGCCACCGGCACCGGCGACGAGATACTCGACTTCGAGGGCGATGAGACGCCGGTTATCGCGATCAACCGTCCGCTGCTCGAGGCGTATAACGCGATGTGGGAAGCGGGTCGGGAGCTCGAGCAGGGAGAAACCGGGCGTGCCCTGCCGCCGATGCGACGTGCGCTCGCGGCGATCCAGCGAGCGCGTCAGGCGGAGCGCATCTACCTTCGCGGCAAGCCCCCAGCGGTCGTCGTGGACTTGGCGCGTGTGCGCCTAACGGGTAAGGACCACGGTGCGGCAAGCACGCGGCTCCCACGCGTGCCGTTGGACCCCGCAGCGGCCCGTCGGGCCGAGCGCCTCGCCGCGGCGATCGAGCTGGCGTCTCGCAATCCAGCCGCCGCCATCGATTCGATCGTGATGTTGCGGGTCGAGTCGCTCGACGCGGCGCCGCAACTCGGCGCGGCACTCTCCGAGGCGCTGGCCGCGATGCGGAATGGCCGCGATGCGACGACGTCGTTGGCACGCGCCCGGCGCATTGCGGACGGCGGCGTACATGGCGTAGGTGATGTCGGCGCCTGGAGTGGCGTTTGGTGAGCGCGAACAAGCGCACCCGATTCCCGATTCCCGATTCCCGATTCCCCACATCGGGTGAATTCGTCTTCGCGACCGCGCAGTACGAGTCGGGCGACTGGGACAGCGCTCCGCTCGTACCCGCGAATCTCATCGACTCCGTCGCGAAGTACACGAGCCTTCCGGTCGCTCCAACGGGTGCGATCGTCGCGCTGGCGAGTGACGATCTGTTTCGGTTCCCCCTGGTGTTCCTGACGGGGCATCTCCCGGTTCGGTTCACCGATGCGGAGCGGACGAACGTCCGGCGGTTCGCCGACCGTGGCGGCATGCTGTTCGTCGACGACCACAACCACGATATCGATGGCGCGTTCCACAAAACGGCGGTTGAAGAGTTGACCCGCGCCGTCGGCCCATTGTCTCGACTGCCAAACACGCACCCGATTTACTCGGCGTTCTTCAAATTCCCCGACGGCCCGCCTAACACGTCCCACGAGCTGAACGGATGGGGCGACAACCTCGTGCACTCGCACCTGCTCGCCGCGATGCGCGGGAACCGCATCGCGGTGCTGTACAGCAACAAGGACTACAGCTCGGAGTGGGGTTATCACCCGGACAACAAGCGGTTCCTGGCCATCGACAACACGAGGTTCGGCGTCAACATCATCGTGTATGCTCTCACGCGCTGATCGGATGCGCCGGGCGTGCGAGCACGCGCTCCGTGTGATCGCAATCGCGGCGATCGCGACGCTGCTATGGCGCGCGATTCGGCCGCCAATCGCCGGTGGCGTGGACGTCGTTCATGGCGACCTGCGGCGCGCGCTTGTCCGGTGGACGCTCTCCCCCGCAACAGAGATGCGAGTCGTGCTCGATGCGGCCCCCGACCCGAGCACACGCGACTGGCTCCGAGCCCTCGCGCGCGCTGGCGGGTCTGTGCACTGGTCGTCCTCGCGTCCGTTCGCCGCCGCGGCGGTCGTGGCTGAGCCGGTGCCGGAACCGAACGGTGTTACCCGTGTTCGATTTGCGTCGGCGAGCGGTGAGGCGGTCTCGGTCGCCGACGACGCGGGCGCCATCGATACGCTTCCGCGCGGCGGCGCACGAGAGCTGGAGCTCGGCGCGGTTGCCGGCGCGGTTCGCGCATCGGGAACCACGTTTACCGCAACGTCCGAGGTGCGCGACTCCGTTGTGCTTCGACCCGTCCTCCTGCTCGGTGCCGCCGGATGGGAATCGAAGTTCACGATCGCCGCGCTCGAGGAACGCGGGTGGCGCGTGGCGTCTCGCGTTCACGTTGCTCCAAACATCGACGTCACCCAGGGTTCTCTGGGCTCGATCGACACCGTTCGTTACGCAGCGGTGATCGTGCTGGATAGCACAGCCGCACCATCGGCCAACGAGATCGCTCGTTATGCACGAGCTGGCGGCGGCGTTATCCTCGGCGGTAGCGCGGCGCGCAGCGGTGCCTTCGCCTCACTTGCACCGGGCCGGGTGGGCGCGCGCGTTGCAGGCGTGGCCGGTGCGGTCTCGAGCGCGTCCCCGCGCACCGGGCTCGGCGGGTTTCCCGTGTCGTCTCCGGCGGCGGACGCAGTGGTGTTGGAGTCACGCGACGGCGTGGCTATGATCGCGGCACGACGCCTCGATGCCGGCCGCGTTATGCAGGTCGGCTACGACGAAACCTGGCGCTGGCGTATGGCCGGAGGCGACGAGTCCGCGGCGGCGCACCGTGCGTGGTGGTCGCGTCTGGTGGCCGCGGTGGCGTATGCTCCGCTCGCTCCGCTCGCTCCGCTCGCTCCGCGCGGATCCGGCCTAACGTCGGTCGATGAGACACCGCTCGCGTCCCTCGTCGACGCGGTCGGGCCGTCCACGCCGATGGAGGGCCGAATCGCGGCGCACACGGACAACGCTCGGCTCGACTGGATGCTGTTCATTCTCATCGCGGCGTCCCTCCTGGCCGAGTGGACATCGCGGCGACTCCGAGGTGCCCGATGACCGTCGCGTACATCTCGCATTCCGACTGTGGCCGCCACGACACCGGGTGGGGTCACCCCGAGCACGTCGGTCGGTTGCGGGCGATCCCTCGCGCGCTGCGCGAGGATCCCGACCTGTTTCACGCACTGCTGCACCTCGAGGGTAGGCACGCCACGCCGGACGAGTTGGCGATCACGCACGACCGTGCGTACATAACGCGAGTGGCGGAGATCGCCGCCGCGGGCGGTGGTAAACTCGATACCGACACCGTCATGAGTGAAGGCAGCTGGGATGCGGCGACCGCGGCAGCCGGCTGCGTGCTCGATGCGGTGGACATGGCGCTCGATGGTCGCGCTGTGCGGAGCTTCAGCGCGGTTCGGCCGCCGGGGCATCACGCGCTGGCGGCACGCGGCATGGGGTTTTGCCTTTTCGGCAACGTGGCGTTGGCGGCGCACTACGCACGACGGCGCCATGGCATCGCCCGTGTCCTGATCGCCGACTGGGACGTTCACCACGGGAACGGCACGCAGGCGCTGGTCGAGCGCGAAGCGGACATCCGGTTCGTGTCGATGCACCAGTGGCCGTGGTATCCCGGTACCGGCGCCGCTGAGGATCGCGGTCCTCATCGGACGGTGTTGAACGTCCCGATGCCGGCCGCGCAGCCGCGAGCGCGCTACGTGGACGCCTGGACGCGAGCGATCGACGCAGCGACCGACGGATGGACTCCTGAGATCATTCTCATCTCGGCGGGTTTCGATTCACTTGCCGGAGATCCGCTTGGTGGTTTCACGCTCGAGATCGAGGACTTCGTGGCGATGACCCGTGACCTCGTCGCGCGGGCGGAGGCCTGGTGTGGCGGTCGGGTCGTGAGCTCGCTCGAAGGGGGTTACGGGCCCGAGCGGATGGCGGCGGCGGCGGTCGCGCACATGCGGGCGTTACTGTGAGGGAGAAGGGAAACGGGCAACGGGAGACGGGAGAAACGGCGGCTGGTTGGCTGCTCGTGCTGGCTGCTGGCTGACGCCGGCTGTTCCGGCAGCGAGCCTCCCGAGGGAGGGTTCTGCGTCTTTCGTCTCCCGGTTCCCGCTTCCCGTCCCCTCCCTTTCCCGTCGCCCAGCCGTTCCCCGGCGCCGGGTCCCTCGCGTATACTTTCCCCGCCATGTCAGCCCCGCCGCGCGTGCCGCCGGTCCCTGCCGTACTGCGGCTCGTCCAGACCATGGTCCTCGGGCGATGGCGCGCTACCGGCGAAGAGCTTTATCGCGAGGTCTCGGAGCTCGTCGAGGCGCAGCCGGGCAAAGAGATCATCGTGTCCGGCGCCGGCGAAGGCGAAACGAGCGAGTGGTTGGCCGCCAAGACCGGCGCTTCGATCACGGGCGTGGATCCCAGCGAAGAGCGTGTCGAGCGGGCCGAGGCCCGCGCCCGCGAGCTCAAGTCGCCGCTGCCGCTCTCGTACCAACACGCCGCGCTCGACGACCTGCCGCACGAGAGCAACGTGTTCGACGCGGCGTTGGCCGAGCCCCTGCTATCGTCGGCCGCCGACGCCGCTCGCGCAGTCGCCGAGCTGGCTCGTGTGACCAAGCCAATGTGCCCAGTCGTCCTGTTGCAGTTGACGTGGAGCTCGGAACTGAGTGAATCCGCTCGCGAGATGCTCATCGAGCGGCTGGGGCTTCGTCCCCACCTGCTGATCGAGTGGAAGCAAATGATGCGTGAGGCGGGTCTCGTGGAAATACAGGTACAGGATTGGACCGAGGCGGGTGCGAAGGCAGCCGCCGAGTCGGACGACGAACCGGGGCTGACGTGGCAGCAGAAGGTCCAGATCGCTGGGCGGGCGTGGCGCCAGCTCGGGTGGAAGGCGGCGCGCGGCGCAGTCGCGCGAGAGCGCGCGTTGCTCAAGGAGCTCACACGCGAGCGGGTGCTCGGATTCCAGCTGCTGAAGGGAGTGAAGTGGCCTCACGCCAGACAGGAGAGCTGACGTGCCGTCAGCGCCCCAGCGCGCGCTCGAGCTGTACGGGATCATCTCGCTCGATGTCTCGGGTGCGACGTCGCCCGTTCGAGGCGTGAACGTTCTCGCATTCCGTGACCTCGGCGCACTGGTCGCCGATGCGTCATACGCCGCCCCCGCCGCCACCCCGAACCACGTCGCCGAGTACCGGCGAGTTGTCGAAGGGGCGTTCGCACGCCAGACGATCGTGCCGGCCCCGTTCGGGTCCATTTTCCGGTCGCGCGAATCACTGATGCGCTGGCTGGAGCTGCACTACTTCACGCTGCTGGAAGCGGTGACGTTCGTCGCCGACCGAGCGATGGCGCGGGTTGTGGTGTCGTACGGTGATGAGCCCGAGAACACCACCGCCATGTCGATCGACGCCGACCTGCTCGACAACGCGGCGGACGAGAGCTTTCGGCTGCTGCGGCGTCACGCGGTGGCGTCGGTTGTGATCAGCAACCACGCGGCCGAAGTCGGGCCCGCGGCGCGCGCCTCGTTCCTGATCGAGCGCGAGCGGTGGGATGTGTTCAACGACATCGTGCGCGAGGAGCAGAAGCGACTCCGCGAGATGCACGTCGAGTGTACCGGCCCGTGGCCGCCGTACGACTTCGTGCGAATGCAGTTCGGAGCGTGACGCGTGTTCTGTCCTGACTGCGGTACCTGGAACCGCGCGAGCGCCGTTCGGTGCGTGCGCTGCAACGCGGACCTTCCGGAGCTCAGCGATGCCCCGCGCGAGCGCCCCGACGAAGAGCTGTCCGCCCTCCGGCGCCTAACGGGCAGCCGGTATCGCGTGATCCGGCGGCTGGGCAGCGGCGGCATGGCCAACGTCTACTACGCCGAGCACCAGCTGCTCGAGCGACCGCTCGTGATCAAGGTCCTGCACGCGCACCTCGCGCGCGATGCAGAAATGCGCGAGCGATTTCGTCGCGAGGCCGAGGCGGCGAGCCAGCTCGTTCACCCGCACATCTGCACGATCATCGACTACGCGGAGGCAGCGGAAGCGGTGTTCATCGTGATGCCGTATCTCGCAGGCGGGTCGCTAGCGGACGTGCTCGTGAAAGAACGTACGGTCGCCGCCGGCCCGGCGGCGGCGGTGTGTGCCCAGATCGCGACCGCGCTCGACTACGCGCATCGCCGGGGCGTCGTGCATCGTGACGTGAAGCCGGACAACGTGCTGTTCGACGAGGACGGGCACGCGCTGATCACGGACTTCGGCATCGCGACGGCGCGGTTCCACGGCCGCCTAACGGGCACCGGGCGCGCTATGGGAACGCCGCATTACATGTCGCCGGAGCAGGCGATGGGGAAAATGGTCGACGGGCGCAGCGACATCTACGCCGTCGGCGTCATGCTCTACGAGATGCTACTCGGGTTTCCGCCGTTCGATGGGGCGGACTCGTACTCGGTGGGATACAAGCACGTCCACGAGACGGCGGCCGCCCCGGACGCAGTGGACTCGCGCGTCCCCGCGGAGCTTTCGGCGCTCATCATGCGGTGTCTCGCGAAGCCATCCGACGCTCGCTACCAGACCGGTTCGGCGCTCGCCGATGCCCTGCTCGGATACCTCATGTCGATCGGGCCGTCCGACGCGCTGCGATCCGCCTGGTTCGCGCGGAAAGGTGGCGGCGCAGCGACGCCAGCGTGAACGACGGCGGCGGAGCGACATGAAGCTCGAGCACGAGATCATCGCGGTTCACACGCGAACGCCGTTCGTGATCGCGCGGGGCGGCGCGAGCGAGTGGCGCCGCGTCTGGGTTCGCGTCATCGATCACGACGGTGCCGAAGGCTGGGGAGAAGCTGCGCCCAGCCGGTTCTATGGAGAAACGAGCGACACCGTGATCGCGGCGCTCGACGCGCTGACCGGTGTCGTCGAGCGCGCGAACGGGTGGTCGCTCGACGCGGTGGAGCGGGAGATGAACAAGACGATCCGCTTCAACGCGTCGGCAAAATCCGCCGTGAGCGCCGCGCTTCACGACCTGGCCGCGAAACGCCTCGGCGTTCCACTCTACCGCATGCTCGGCCTCGACCCGGCAGACGCGCCGCTGTCAAGCTTCACGATCCCGATCACCGCTGACGACGACGCACTCCGCCGCGCCCTGGACGACGCGGTGCCGTACCCGGTGCTCAAGGTGAAGCTCGGTGGCCCACGCGACGCCGACACGATCGCGGGCGTGCGGGCGGCGGCGCCGGAGAAAACTCTGCGCGTCGACGCGAATGCCGCGTGGACGCCGAAGCACGCACTGCACATGATCGACATCCTGCTCGACTACGACGTCGAGATCGTCGAGCAGCCGGTCGCCGCGCACGACGTGGATGGACTTCGCTTCGTACGTGAGCGGTCGCCGTTGCCGATCATTGCCGACGAGTCGTGCATCGTGGCTTCGGACATACCGCGGCTGGCCGGGGCGGTGGACGGCGTGAACCTCAAGCTCGCGAAGTGCGGGGGCTTGCGTGAGGCGATGCGCATCGTCGCAGTCGCGCGCGCACACGACATGTCCGTGATGGCCGGCTGCATGGTCGAAACGAGTCTCGGGATCTCCGCGGCGGCGCATCTGGCGCCGCTGCTCGACTACGCGGACCTCGACGGCGCCGCGCTGCTCGCGGACGATCCGTTCCACGGCGCGTCCATCGCTAACGGCGCGATCACCCTGCCGGACGCACCTGGCCTGGGCGTTACACTTCGGGATGGGAGATTCTCGAACGGCGGGTGACGTGCTGGCGGAGGTGGCGCTTCCGCTCCCGCTGTTCACCACGTTTTCGTACCGAGTTGCCGACGGCCTGGCGCACGCGGTCGTGCCGGGCACGCGCGTGGTCGTGCCATTTCGCAATCGAAAAGAGATTGGCATCTGCGTCGGCTTCACGGAGCCAACCGATACGACGCGTGAGTACAAGCCGATCCTCGAGGCGCCTGACTCCGAACCGGCGATCGATGGCTCGATGCTCGAGCTCTGTCGCTGGATGGCATCGTACTACGTTGCTCCGCTGGGCGTGGTTCTGCGGTGTGCGCTGCCGGCGGCGCTGACCGGTGCAGCCGCGCCAACCCCATCGCAGAAGACGCGCCGGGTCGCCGTCATCGCCAACGAGCTCTCGTCGCTCATGCATCGCGACCGCATCTTCGCGCGGTCGAAGCAGCAGCGCGCGCTGTTCGAGCTTCTCGAATCGTTAGGTGGCCGGTCGGCCGTCGAGCACCTGCTCGAGCAGCTCAGCTTCTCGCCATCGGTCCTCAAGGGACTGGTCGCACGCAACCTCGTGCGCGTGGAGGACGAGGTCGTCGCGCGTGACCCGTTCGCATCGCGCCCGCCGAGCGGGGGTCGTCGGCACCACCCCACACCCGATCAGCAAGGCGTGATCGACGCGCTGACCGCGGGCTCGCCGGCCGAAGTGTTCCTGCTGCATGGCATCACGGGAAGCGGCAAGACGCTCGTGTACATCGAGCTGCTGGAGCGCGTTGTGCGCGAGCGAGGCCAGACCGCCATCGTGCTCGTGCCCGAGATCGCGCTCACGCCGCAGACGGTCGATCGGTTTCGACAGGTCTTCGGCGACGCGATCGCCGTGCTGCACTCGGCGCTGAGTGACGGCGAGCGATACGACGCGTGGTTGGCGCTGCGCCGCGGCGAGAAGCGGATTGCCGTCGGCGCGCGGTCCGCGATCTTCGCCCCGCTCTCGAACCTCGGCGCCATCATTGTGGACGAAGAGCACGAGTCGAGCTACAAGCAGGCCGAGGCGCCGCGGTACCATGCGCGTGAAGTGGCGATCGTTCGTGCCCGGAACGAGGGCGCGGTCGTTGTGTTAGGCACTGCGACGCCGAGCCTCGAGAGCTGGACGAACGCGGCGACGGGCAAATATCGTCGCCTGTCGCTGCCGGAGCGCGTGGGCGGCGGCCAGCTGCCGGGGGTAGAGATCGTCAACATGCGACGCGCGCCGAGGCGCGAGTCGCAGGCGCCGCCGGATCCGTTCACGCTGGTGGTGAGCGACCCGCTCGCCACCGCGCTCGCCGATCGGCTCGCGCGCTCCGAGCAGAGCATCCTGCTGCTCAACCGGCGCGGGTATGCATCGTTCGTGCAATGTAACCAGTGCGGCGACGTGACGACGTGTCCGAATTGCACGATCTCGCTCACGTACCACCGCACGCCCGAACGGCTCGTTTGCCACTATTGCCTGTACAAGGAGGAGCCGTCCACGCGCTGTCGGCGGTGCGGAGGCGACACGCTGCGTCGCCGCGGGCTGGGGACGCAGCAAGTGGAGCGCTTGCTCGCGGAGCGCTATCCGTCGGCGCGCGTGGCGCGGATGGACGTCGATACGACGACCGCGAAGTGGGCGCATGCCGACATTCTCGACCGGGTGGGCCGCGGCGAGGTCGACATCTTGTTAGGCACGCAGATGATCGCGAAGGGGCTCGACTTCCCGAACGTGACGCTCGTCGGCGTGATCGACGCGGACGTCGGCATTAACCTGCCGGACTTCCGGTCATCGGAGCGCTGCTTTCAGCTTCTCAGTCAGGTGGCCGGGCGGGCCGGACGCGGACCGAAGGGCGGTCGCGTGCTCATTCAGACCCGCGTTCCGAACCACCATGCGGTGCAGTGCGCGGTCGCGCACGACTATACGAGGTTCGTGACCGAGGAGATGGAGGGCCGCCGTGAGCCGGTGTATCCGCCGGTGACGCGCCTCGCGAACGTGGTGTTCTCCGGGCTGCGAGAGAACGAGACGCAGCGTCTCGCGGCGCGAGCGTCGGAGCGGCTGCGACGGGCTGTCGCATCGTATGGGAGCCAGATCTCGGTGATCGGTCCGGCACCGTGTCCGATCGAGCGCGTGAAGGCTCGCTGGCGGTGGCATCTGCTCTTGAAAAGCAGCAATCCCGCTTTGCTCACGCGTGCGTGCCGGTTTCTTGTCGAGCGGCTCGACGTGCCAAAGGACCGGAGTCAGCTTCGAGTCGCGCTCGATCGGGATCCCGTGAGCCTGCTTTAGCTCCGGCGTTACGCACGCCTTAGAAACTAAGGGAACGCCGAACGCGCAGAACGGCGATTCGCGCCGACGTAGAACGTCGCAGAAAACTGAGCTGACCGAGCGTCAGCGGGGTTCTGCGCGTTCTGCGTTCCCTCGCGTTTCAGCGTATGGGTCGCGACGCCGGCTACCGTGAATCAGTCCGCCGCCGGAGTCTTCTTCACCACTGTGACTTTGATGGATGACGGATACTGCTTCGAGTGGTGAATCGTGTTCTTCGCCACGAGGCCCGTCGTCTCGTCGAAGTTGTTCCCGCCAGTGTTCAGGTTGCGATCGAAGCGCGGGAAGTTCGAGCTCGACACCTCGATCCGAATCCGGTGCCCCGGCGCGAACCAGTTGCTCGTCGTCATCGGCTGCAGTGCCACCTTGTACACCTTCCCCGGTTCCAGGAACTGCGGAGGTTTGTCGTAGCCCTCGCGATACCTGACGCGCTGGATCGTCTCATCCAGGTTGTACGCTTTCCCATCTGGACCGACGTCGATGATCTTCACGGTGACATCCGTGTCCTTCCGGTCCGATGACAGATAGATCGTCGCCTCGATGGGACCGCTCAGCTCCGTGCCTTCCTTGAACGGTTCCGTCGTGTACACGAGAATGTCCGGCCTCAGCTCCATCTCCGACTGATCGAGCGCGCCGCCCGAGAGCGCGTTCGCCTGGCAGCACACGTTTCCACCGTGCGACATGACCGGCTTCATCGGATCGTACGAGAACGAGTCGGGCTTGTCACTTGTCGGCGGCTTGAGGGACAGCGTGCCATTACCGTTCCGCGTGTTGGCGCCACCATCGCTCGAGAGGTAGAACGTCATCCCCTCCGAGTTTCGTGGCGGCCACGTGTCCGTCGTCTGCCACTTGTTCATCCCCATCGTGTAGTAGCGGATCTTCGGCAGCGTATCGAGCAGGCCGTTCTTTTCCCCCTTGAGGAAGAAGTCGAACCACCCGTACGTGAGCGCGTCGTAATCCAGCCGCGCATCGCCGACGCTGCGCTCGCCGACGATCGTGTTCTCTGTCGCGCGCTTGTACGAGCAGTGGAGCGTCGGCGCGATGACCGCGTATTGCTGATTCGCGATGGCCGGATCTGCCGTTTGGCGAACGTAGTTGTAGGTCGCGAGGTTCGGCCCCACCGATACGTCGTACCACGACATGAACCACAGTCCCGGCACGTTGATCTTCATGTCGTCATGGAACAGGCCGCCCCGGTACCACGCTGGATCGTTAGGCGCGCGCTGTATCATCCGGCCACCCGTGGCGACGGGCATCGAGTCGGCGAAGATGCCATGCGGTCCGCCCGTGGCCTTGATGAGGTCCTTCATCGGCAGGTGCCAGAACGCCTTCGCCCAGTCCACCGGCGGCGAGCGCTCGCCGAGGTCGTAGGACTTTGCCGCCTGGACGAGTTCCTCCTGCGTCATGTTCGCCGGGAACATTGGACGCACCTGGTTCTGTTCGCCGGCGAGCCAGTCGATGAACAACATCTGCACCGCACCACCGCGGTACCAGTTGCCCTGCTCGTAGTAGGGCTTGACGCGACCGACGCCAGCGCCAAAGCCCTGCGGAATGATCGTGGCGAGCCCCTTTGGTGACTGCGCCGCCACGGCCATCTGCCATTCGGCCGTTGAGGAGCACCCGATGAGGCCGACCTTTCCGTTGGACCACGATTGCGAGGAGATCCATTGGATCTCATCCGTTCCGTCCGTCAGCGGCGGGCCGAGGATGTCGTAGTTGCCCTCCGAGAAGAAATGGCCGCGCTCGTTCGCGCCGACGTAGGCGTAGCCGCGCTTCACGGCATCGAGCTGCGCCGTCATGTCGGCCGGGGCGCCGAGGTTCACATCCCAGTAGTTCATGTTGTACGGTGTCCGGACGAAGATCGCCGGCACCGGACCGCTCGCGTTCTTGGGGCGATAGACGTCGAACTGCATCTTGGCGCCGTCTCGCATCGGCACCATCAGCTTCCGGTCGATGACCGCGACCTTCTCGAGCTCGCGCTCCAGCGAGTCACGACGCGCGGCGAGAACGGTGTCTCGCTGTTGGCGGGGTTGCGCACCAGCGTTCCCGGCCGCCATCACGGCCAGACAAGACGCGGCGATCGCAATGCGACATCCGACGGTGTGCATGGGTAGCCTCCAAGTCGACCTAGAGTAAACGCCCGCGATGCCTGACACGTTGGCGAAAAAAGGGGGTTGGCCGCCCACGCATCACCCAGGCATCTTTCGCCCCGTGACTGTCATTCCTCATCCCGACTTGAGCGCGCCGCGTTTCACGGGCGCGCCGGACGCGCGCTTCGTTCCGGCCCCCGCCGACGGCGTGCTGCCCGAAGATTTCTTCTCCACGACGAACCTTCCAACATACGTCCGGATTGCCGGCGAGTGGCGTCTTCCGCGCGAGCCGCGCATGGACTCCGCCCTCGTCTTCGACAAGTCCGGCGAGCTCTGGGTCCGCGAGATGCGGCGCGTGCGCGCCGGCGATCTCATCGCCGTCGGCAAGAAAGAGGATGGCAGCGAAGGCATTTTCGTTCACACCGAAGCCGCCGGGAGCCACAGCGACGGTGAGTTCAAGTTCATGGCGAGCGAGGTGTCGCGCGAGAAGCCGGTCGACTACGTGCACCTCGCACAACTGCTCATCGAGGAGCGCGAACGCGGCGGCTACGTCGTCTGGGTGACGGGGCCGGCACTCGTCCATTCGCGCGCGCGCGCCGACATGGTGTGGTTCATCAGAAATGGATTCGTCAATGCGCTGCTCGCGGGCAACGCGGTAGCGGTCCACGATATCGAGGCCTCGATCTTCGGCACGACGCTAGGCATGACCGGAAGCGGGGAGTCGACGGTCGGCGGCCATGGACTGCACATGCGCGCGATCAACAAGGTGCGCGCCGCCGGATCGATCGAACGCGCAGTCGAGAACGGGGTGATCACGGACGGCATCATGCACGCGTGCGTGCGGAAGAAGGTCCCGTACGTACTGTGCGGATCGATTCGTGATGACGGCCCGTTGCCGGGCGTGTACACCGACACCGCCGTCGCGCAGGACGCGATGAAGGCGCACACGACAAAGGCGACCATGGCGGTCATGATCGCCACGGCGCTTCACGCGATCGCGACGGGTAACATGCTGCCGGCGTTCGTCACGGAACCCGACGGGACGCTGCGCGAGATGCCGACGATCTGCGTCGACTCCGCCGAATTCGTCGTGAGCAAGCTGAAAGATCGTGGAACGCATCAGGCATTCGGCGTGGTCACCAACGCTCAGGACTTCATGCACATTCTGCGACTGTTCGTCGAACGCGAGCTCGATGGGCGGAGCGCCGCGCCGGCGTCCGCGCACCCGGCGGCCGTCGCGCGATGACCGAGACTCAGCAGCGATTTCTCCGCGCAATCGCGGAGCGCGTGCCGTCGGAGCAGGTCGTCGAGGTTCGTCTCTTCCCGCCGATCCGCCAGGGCGGTGTTGAGACCGGGGTCGCGGTGGTGGCCGAAGACCCCAGGAAGCGTGTGGCGGAGAGCGACCCGGTCACGGTCGCGGCCAACGGGACGGCGGAGGTGGCGTCGGCGCAGCCGGCGCAACACGGCGAGGACGAATCACAGGCGGCTCCGGTGGTCGACGCTGTAGAAGACGTTCACGTGGCGCACGTCGACGTTGCCGACGAGGAGGTCGCCGGGCCACACGTCGCCGAGGCTGACGCGACCGAGGTCGAGACTGTGGCCGCCGACATCGATGACGAGGTTGAGGCGATTGAGCCGCCGCGCGCGCGGTTCACCATTCACACGGCGCGGTACAGGCTCACGCTCAAGGGCGTCGATCGCGGGAAGTGGGAAGTGGATGTGGTAGCCGAAGCGGACGCACCACTCGACGCCGTCGAGGCGGTGGTGCGGGGTGTTCAGCGTCGGTCGGGGGAGGGCGCCGAGCCGGATCGCCTGACGACCGACGCGTTCCGAGAAGCGCTCGACGCGCCACTCGCGCAGCTGGAACGTTAGGGGTCAGATCCCGGGATCTGCCCCGCCGACGCCGAGTACCGCGTCATGATCACGCGGTGGATGTCCCGCGCGTTGTCGATCCGCTCGCTCCCGATGCCTAACGCATCAGGCGCGATCAGAAACGGCCACACCTGGTCGCCGCCCGCCGACCCGTGCGCGCCGATCTGGTCGTCGAACGACACGATCTCGTAGCCGTCGTACGCACCAAACAGCACGATGTCGCCCGCATTGGGCTGCCTGACGAGTGCCTCGACCGCCCGGACCGTCAACGGGTCCGCGCCGTACGGCTCGAGCGGGTTCGCGCCATCCAGCACCTCCACCGCGCCATCGACGATCCGCGCCCGTCCGGCTCGACTCTGCACGTGCACCCCACGGGAGTCGAGCACCGCCAGGAGCCCGATCCCAGGATGCTCGCGCAGCGCATCGTAGAGCGACGCGCGTCGTGAGCTCTGCGCAATGTCCTCGAGCGTGAGCCGAGCGTCGTCTTCGGCGAAGTACACGAGCGCGAGGCACGAGCTATAGGTCACGACCACGCCATGCGTCGTACTCACGCGATACTTCTCGGGCAGCACCAGCTCGCGAATGCCATAACGCGAGCGAACCCACTGCCCGAGCCGACGAAGCGACCGCTTGATCGACCGGGATTGCGTGACATCCGCCACGGAATCGACCACGCGTGGGCCGACGGACGCGTATTCACTCGTCTGCGCGAAGCTCGCGAGCGACTGGATTGGCAATTCGCCCGTCCTGAACGCGTCACCGTCGAGAATCCGCTGGACCGTCGTGCCGAGCGACTCGCGGAACCGCACGCGGTAGCTGACGGACGGCGTCATGCCGTGATCGCTCAGCACGACGAGGTCGTAGCCGCGACCGCCGGCCGCCTGCGCCATTCGCTGAATCTCGCGAATCCGAGCATCCGTGCGGCGGAGGTCCGCGAGGGCGAATCTGCTCGTGGACCCGAAATGGTGCGCCAGCTCGTCGTACTGCATGAACGTGCTGTAGATGACCGGCACGCCGAGATACACGTCGAGCAGGATCGCGATCGTCTGGAGCTCGCGCACGACCACGTTCGTGAAGATGCGGAGGAACGGAAAGATGCCTTCGGCGTGCGTCACGCGACCCATCCACTCGCCGCGCGCGCGTTCCCACTCCTCGCGCAGCCACTCTCCGACACCCTGAAACAACATCCGCAGCACACGCAGCGGGTGCAGCAGAATGAGCAGCGCCATACGCGTTCCGCCGAGCCGGCGATACACCGACATGCGCTCGCGCGTCGCGACGGTGAACGCGACGGTCGACGCGTCACCATCGAGGAGGTTCACGTAGCTCGACCCGTCCGCGAGCGCGCCCGGTGCACGAATCCGGTCCCGGATGTACTGCACCCCTTCGGGTGCATTGCACGTGACCACTCGGCCGGCGGCCTTGTCATAAAAGCGGAACGCGGGTATTCCGTCGTTCTCGCCGTGAAAGATCCCCGCCTGGCAGTACGGCGTCGCGGAGGGCAGGCCGCAGAACCATCGACGGAGGGTGAACCCGTCCTCGTTCACCAGGCGGGAAAGCGTCGGGGTGAAGCCCAGCTCCATCGCGCGTCGCAGGTCCGCGTAGGCGAGCGCGTCGATCTGTAGCGCGATCAGCCCGCGCCTCCCATCATGGGGGCGTCGCTCGCGGCGGAATGGGCGATACTTTACGGCGTAATACCAGCGCAGGAATCGCCCAGCTCGCGGGCGAGACCGGCGCTCCCCGAGCGGAGAAGACATGGAAGGCACGTCGTTTGGCATCGCGATCGGCGCGTTTGGCGCAGGCTTACTCAGCTTTCTGTCGCCCTGCGTGCTACCGCTCATTCCGAGTTATGTGACGTTCATTACGGGATTGAGTCTCGAGGACGTTCAGAAGGCCCGGCGAGCGGCGCTCATTCACTCGCTGCTCTTCGTTCTCGGCTTCACGCTGATCTTCCTCGCCCTTGGGGCGACCGCGACGACGCTTGGGGCGCTCCTGCATTCGCAACGTGATTGGATCAGTCGAATTGGGGGTGTCCTGGTCATCGTGTTCGGTCTGTACATGCTGGGCGTCTTCAATATTTCCCTGTTCTCTCAGGAGCGCCGGGTCCACATCGCGAACAAGCCGGTCGGGTACCTCGGCACGCTGCTCGTGGGGATTGCCTTCGGTGCCGGTTGGACGCCATGCATCGGACCCATCCTTGGCACGATTCTCACATTTGCCGCGAGCTCCGCTGATCTGTCGCGTGGAATCTGGCTGCTGCTCGCGTATTCGTTAGGCCTGGCGGTGCCGTTTCTCTTGTCGGCGGTGGCGGTCGAACGATTCCTCGACCTTTTCTCGCGCTTGAAGCGGCAGATGATATGGATCACGCGAACGTCAGGCGTGTTGATGATCGCCGTCGGGCTTCTGATGGTGACGAACTACTTCACTATCCTAGCGTCCGCGCTGCAGGCGATGACCCCTGAAGCGCTTCGTAACCGGCTCTGACCCCAATTAACCAATTAAGCCGTCCACTCGCGCACGCGCCTGAGCAGCTCCGCAATCGGAACCGGCTTTACCAGAACCGCCCGACAACCGGCCGCCGTACATCTCGCTGCGATCTCCGGCTCTGCGCGGCCCGTCAACGCTGCGGTAACGCGAGGCTCGGTGGCCCGCGCACGCATCGTGGCCAGGACGCTCAGCCCATCGCCGTCCGGCAGCGTCAGGTCGAGCAGCATCACGTCGATGATGCGCGCGTCCGCCACGGCCACCGCGTCGCGTATCGTGTTGGCGACGGACACGTCGTTGCCCGTCTCCTCGAACAGCACGCGCAGCGCACCGGTGACGTCGGCGCTGTCATCGACGATCAGGATGTGCGGTCTCGCCTCCACCGGTCAGCGCGGGTCGCCGACAGGAAGCGTGAAATAAAACCGGCTGCCCTCGCCGAGCTGGCTCTCGAGCCAGATCCGGCCCCCGTTGAGCTCGACGAGGCGACGCGCGATCGTTAGGCCCAGGCCGGTACCATGGTGCCGCCGGGACGGCGACGGATCCACTTGCGCAAACTCTCGGAACACGAGGTCGTGATGCTCCGGCGCAATGCCGATACCCGTATCACCCACTTCAACCTGAACCTGCGTCGTCCCGCGATCGCCCCGCGTGGTAACCGCGACCCACACGCGGCCTCCCGATGGCGTGAATGCGATCGCGTTCCCCAACAGGTTGCTGACCACGTGCGTCACTTGTTCTCGATCGGCGACGAGCGGCGGCACACCAGGCGTGACGTCAACGCTGATGGACAGGCCCTTTTTCACGACCAGCGGCTCGTTCAATGCCGCCACCTGCGCCACGACCGCGGTGATGTGAAACTCGCTCGGTGAGACTGTGAGCTGGTTCGCTGCTCCGCGCGCGTAGGTCAGGATCTCGCCCACGGCTTCCAGGAGCTGGCGGCCGCCACCGATGATGCTGGCGACGCTGTCTCGCTGCTTCTCGGAGAGCGGGCCGAGGATGCCGTCCCGGAGGATCTCGGCGTGCGTGATGATGGCCGTCAGTGGAGTTCGCAGGTCGTGCGAGATGTTCGCGAGGAACTGCGTCTTCAGCGCATCGCGTGACTGCAGTTCGGCGTTGATCTGCGCTGCCTCGTTGAGCGCTTCCTCGAGCTGCAGGACGCGGTGCTCGGCCGTCGTCGTCGAATCCACTGGATGCATTGGCGAATTGTAGCTCACCGAATCAGCTCGCTGCCACCCCTGTCCCCTGTGCTTCGGGGACATCGTCCTCGATCGCGTCCTCGAGCTGCTGCCGGCGGAGCAACGTCCAATAGCGACCCCCCGCCGCGAGCAGCTCGGCGTGACGTCCCTGTTCCACGATCCGCCCCTCGTCGAGCACGATGATCCAGCTCGCATCGCGGACGGCGCTCACCCTGTGCGACGCGATGATCGCGGTGCGTCCTTTCAAGGCGTCGCGCAGGCCGCGAAGGATGTCCGCCTCCGTGTGCGTATCTACCGCGGACAGCGCGTCATCGAGCACGACGATCGACGGGTGACGCGCGAGGGCGCGCGCCAGCGCGGCGCGCTGTTTCTGCCCGCCCGAGAGATTGATGCCGCGCTCGCCGAGCATCGTGTCGTAGCCACCAGGAAACTCGGCGATCGTGGAATCGAGCTGCGCGACGCCAGCCGCCCACTGCGCACGCGACACGTCCTCCGTGCCGTACGTCAGGTTCTCGCGGATCGTCTCGCTGAAGAGGAGACTCTCCTGGGGAACGAAGCCGATCTCGCGACGAAGCTCCGCCAGCGTGAGCGACGTCACCGGCACGCCGTCGATGAGGACCTGACCTTCCTGCGGATCGTACACGCGCGCAAGGAGCTCGAGCAGCGCGCTCTTGCCGCTGCCAGTCGCGCCCACGACCGCGAGTGTCGCGCCCGCACTCACGCGAAACGAGATGTCGCGGAGCACCCAACGGGCGTGCGCACCTGCGGGCGGCGGGTAGTGAAACCCGACGCCGCGGAACTCGACCGAGCGTCCGGCAGTTGCGGAAGGAAGTGACGCGGGCGCCGGCGGGTTGCTGACGGCGGGCGACGCATCGAGGATCTCGAGGAGGCGTGCGCCTGACGCGGCACCGCGCTGGAAGAGGTTGACCACCCAGCCTAACGCGATGAGCGGCCACGTCAGCATGCCGAGATACAGGCCGAAGGCCACGAACGCGCCGACAGTGATCGTCCCGTGCACGGCGAGCGTTCCGCCCACACCGAGCACGGTGACCGCGCCGAGGCCGGCGAGCAGGCCGAACGCCGGGTTCATGAGGCCGTACAGCCGAACGAGCTGCATGTTCTTCGTGAGATACTCGTCATTGAGCCCGGCGAAGCGCTCGAGCTCCGGCTGCTCCTGACGATACGCGCGAACGACGCGGGCGCCGGCGAGGTTCTCCTGCGCGCGCGTGGTCATCGTGCTGAAGTGTTCCTGTACGGCCTCGAATCGTTCGTGGATCGCGCGGCCGAGCCAGATCGTGAGGATCGGCAGCAGCACCATCGGGGTGAGCGCGAGCAGTGTCAGCCGCGTGTCGATGCGCAGCATGAAGTACAGCGCGAACACGCCGCCCGCGATGGTGTTCGTGAGGTACATGATGGCAGGACCCACCGCCTGGCGCACAGCGCTCAGGTCGTTGGTGAGGCGAGCCATGATGTCACCGGTCCGCGTTCGCCCGAAGTAGCCTGCATCGAGTCGCAGGAGATGGGCAAAGAGGTCGTTGCGGAGGTCGTATTCTATTCGTCGACTGAGACCGTTGATCAGCTCACGCATCCCATAGCGGAGAACCCCGGCAACGAGAGCGAGACCGACCATTGCGGCCGCGAGCATCCAGATGCGTCGCGATTCCACACCCGCACGAATCCCGTCGAGCGCAGCGCGCAGCAGCCATGGCGTGACGCTGGCGAACGCTGACGAGATCACCACAAAGGCAAGTCCAAGAATGACTTGCCAGCGATATGGGGTGTAGTACGGTAGAAGTCGTCGAAGCGCCCTCATGGTTGGCATATCGCTTGCCCGTCTGTCCCTGGCTGAAGGCACCTTTTTCAGCACACTTGGTACGAACTACCGCATCAGAAGAGGAGGTCAAACGATGTCGAAATATATGAGCCGCATTGCACCGCTGGCGCTGACGTTCGCGCTCGGAGTCGCGGCGTGCAGCAAGGGCGACAACAAGGCGGACAGTTCGCTGGCTCGGGACACTGCGCTCAGCCGCGACCTCCAGCTTGCGACGGGGGATAGCGCTGCGCAGCCGCAGCTGAAGGACGTTCCGGCTGCGTCGGCCGCCGAGCCTTCACGTACTCCTGAGCGTGCGACGTCGAAGCCGCGCACGTCGCGTCCAGCTCCAAAGCCGACCACACCGGCAGCAAAGCCGGAGTCGACGGCTCCGGCGCGTACGCCGTCGGGGAATACGGTAACGGCCGGTGAGAAGACCTCGGGCGGCAACGTCGGCGCGATCGCGTCAGGCACGACGCTCACGCTCGCCTCGGGCGCGAAGGTCTGCACGAACACGAACAAGGTCGGTGATCGCTTCTCGGCGACGTTGAACGACGCCGTGACCGGCTCCAATGGCGCGGTGATCCCGGCGGGCGCCACGGCCGTGATCGAGGTGACGAAGCTCAAGAGAAGCGAGAATGCGAACGACAACATCGAGATGGGCTTTGCGGTGAAGACGATCTCGTTCGGTGGCGCGACTTATAACGTGGACGGCGACGTGACCTCCGCGGCAGTCGACCGGGTTCGCAACTCGACCAAGGGCAACGACGCCAAGAAGGTGGTCGGCGGCGCGATCCTCGGTGCCGTGATCGGTCAGGTCATCGGAAAGGACACGAAGGGCACCGTGATCGGTGCGGCGGGTGGTGCAGCGGCTGGTACGGCTGCGGCGGCCGCGACCGCGAACTACGAAGGCTGCGTGAACGACGGCGCGAAGATTGTGATCACGCTCACATCGCCGCTGACGATCAAGGCAGCGTAACCACCGGGATTGCGGAACCGGGAATAGGAATCGAAAGCCCTCGGGAGGCCTCTCTATGGAGATGAGCTTCCCGAGGGTTTCCTATTCCTGATTCCCTCTTCCCGATTCCCCCGTTTAGTGGCCCACTGCCCGACTCGGCCCGCGATCCCTCGGCTCAGTCACCGCCACCCAGCCGCGCCCCGCGCGCATGATTGCGTTCACGTTGGCCGAGCCGCGCACCGGGTCCAGGCTCCACCCCATCGCCGTGAGCGAGTCGACCACTGCCGGCGTTAGGCCGTTGGCTTCGAACCGCAGCGTGTCGGGCAGCGCCTGATGATGCAGCCGCGGCGCGCGCATCGCGTCCGCCAGCGTCATGTGATTCTGGATCACGTTGAGAATCACCTGCGATGTCGCCGTGATGATTCTCGGACCACCCGCCGCGCCGACGACGAGCAGCAGCTTGCCCTGGGGATCCAGCACGATCGTCGGCGACATCGCGCTCAGCATGCGCTTGCCCGGCGCGATCGCGTTCTGTTCGCCCTGCACGAGCCCGAACATGTTCGGCTTCCCGGGCTGCGCCGCGAAGTCGTCCATCTCGTCGTTCATGAAGAACCCGGGACCCGTTAGGTACACGCCCGAGCCGTAGCCATTGTTGATCGTCGTCGTGGTGGCCACCGCGTTGCCCGCGCCGTCCACCACGGAATAATGCGTCGTGTGGTTGCCGTCGGCGATCGTGCGCTCGAGCACCGGTGTCGCGCTCGCGCGATCGGGAGCGATCGTTTTCCGAAGCTCCCGCGCGTACGACTTGCTCGTGAGCTTGTCGAGCGGCACATGCACGAATGCCGGGTCGCCGAGCTTCGAGTTGCGATCGATGAACGCGCGCTGATACGCGGACGCGAGCGCGTGCGTGTAGCCGACGCTGCCGAACGGCGGGAGCGAGTCGAACGTCTCGAGAATGTTGAGCGTCTCGGTGATGGTGACGCCGCCTGACGAGGACGGCGGCATCGTGAACAGCTTGTACCCGTGGTAGGTGGACGCGATGGGCTGACGCCATTCGGGCTTGTAGCGCGCGAGATCTTCCTTCGTGATGATTCCGCCGCCGCGCTTCATTCCCGCGACGAGTGAGTCCGCCACCTCGCCCTTGTAGAACGCGTCCGGCCCCTGCGCGGCGATCAGCTTGAGTGTGCGCGCGAGCGCCGGCTGGCGGAATCGCGTGCCGGGCTGGAGCGGCTCGCCGTTCGGATAGAACACGGCCTTTCCATCGAACCGCTCGAGATAGTCGCGGTTGTGGTCGAGCGACGTGAAGAGCACGCTGTCGACGACGAAGCCTTCATCGGCGAGGCGAATTGCGGGCTGCAGCACCTCGCGTAACGATTTCGTCCCGTACTTCGCCAGCGCCGCGCTCATTCCCGCCACGGCGCCCGGCACACCGGACGCCCGATAGCCGACAACGCTCTCGTCCGTGAGCTTGCCGTCGGGCCCGAGGTACATGTCGCGGCTCGCGGCGAGCGGCGCGATCTCGCGGTAGTCCTCGGCGGCCGTGCGGCCGTCCGCCATGCGAATGACCATGTAGCCGCCGCCACCAAGATTGCCGGCGAAGGGGAAGGTCACCGCGAGCGCGAAGCCTGTCGCGACGGCGGCGTCCACGGCGTTGCCGCCGGCGCGCATGATCTCGTCGCCGGCGGCGCTCGCGAGCGCATTGTTGCTCGCTACAACCGCTGTCGGCGCGAACGTTCCGGATTCACCGGCCTTGAAGCGCCAGTCGACCGGGAAGTGCGCCGAGATTGCCCTGCTGTCCGCCTGCGCGGAGGGCGTATTGGCGTGATAGCACGCTCCAACACCAACCGCCAGCACGATCACGACCGTCCCGGATCGTCTCGCGATGCGTGTTTTCATTTCGCTTACTCCAGTCGTTACGGAGAGACGGCGATCGGTTGCCCCCAGTCGCTCGTGCCCGATAAGTTAAGCCCGTGACTCGTCAGGCGCCTCCCGACTCGCGCATCACCGAACGCCGCAACCCGCGCACCGCGAACATCGATCTCGCCACCGCGCTCGAGATCGTCGATCTGATGAACGCGGAAGACCGGGCAGTCGCTGACGCCGTCGCGAGCCAGCGTGTCGAGATCGCGCGGCTCGTCTCGCTCACCGAAGACGCGTTCCGACGAGACGGGCGTCTCTTCTACGTTGGCGCGGGGACGTCCGGTCGCCTCGGGATCCTCGACGCGAGCGAGTGCCCACCGACCTTCGGCAGTGATCCCGACATGGTCCAGGGCATCATCGCTGGCGGGTTCCCGGCCATCCTCCGCGCACAGGAAGGCGCCGAGGACTCTCCGGCCGGCGGCGCTGCGATAATGGACGAGCACAACGTGGGTGAGCGCGACGTCGTCGTCGGTATCGCCGCATCTGGCACCACACCGTTCGTCCACGGCGCGATCGAGCGAGCGCGGGAGCGAAAGGCGCGCACCGCGATCCTCGCGTGCACGCCCGTCTCGGGCAAGCTGCTCTCGCAGGTCGACGTCGCCGTGATCGCGATCGTCGGGCCGGAAGCCGTCACGGGATCCACGCGCCTCAAGGCAGGGACTGCGACGAAGATGGTGCTCAACATGATCACCACCGGCGCGATGATCCGCATCGGCAAGACGTACGGCAACCTGATGGTCGACCTCAAAGCCACCAACGCGAAGCTGCGCGATCGCAGCGAGCGCATCGTCGTCGAGGTGTGCGGCGTGTCGCGTGATGAGGCGCGGTCCCTCCTCGAGGCGGCGGGCAACCGAGTCAAGACCGCGATCGTCATGCAGAAACTCGGTGTTGATCGCGAGGCCGCGGACCAGGCGCTCGCGGCGGCAGGCGGCGTAATCCGGCGCGTCGTGACCGACGCGCCACCGCCAGTGCAGTCGTGACAGCCGCGAGCTCTGACGAGCGAATCGTCGTCGGCCTCATGTCCGGCACCTCGCTCGATGGCATCTCGGCGGCTGTCGTGCGGTTCGGTCGCGGCCCAGATCGCCGGATCGCGTATCAGTTGTTAGGCATGAGCGTCAAGGCGTATGACGCCTCGTAGCGCGACCGACTCTCGCAAGCACTCGTGGGCGTGACGCCCCGTGAGTACTGTCGGTTGTCGTTCGATCTCGGCGACTGGCTCGCGGAAGCGGCGATCGCGGCGATTGCGGAGGCTGGAGTCGGGCGGTCGTCGGTGGCGGCGATCGCGAGCCATGGGCAAACCGTCTGGCATGAGCCGGGGCACTCGACGTGGCAGTTCGGGGAGCCGGCCGTGATTGCGGAGCGCACCGGAATCGATGTCTTGAGTGACTTCCGTGTCCGCGACGTCGCCGCGGCCGGGCAGGGCGCGCCGCTCGTCCCGGCGGCCGATGCGCTGCTCTTCGCTCACGCCACCGAATGGCGCGCGCTACAAAACCTCGGCGGGATCGGCAACGTGACGATCGTGCCGCCCGGGGGCGTCCTGTCGTCCACTCGCGCGTTCGACACGGGGCCGGGCGTCGTCGTGATCGATGGCGTCACGCGCACGGTGGCACCCGGGCTGTCATACGATGTCGACGGACGCCTGGCACGGAGCGGTACGCCGATAGACGCGGTGGTGCGCGAGACGCTCGAGGATCCGTATTTCGCGAGCCCGCCACCCAAGTCGACCGGCCGCGAGCTGTTCGATCCCGCGTTCATCGCCCGATTCGTCGATCGCTGTCGCCAGGCGGACCCTAACGCGACCGCCGGTGACCTTGTGGCCACGGCCGTGGCGCTCACGGCCGCCAGCATCGCCGACGCGATCCGCCGTTTCGTGCCAGAGCCGGTGAGTGATCTCATCGCGTCGGGTGGGGGCGCCGAAAATCCGGCGCTGGTCGAGGCCATTGCGCTGGCGCTCCCATCGTTCACGGTCCGCCGCTTCAGCGACGTGTTCTTCGATGGCGAGGCGAAGGAAGCGGTGGCGTTCGCGCTGCTCGGGTACCTCCACCTCGTCCGCGAGCCCGGCAATCTTCCGAGCGTCACGGGTGCGCGCGGGCCACGCATCCTCGGGCAGCTCACGCCGGCCTGAAGGGCGTTAGGCACCCGGCCGATGCGCGAGCTCGCGCAGCTGCTGCTGCCGGCGATCCACTGGCACCCGGCCGCCGGTTTCGCTCCGGTGCTGCCCGCCGTGATGCGGGGAATCGCAGCCGGTGTCGGGGGCTTCGTGATCGACGGCGGAACGCGCGATGCCGTGGCGGAGCTCACCAGCACGATCCGGAAGAGCTCCGGCGACGCACCGATCATTGCGATCGCTCCGGCGACCCTGACGTCGCCAGTCTGGCGCACGCGGCCACCATCCGTGCCGCCCGCCGCCGCGATCGCTTCCTTGCGTGATGCGCTCGTCGTGCGCCGTGTCGCGCGGGCGGTCGCGCGCGAGGCACGACTCGCTGGCTGCAACGCCATCCTCGCTCCGTCGTGCAATGTGCCGAGGACGCCACGCCCCGACGCATTCGGAAATCTGGCCGCTGACGTCGCCGCCGCGTGCGCCGAGTGGATCGACGCGGCACAGGCGGAAGGCGTGCTCTGTTTCGCCAGCGCATTCCCCGGAGCTGGCGCCGTCACGGAGGTACTGACCGGCATCCCGACCGTTCGCGAAAGCGACGACGCGCTCTATGCCTCCGACCTCGTCCCTTTCCGCGCCGCGATCGACGCAGGCGTTGCGGGTATCATGATCGCCGAGGCGAGCTACGCGGCCCTGGACGCGTCGGGGACGCCGGCATCACTGTCGCGTCCGATTCTCGGCCGGCTGCTCCGAACGCAGCTCGGCTACGAGGGGCTCGCGGTCGCGGACGCATCGCTGCTGGCGAGACAGTGGGGGCATCGCGTTCGAGCCGCTGATATCGTGGCCGCTGGCGTCGACATCGTGCTGCGTCCAATCAACCTCGACGTGGAGCTTCGCGCGCTCATCGACGCGCTCGACGATCGGACACTGGATGGCGAGCGGGTGCACGAGGCGGCGAAGCGACGTCGTCTGCGCGCCGAGATGGCGGGCGCACCGACGCCGGCGCTGGATGCAGAACGCATTGACGACCCATGGCTCGAGGAAGTGGCGGAACGCACGATCACGGTCGTCCGCGGGCGAAACGTGCGCGTCACGCGACCAGTCGAGGTGGCCGTGGTCGCGAGCCGTGCGGAGCAGGCAACCGCCGCGGCCGCCGGGTTCGCGCTCGGGCTCTCCGACGCTGGCGAGGATGCTTCCAGCGTTAGGCGTGTCAGCTCTCCGTCGCCGAATGCGCGGTCGCCGTTCGTCGTGATCGTCGATCCTCCGGCGGGCTTCTCGACCAGCGCGCAGGAGGTCTCCGCGTTATGCGCGGCGGCTCGGGAGCTGGGACGAGAGTCGGTCGTGGTGTGGTGTGGGCATCCGGCAACGTGCCCTGACACGGCGGGGGCGAGCCTAACCATAGCGTGCTGGAGCCCAAGCGCGCCGATGCTTCGCGCGACTGGCCGCTGGCTTCTGCGTCGCGTCTGACGAGCCTACAGTTTCGTCAGGACCTGCCAGAGGAAGAACAGCGTCAGCACGATTCCGACCGCGGCGACGACACGCACATACAGTTTGCCGCGTCGCTGCCGCTCGACAGGTGTCGGCGTCCGCTCGAACAGCTCTGGTGGAAGCGGCGCGATCTGTTCCGCAATCGACTCCACGCGCAGAACCGGAGGCGTGGATGTGGGGGTCACGAGCTCCGGCGAATCGAACACCCGATGGCCGATCTCGTCCACCGGCGCCGCGGATTCCAGGCCGGTCCCGTCGAACCGCGCGATTACGACCGTGATATTGTCCGGGCCGCCGGATGCATTCGCGAGATCGACGAGACGCTCGGCCGCGAGCTCGGGATTCGCTTCTTCGGTGACCGCCTGGGCGATCTGCTCGGGCTTCACGAGTCCCGACAACCCGTCGCTGCAGAGCACGAGGACATCGTCGCGTCGCACGCGCTGGTGGGTCAGGTCGATCTTCACGTGCGGCTCCGGCCCCAGCGCCTGCAGGATGATGTTGCGCCGGTCGCTCATCTCAGCCTCTTCGACCGTAATCTCTCCGGCCTCAATGAGCTTCTGCATGAGCGATTGATCCTTCGTGATCTGAATCGCGATGCCGTCCCGGACCAGATACGCGCGACTGTCACCGACCTGCGCGAGGTACAGGGTATCGCCGAGGAGACCGGCGATCGTCGCCGTGGTACCCATGCCGCGAAGCTCGGGATGGTCGCCCGCGTAATGGTGGATCGTCGCGTTCGCGACCTCGGTGGCCGCCTTTAGCGTGCCGACAAAGGCCACCGGGTCCACCGTCTTGGCGTCGCGCCACCGTCGGCGGAGCTGCTGCAGCACGACCTCTACCGCCATCTCGCTCGCGATCTCGCCCGCGGCTGCGCCGCCCATTCCGTCCGCGACCATGAACAGCGTCCCGCGATTGCCGGCCCGCTCCGTTCGTAGATGGTCGAACGAAAGCGGATCGCCACGGGAGAGGTCGGCGACGACGAACGCGTCCTCGTTGTGCTCCCTGGTGCGGCCCACGTCCGAATGCGCGAAGACGTGAAGCACGATCGCGCCCGGAGGCGTGATCGGATCCGTCGGCGTCGGATGGTGGTTGACCGTCAAACGTGCTCCGGTGGCGTCGCGGCGGACGGGCGTAGCGGCC
>Ga0207674_10000758_pt1 | contig 42236 bp, 38 predicted proteins | sample KBSCornC72_FD_184303 | JGI IMG/M metagenome (GOLD analysis project Ga0207674, IMG submission 184303) | Corn rhizosphere microbial communities from Kellogg Biological Station, Michigan, USA - KBS Corn C7-2 (SPAdes) (version 2) | ecosystem: Host-associated > Plants > Roots > Rhizosphere > Soil ... | reverse complement strand
CGGCTCAAGTCATTGCGCTTGTCGAAGATGTTCGTCCCGAAGACTTCGACATTATACTTCGGCCAGTCGAGGCCCGCGAAAAGGTCGACAAGCGCCGCCGACCGGATTTTCCCCTGGAATTCATTGGGATTAACCAGCTCGCCCGTTCCAACGAGCGCGATTAGAGTGCGGATCGATGATGGCGCCGAGCTCTGGTAACTGATGCCGCCCTGAACATGGGCTTTCACGTTAGCCCATGCCGGCCAGCTATAGCGCGCGGTCGCGGCGCCCTTGAATTTCGGCGTCACAGGCAGCCGGGTGCCGCTGGGTGCGGCGATAAAATCGTCCGGTCCCGCACAGTTTGGATCAGTGTCCAATCCGTCCGTGCAGATGTTCCCCTTTGTCTTTGCGTCTGTGTAGGCTGCCGACGCATTCAGCGTCAGTCCGCCGTGCACATAGCTGACATCGGTCTCGATGCCGTTGACGCGCGCATCCTTACCGTTGTGGATTTCGGTGAAGCTGTTCGCGCCAAGGAAGGCGAACTGAAATTTCTTCCAGACCTCGTGATAAATCGCGCCGTTCCAGCGCAATGGACCGAACGACGTTTTCCACCCGATCTCATAATTGGTCAGATAATCGGGATCGTATGGGGGAACGTCGGCGCGACGGTTGATGCCGCCCGGACGGAAGCCGCGCGACCAGGTCGCATAAAACATCAGATTTTCTTGCGGCTTCCATTGCGCATTGACTCGGTGCGTGAAGCCATGCCCCTTGGCGCGTTTCGGCACTAGCTTCCCGTCAACAAAATCGGCGAGATTCGTGCAGGGGCTACCCGGCACCACCGCTGGGAGCAGTGTCAAATCCGTGCCGTTGAGCTGCGAATTGCGCAACGTATCGCCGCTCGCGGTGTAACAAGCTGCCACACCCGTGCGTGAGCTGTTGGCCGGGTTTGGCGGCGGATTGTCGTCCGCGCCCTGGAAAAACGCCGGATTGCGACCGAAGCCAAAAAAGCCGATCAGGCTATTGTCATACCTGAAGAGACGCCCGCCGCCCGTCAGGGTCACCTTGGGGAGGATGTCCCAGCTCGCTTCGCCGAACAGCGCATAGTCGCGGTCCACGCGCTTCTGCTGCGTCAGCCACAGCGTACCCGGGAAACCGTTGACCGACAGCTCGGGGGCGAGACCATCAACGCGATAATCCTGATGGATGAAGTTGGTCTGCCGCTGATAGAAGGCGCCCGCAATCACACGGAACGGCTTGTCCGCCGGGGTCGCGATGCGAAGTTCCTGGCTTAGCTTCCGGAAATGGTTCGTGCCGATAATATACTGCTGCGGGCTGATCGTCCTGTTGCCGTTCGCATCCAGGTAATTGAAATATGCCAAACCGCGGCCGTAGATGCCGTCGTAATAGTCAGCGTAGAGCCGGTCGTATGCGTCGGCGTAATCGGTGTAATCGCTGATGCCATACGTCGGCCGGTCCATGTAAGCGCCGGCGTAGGTCACATCGAAATTGTGGATTTTGCCCTGGACGGTCAGGGCCGCCTGCCAGAAACGGTCCCTGGTAGGCTCCTTGCGGAAACGGTCGATCTTCAGGTCGCCGAGCTCGGGATCGTAGTAGAAGACGCCATTCGCTTTCGTCTTCTGGTACATGAACGTCGGCGTTGCGGTCCAATTGTCATCGAGGTCGATCTTGAGCGCGGCGCGCCCGCCGTAGACGTCCTGGTCGTTGAAGTTCTTTTTCTCGAGCCCGGCGTTGGTCACGGTGAGGTCGGGCACGTCAGGATCGAACCCGTAATAGGTGCGGGTGCCGAAGATATTGTCGATGTATCCAGCGTCGTGCTGGTAAAATGCGACTCCGCGAAAGGCGATCCTTGGCGCGATCGGCAAGTTGATCATGCCTTCAAGCTTGCCGCCGGCGCCGCCATGGCTGAGCAGGTTGCCCTCGGCGTCGATCCGTCCGGCCGTGACGCCCAGTTCGGGCTTGTTGGTGATGATGCGGATCGTCCCCGCCTCGCTCGATGCGCCGTAGAGCGTACCCTGCGGACCCGACAGGCTTTCGATCCGGGCAATGTCGTAGATGTGGACGTCGAGCGTTCCGCCGATCGTCGTGATCGGCTGCTCGTCGAGATAGAAACCAACCTGCGGCAGCGGACCCGAGTGGTTCCCTTCAGCGCCACTTCCAGCCGCCGAAATGCCGCGCATGTACACGGTCGTGGCGCCAGGCTGCGATGTCAGAAAGGTGACTGACGGCAGCTGCTTTGTGTAGTCCTCGAAGTTCGCGATGTTGAGCTGGTCGAGGCGGCGGGTACCGATCGCCTGAACGCTAATTGGGACGTTCTGGAGATTTTCCTCACGTTTCGTCGCGGTGATGATGATCTCGGTCTGGTCCGGGACATTGCCCTCCTGCGCCTGCTGCACGCGCGGTGGCGGCGCCGTCACATCCGTCGCGTTCGTGCCCGGCGCGGGCGATTGGCCCGTTGTCTGAGGCTGCGCATTTTGGGCAAGCGCCGGAGTGGCGAGCGCAGTCGATGCGAGAAGCCCCAGAGTGAGCGCGCGAGTAGTCGTCATTCGAATGCCCCCATTCGGCTGTGTGTCGCCATTGCGACAGAGCCGTTACGGAAAGTCAACGGCTGCTCGGCGAACGCCGGACGATTGTCGCTCTACCGTTGCGTGAAGGTCGCGGGCGCATCCGGATAGGCATCGAGGATCGAGCCAAGTGCCGCTTTCAACGGAGCCAGGTGCGGCTCGTAGGGGCGCCATTCGTCGGTCGCTTCACGGTATATCGGCCGCCGCACCTGCTCCGAGCTTGCGGTGCGCACCGGGCGGTCGGTTTTGTAGAACTCGAGGACCTGTGGTTCAAATTCGAGCCCGCAATAGTCGAGCAAGCGCCGCACCTCAGTTTCAGTGTCGTCGACCATCCTTTCATAAATCACGCGATGCACTCGGTCCGGCAAAACCGCATCGACATGTGCCATTAGCCGGACGTAATCGGCGTAGTAGCGGCCGACATGCTCCAGGTTGTAAGTGAACGCCTGTCCGCGCGCGAAATGCTGGCGGAAGTTCGAGAAGCAGCAACCGAGCGGATGCCGCCGCGCGTCGATGATCTTGGCGTTTGGCAGCACCAGATGGATGAAGGGAACGAACAGCCAGTTGTTCGGCAGCTTGTCGACGAAGAGCGGCCGATCCGTCCGGCGCTGCACGCCGGCACGCTTCAGATATTCCTCGCCGAGCGCTCGCCGCTCTTCCACGGACGCTTCGAGGATGCCTTTCGGATAGGGTCCGGGCTTGCGCGTCAGCGCCGGTATGTCCGGAAGCTCCGAAGTGCCCTCCACCAGGCTGTGCGACGCGAGAATCTGCTCGATGAGCGTCGAGCCTGCGCGAGGCATGCCGACAATGAAGATCGGATCGGACGCTTCGCAACCGCCCGGACGCTGGGCGAGCGCCGGCGCGGTGAATTGGGCGACGCAGCGATCGACCGTCTTGCTGATCTCGTCCGGCCGATATGGCTGGCTGTTAAGGCGCAAGGCATTAGCCGCCTCGTAATGCGCATAAGCGTCGACGGGACGACCAGCGTCGTGAAGCGCCTTACCGAGCGCGAAATCGAGGTGGAAGCGGTCTTCGTCACTGAGGCTCTTCGACCGAAGTGCATCCTCCATCGCGAGGAGGTCTGCCTCGTCGAATTTCACCGTCTTGAGGTTTGCAAGGCTCCACCACGCTTCGCCCAGCGCCGGGCGCAACGCGATTGCCTTCCGATATGCCGCCACTCCCTCGGTCTGTCGTCCGATGGTCTTCAGCATATGTCCGTAGCTCAGCCACACGCCCGGCTGCTGCGCGCTTCGGGAAAGCACGCCTTCGTACAGTTCGATCGCATCATTGAAGTCGCCCAGGCGGCCGAGAGTCGCCGCCTTCAAGTTCCAATGTCCCAGCTCTTCTGGCTCTTCTTCAAACACATCTTCGAGCAGCGCCAAGGCCTCGGCGGGACGGCCCATCCGCCCGAGGACGAGCGCAAGATTGGCCTTTGCCGCGGTCCAGCCCGGCGCCAGTTCAACGGCGCGCCTAAGCAACTGCTCGGCATCCCTCCAGCGGCCGATCCGCGCTGCAAGCTCGGCAAGCATCCGGATCGCCGCAGCGTCGAACGGGTCTTCCTTGAGGTGCGGCTTGAGGATGCGTTCGGCGACATCGAGCCGGTTCTCGTTGAGCGCCATCGCCGCCTCGATCAGGCGCGGGTGCCAATGGGTACCGGTGATTGATTGCGTCGCCACCGCGCTATCGTAGCGCCAACCAAAGTGCGCCGCTATGCGGGCTGACAATGATCTATTTCGAGGACCTGGAAGTTGGCGCCGAAACCTATTTCGGCTCTTATGACGTGAGGCGCGAGGAAGTGCTTGAGTTCGCGCGCAAATACGACCCGCAGCCGTTCCACCTCTCCGATGAGGAAGCGGCCAAAACCCACTTCGGCCGACTGGCGGCGAGCGGTTGGCACACGGCGGCGATGACCATGGCGGTGATCGCCCGGCACGTCGTCGAGCATAAGCAGGCGGGTTTGGGCTCGCCCGGCATCGACGAGCTGCGCTGGAAGAAACCCGTCTATCCGGGAGACACTCTGCATGTGCGCGGCCGGATCCTCGAGAAGACGCCATCGCGCAGCCGTCCGGAAATGGGCTCTTTCCGCACCGAAACGAATGTGACTAATCAGGACGATCAGCTGGTGATGAGCTTTACTTCGATCGTCCTGATCCAGCGGAGCCCGGCTGCCGATTAGTGAGCGGTTCGTTCAGGCGGCCCCAGCGAGCCGCCTGAACGATTGGCTATTATTGATGATCGCTCCCGCGATCACGCCAGCGACCGCGATTGGGACGATCTGAAGTCGTTGTGGTGGTCGTCGAGTCATTGGACTGCCGGTGCCAGTGACCCGAGCTGCGCGGCCGATCACCGTCGGTGCTCGTCGACGTTGACGAACGGGCTCGCCAGCTGTCGCGAGTAGAGGTTGCGGTGCCCGTCGCGGTCGTCGATGTCGACCTGTTGCGATCGCGCCAATGCGAGCGATCCCAACCGCTCCAGTTCTCACCGGTCCCGGTTGTGGTCGTCGTCGAGTGATGGTCCCGCCACTGGCGACGGCGCTGCTCCCAATAGCGTCGCTGGTCATCGCTCCAAACGTGCCGCGTGCGATAGCGGTCGTACACGTAGATGCCCGACCCTGGATAATAATAGCTGCCGTACCAGCCGAATGGGTCGTACCCATAGCCGCCATAGCCGCCATAGCCGTAGCCGTACGGACTGTAGCCGTAGCCGCCGTAATATCCGGAACCGTAGCCGATGCTGACGCTACTATAGGGGCCGTAGCCACCGTAGCCGTAGCCGTCACCATACATGTCGTAGGCGCAGCCGCTAAGGGCCATGCCGCTGATTAACGCCACAGCGGCGAGGCGAAGCCGAGGAACGCGCATATCGAGTCTCCATTACACCGGAGTAACATGCCTCGTACGCGCCCGCGCGAGTGAACGGCGGCTGAATTGCACGGAGCCCTATTTCGGCTCCGGATAATCGTATTTAAATGGGTCGTTGGGTAGCGGCCGGGTCGGGAGGGGCGCCCGCGGCAGCTCCTTCTCGCTGTTCGCCGCCGAAAGCAGCATGCTGGCCATGACCACAGCCGCCTGGCGCAGGTCGTCGGCTTTCATGTGGTCAAGCGTGTCGATGTTCGAATGGTGGACGCGCGTTCCATAGTCGAGCGGATCCTGAATGAACTGGTATGCCGGGATCGCGACTGCCTGAAAGGTCTCGTGGTCGGTCCCTGTCGTGGGCCCCGCCACAACCGTGGTCGCGCCCATGCCGTCGAAAGGCGCTAACCACTCGCGCAGCATCGGGACCGCGGCGGCGTTACCCTCCGCATAGATGCCGCGCACCTTGCCAGAGCCGTTATCGATGTTGAAATAGGCCTTGAGCGCACCGTAGCCCGGAAGCGGCGTCACCGGAAAATTGCGGATCAGCTTGTCCCACAGCAACACGCCGCCAGTGCCCGTCGCAGCGGGCCTGCTGGCAAGGTGCTGCTGGACGTAATTGGCGGAACCATAGAGCCCCTGCTCCTCACCTGACCAAAGCGCGAAGCGGATGGTGCGCTTGGAGCGGATGCGGAGCTGGCGAAGAATGCGCGCGGCTTCCATGACGACGACACTGCCAGCTCCATTGTCGGAGGCCCCATCGCCCGCGACCCAGCTGTCGAAGTGAGCGCCGGCCATGACATAGCCGGCCCGCGAGTCCGTCCCCGGTATGTCCGCGATGACATTGTAAGCGCGGCTGTCATCGTCGAGGTACCGTACGTCGCTGTTGATCTCGAGCACCGGATTTTCGCCGAGCTTCGCCATCCGGGCGATACGGCGATAATCCTCGGCGGCGATCTCCACCGCCGGCAGCTTGGGCGAATCTCCGATCGCATGCTGATAACCCTCGCCGAAGACCAGCTTGCCGTCTGTCCGGGCCTTCCGGACGATCGCAAGCGCGCCTTCCGAGGCGAGAAACTTGTCAAGCTGCCGGTAGAAGTCGATCCGCTTGAGGAACCGGTTCTGCTCCTCGGGATCGAAGTGTGGGACCTGATATTTGTCCTCCTTTGCGATCTCGTCGGAAGTGAGCCGATGGAACGGCGGCTCGGATGGCTCGCTCCCGTCGCCGGGGAGCGTGACCATCACGATCTTGCCGGCCAATTTGCCGCGATAGGCGGCGAAGTGCTCGGGCCGGTCCATCGGAGCGACGATCACCGGCGCGTTCAGGGCCCCTTTGGTGGCCGGAGTCCAGGCGACCGGAATTGCAATCAGCTGGATGGGCCGAGGCGAAACCAGCCGAACGTTCGAGCTTACGATGTCCCAGCCGCGGCCGAAGTTGAACCCCTCCCTGTGGACGTTGGTGAGCCCGTAACCAGTGAATTTAGCAAGCGCCCAATCCTGCGCCTTGCGCATGTTGGAAGAGATCGTGAGACGAGGGCCGATATCGTCCATCAGTTCGTGCGCGGTGAGCGGGATCTGGCTGCGGTTCATCCCTTCGTCGATGATGCGCTGCGTGTCGTTCGTCGCTGCAGGCGCCGCACTCGCGACTAACGCTGCCGACGCCAGCAAGGCCCAACCCAATGCACGCATCCTGCCCCTCCCCGCTGTTCCGCACAAAAAAACCGCCGGCACGCACACAGCATGCCGGCGGCTCAAGCTCAATCCATGCTCGGACCTTAACCCGCGACGCCCTGCTTTGCCTTTGCGCGGCGCGTCTTCGCCTGGTTCTCCGGCTCAAGTGCGCCGGTGACCCGCACCTTCCGCTTCGCCTCATGCCAGATCTGCCGATAGGCGAAATAGCCCAGGATCGTCGCGAAAAGCAGGAAGATCGCGACCGCCTGGCCTGCAGCGTGGCGCCGGTTGAGCTCCGGATTGGCAGTCCACACGAGGAAGGCCGATACGTCTTGCGCCATCTGGTCGACGGTCGCGGGCTTTCCGTCGGCATAAGTCACCTGGCCGTTGCTGGTCAGTGGCGGCGGCATCGCGATGTTGAGGTTCGCGAAATAGGGGTTGTAGTGCAGGTTCGGCGGCGTCTTTGCGTCGGGAAATTTCTTCAGAAGTTCGGCCGGTTGGTTCTGGTAGCCGGTGAGCAGCGAATGGACATAGGCCGCCCCGCCCTCACGCGCCTTGGTGATTAGCGACAGGTCCGGAGGAAGCGCATTGTTGTTCGCCGCGCGCGCCGCAATCTCGTTCGGGAACGGCGACGGGAAGTGGTCGGACGGCAAGGCCTTGCGCGTCGCGGGTTCGCCCGTGTCCGGGTTGATTGACGGCACCTGCGTCTTCCAGTCGGAAGCGATCTTCTTGATCTCCGCGTCGTTGTAGCCGATGCCCTTGAGGTCGCGGAACGAGACCAGGCTCAGGCTATGGCAAGCCGAGCAGACTTCCGAGTAGACCTGGAAACCGCGCTGCACCTGCTGATTGTCGAACTTGCCGAATGGCCCGTCCGAGGCGAGGTCCAGCGGCTTAGGGTGCTTATGAAATTCCTCGGCGGCCAGCGGCGCGGGCGGGCTGCTTATGTTGGTCGCGACGCCGGTAATCAGCGAGACCAGCAGCATCCCGGCGAAAACGAAGCCGACGCCATAACTAATCAAACGAGCAAGCATGTTTCCGTTTGCCCCTTTACTCGGCCGCGGCCGTTGCGACGGAACCGCCGCGCTTCTTCCTCTGTCCCGCCGGTGCGGCCTCGGCCGCTTCCCCGTGCAGCACGCTCTCAGTGATCGAGTTCGGCAGCGGCAGGGGCGTCTCCAGCCTCGAGACGATCGGCAGGATCACGAGGAAGTGCAGGAAATAATAGGCGCCGCAGATCTGGCCGATCGCGTTCCTCAATGGCGTCGGCGCGCCGCCGCCCGCCCAGCCGAGGAGGATGACGTCAATCACCAGCAGCCAGAAGAAGCGCTGGAATACGGGCCGATAGCTGCCAGACCGCACCGGGGATTTGTCGAGCCACGGCAGGAAGAAGAGAAGCAGGATCGAAGCGAACATCGCCAGCACACCCCACAGCTTCGCCGGTAGGATGAAGTCGAAGGTGAAGGACCGAAGGATCGCGTAGAAGGGCCAGAAGTACCATTCGGGCACGATCTCCGCCGGCGTCGCCAGCGGGTTGGCCGGAATGTAATTGTCCGGGTGGCCCAGGTAGTTCGGCGCGTAGAAGGTCACGATCGCGTAGACGAGCAGGAAGGCGCCCACGAACCAGCCGTCCTTCGCCGTATAGAAGGGATGGAAGGGCAAAGTGTCCTTCTCGTCCTTCACGTCGACGCCGGTCGGGTTGCCCGACCCCGGAATGTGCAGTGCCCAGATGTGCAGGATCACGACCGCGGCGATCACGAACGGAAGCAGATAGTGCAGAGAGAAGAAGCGGGTCAGGGCCGCTTCGTCCGGCGCGTAGCCGCCCAGCAACCAGACGCGGATCGGCTCGCCCACCAGCGGGAAGGCGGAAAAGAAGCCGGTGATGACCTGCGCGCCCCAATAGCTCATCTGGCCCCAGGGGAGGACATAGCCCATGAAGGCCGTCGCCATCATCAACAGGTAGATAACGAGCCCAAGCATCCACACCAGCTCACGCGGTGCCTTGTACGATCCATAATAGAGGCCGCGGAAGATGTGGATGTAGACAGCGATAAAGAAGAAGCTCGCGCCGTTCATATGCGCGTAGCGCAGCAGCCAGCCCGCGTTTACATCGCGCATGATCAGCTGGTTGACCGAATTGAACGCTCCGTCGGTCGTCGCGTAATAATGCATCGCCAGAACGATTCCGGTGATGATCTGGATCGTCAGGAAGATCGCGGCCGAGAAGCCGAAATTCCACCAGTAGTTGAGGTTGCGCGGCACCGGATAGCCGCCGCCGACCGAGCCATAGACGAGGCGCGGAAGCGGCAGACGCTCATCCAGCCACTTCATCAACGGATGCTTGGGTTCGTAGGGCTTGGCCCAGTTGAAGCTCATGTCTCTTTAGCCCCTCAGCCGATCTGCACGGTCGTCGGCGACGTGAATTTATACTCCGGCACCTGCAGATTAAGCGGCGCCGGCCCTTGCCGGATGCGCCCGGCGGTGTCGTACATCGACCCGTGGCACGGGCAGAAATAGCCGCCGTAAGGCCCCTTGTTCTCGCCTTCCCCAATGCCGAGCGGAACGCAGCCCAAATGGGTGCAGACGCCAAGCGTGATCAGCCAGTTCTTGTGCCCCGGCTTGGTCCGCTCGGCGAGCGATTGCTTATCGCGTAGATCCGACAACGATACAGCGTCGGCCTCCTGGATTTCCTTAGGAGTCAGGTTCCGTACGAAAATGGGCTGCTTGCGCCATTGCGTCTTGATGCCCTGCCCCGGCTGCACCTTGGAAATGTCCACCTCAGTCGTCGCCATCGCGAGCACGTCGGCCGACGGCGACATCTGGACGATTAGCGGCGCGAGTGCGGCGAGCCCGCCGACGCCGGCGAAGCTGACCGCTGCGACATTCAGGAAGTCTCGGCGGCGAACGCCCTCTTCCCCTTCGCCTGCAGTGCTGGAAACCTCAGCGGACTGTGCCTTGGTGGCCATCATACCCCTTTTGAGACGCTATTCGGATGTGCCTGGACGACACGTAGGCGACGCCGCTCCGGCTAGCGGCCGGCGCGATTGGCGGGCCTGATAGCGAGGGGTTTGGGGCCGGACAAGGGGCTGAAGCTACCTGTTGGTGAACCAGCTCGCTTAGTCCGCTAGCTTGTCCAGCGACCCGCCATGACCGCGACTTTGGGGTCCATTATCCGCCGCCAAAGCGGCGGAACCAGTGCGGTCAAGAGCGCCGCCGCATAACCTGCGGGCAATTGTGCCGCACCGGAGATCGCTTCCAACTGAGCGTATGGCCGGGCCGTCCGCCGATGGTGGTCACTGTGATGTCCCATGTTGAACAGGGCCGCATTGTTGATCCGTCTGCTGCTGTTCCACGAATGCTGCGGACCCAGGGGCTCCACACGTGCCCGCTCGGTCGAGCGGCGGCTGAGACCGTAATGGGCCACGTAGTTGAAGCTCTCCAACAGAAAAATCGCAACCATGGCTGTGGCGACGAAAAATGCGACTACGCGAGCGCCTGTAAATGCGAGCGCCAGCAGGAACCCCGCCTCGATGGCTGCATAGCCGATCATCCGATTTCCGACGCCGATCGCCCGGCGGTGCGCACGGCGCAGCCGCTGCAATTCAAAGGTCCAAGCCTCGCGAAGCTGACCTGCAATCGAGCGCGGCAGAAAGGCATAGAGGCTCTCGCCGAGTCGAGCAGTCGCCGGGTCCTCTGAAGTTGCGGCACGGCGATGATGCCCATACACATGGGCGATGCGAAAGTGCATGTATAAGACGGTGCCGAGCAGCGTGAGGCCGAGCGCCCGGTCCCGTACATTGCGACTGTGAATCATCTCATGCGCCGCAACGAAACCAAAGACACCAGTCGTCACTCCGCAGGAAACCGCTAGGCCCGCGGCTTCGACGAATCCGGTTTCGGGTCGCGCCACCACGACAGCCGCCCAGATCGTGACTGCTAGCTGCATGAGGATATAGATTCTGGGCAGCGAGCGCGCTGCTGGGCTGTTCGGCGCGCCCGCGCGGTCCGCCTCCTCCCCCAGCCCTTCGTCGAGGCCGACAAGGCACAGCGGGGTTGCCCCTGCAGCCATGAACGACCAGGCTCCACCCAGCCACCCACCCACGGGCAGAAGCACGAGGAAGGCAAAGGGCGTGAGGTATCGGAGCGGCACCATTGGGTCTCGCAGACTTTGTGTGCGTTCCTCCAGGCAAAACGTTCAGAGCCACCAAATGCTGCCGCTTTCCAAATGAAGATCGGTGCGATCGCGGAGTCTGCGCTCGAATGGATGGCCCTCAAGCTTGACCTGGCGCCGCGCGCCCTCGTCGATACGCATGCGGCGATGTTGCTGGCGCGCACGGTCATGGCGGGTGCCGAGCTCAAGGTCTTCGATGCGTTTTCGGCCGGTCCGCGTACCGCCGAGGAGACGGCCACTGCGTGTGGCTTGGCGCCCGGTCCTACGGCGCTGCTGCTGGATGCGCTAACCGAGTGCGGTTATCTGCGATTCACAGGCGGCCGCTTCGCTGTGACGCGCCGCGCACGACTGTGGCTTCTCAGCGACTCTCCTTCCTCGGTGCGCGACAAGCTCCTCCTCCAAATGATCGAATGGCGCTGGCTGGAGGCGTTGGAAATGTTCGTGCGTAGCGGACGACCTCTCAATTTCCATCAGGCGATGGCAGCCGAGGAGCGCGATCTGTATCACCGAGGCATGCGTGCGTTGGCTGGCGTCGCGGGCCGAGAGGTGGCGCGGCGCACCCCGGTTCCACGCGGGGCGCGGCGAATGCTCGATCTAGGCGGGTCGCACGGACATTTCGCGGCCGAGATCTGCCGACGCCATTCGGGGCTGATGGCGGAGGTAATAGATCTACCAGAGGCAATCGAAGCGGCCGCCCAGCTGCTAGCAGCCGAGGGCTTGGGCGAGCGGCTTGTTCACCGGCCAGGAGACGCTACGGCGATCGAACTGGGTGACGAACGGTACGATCTCGTGTTGATGTCGAACCTCGCGCACCATCTCACTGAAGAGCAGAATCGTAAAGTTGCTGCGCGCGTTGCGCGAGCGTTGAAGCCTGGCGGCACATTCGTGATTCAGGAGCCCGCACGCGCCCAGCGCAACGGCCGATCGAGCCAGGTTCCGGCACTGCTGGGACTTTATTTCGCAATGCAAAGCCGTCCGGAAGTGCGCACCTGGACGGTCTCAGAGATGGCCGCCTGGCAGAGGGAAGCAGGCCTGAGGGTGCGTCGAGCTAGGTCGCTCCGAACGGCGCCTGGATGGGTCCTGCAGGCAGCCACCAAGCATTAAGGAGCCATCACCTTTAGAAGTGATGGGTGCAGAGCGCGATCAGCAGAATGATTGGGATCGGGATGCCGATCAGCCACAGCAGGATGGAGCGCATGACTACCGCCTCCTTCTCCACCGCTCGCTGCAACAATGGTTTTCGCGCCGCAACGGTTCCAAAGGACTCAAGTGATCGCCGCAACCTCTTCGGCCGTGAGCGGGTCGCGCCGGCGGCCGAGCATGGCGGCTCGGAACATCACGGCGGCGGCGTACAGCACCACCACAAACACAAGCCAGCGAAGCGGCTCGAGCGGCATGGACTTCACAATGAACGCCGCGATTAGCACCGCCGGAATACCGCCAAGCGTGATTCCAAGCGCAATCTTCAAATCAATCTGCCCGATCGCGATATGCCGGCTGCCCGCGCCTGCGACGGTGAGGGAAGCGCCGGTGGCCATGATTGGGAACACTAGGCGCGGGTCCATTCCCATCAGACTGAACATCACCAGGGTGGGTGCATAATTGCCGACGCCGAAGTTGAGCAGGACGCCGAAGATGAAATTCGCGACGATGGCGATGACGGTGAGTGTCGTCGGCAGACTTGCGGCAGTTCCCCCGCCAGGCATCATATGAAGGTTGGTCAATGCGTACACCGCAGCGCCGACCAGTAGCGCGATGGCGACCACGAGCTGAACCACCCAGACGCGGGCCCTGGCGACGAGCGGCGCTCCGAGAAGCCCGCCCATGAGCACGGACACCGTGCAGCCGACGAGCAACACCGGGTCGACCATTACGCCGAGCAGGACCAGGAAGATCACCGACTGAGCCATGGTCGGCAATCCGTGCCCGACAAGCATCGTCGGCGGGATCAACCGGTCTGGAACGAGCTTGCGAAACTTGAACCAGGCGGTTGTCGGGGCGAAGGAGCCAATACCGAGCGTGTCGAAGAAATTGGTGATCGCGCCGAGCACGACTCCTTCCAAGCTGGGTGTTGCGCGGCGCGCTCGTGCGGCCCTCAACAAAATGGCCGTGAACGCGAGGATCGCCAGTACAAGCGGGACCAGAAGCGCAATCAGCATCCCCGCCCCCTTCGAGCCATGGGCCGCGAAGGCCGGATGCTACAGCATTCGAGCAGGCGCACAACCGGCGGTGGGTCCGGTGAAATATTCGCCGCAGTCCTGACTCTTCGCCTCGGGTCGGGAATCTGGCGGCTCAAGCTCGAATCAAACAGCTCGTCATTCCCGCGAAAGCGGGAACCCAGGCGACGCTTTGCCGGGCTTTTGGATCATCTGGGTCTCCGCTTGTCGCGGGGATGACGAAAAAGAGAGCGGGACATTCTAATGGCGAATAACGCAGGCACTATCCTTTCACGCATCAAGGACGAGGAGATCGACTGGGTCGACCTCCGCTTCACCGATCCCAAGGGCAAATGGCAGCACCTGACCATGGCCTCGGGCGTGATCGATGAGGATAACCTTACCGACGGTCTCATGTTCGACGGATCGTCGATCGCGGGCTGGAAGGCCATCAACGAGTCCGACATGATCCTGAAGCCGGACCTCGACGCTGCCTATGTCGATCCTTTCAGCGCGACCCCGATGCTGGTCCTGTTCTGCAACGTGGTCGAGCCTTCGACCGGCGAGCTCTACGGCCGCGACCCGCGCTCCACCGCGACCCGCGCCGAAGCCTATCTCAAGGCGAGCGGCGTCGGCGACACGGTGTTCGTCGGCCCTGAAGCCGAATTCTTCATGTTCGACGATGTCCGCTTCGAAGACGGCTATAACGCCAGCGGTTTCAAGATCGACGATATCGAGCTGCCGACCAACACCATGCGTGAATATGACGGCGGCAACCTCGGCCACCGTCCGCGCGCCAAGGGCGGCTATTTCCCTGTCGCTCCGGTGGATAGCGCTCAGGACATCCGCGGCGAGATGGTCTCGACCATGCTCGAGATGGGCCTGCCCTGCGATAAGCATCACCACGAGGTGGCAGCGGCGCAGCACGAGCTCGGCCTCACTTATGGCGGGCTCGTTGAGACGGCCGATCGCATGCAGGTCTACAAATATGTGGTGCACATGGTCGCCCACGCCTACGGCAAGACCGCGACCTTCATGCCCAAGCCAATTGCCAAGGATAACGGCAGCGGCATGCACACCCACATGTCGATCTGGAAGGGCGGCAAGCCGCTTTTTGCCGGCAATGGCTATGCGGGCCTCAGCGAGATGGCGCTCTACTTCATCGGCGGCGTGATCAAACACGCGCGCTCGCTGAACGCGTTCACCAACCCGACGACCAACAGCTACAAGCGACTGGTTCCGGGCTTCGAGGCGCCGGTGCTGCTCGCTTATTCGAGCCGCAACCGCTCGGCTTCCTGCCGCATCCCCTATGGCGCTGGCGAGAAGGCCAAGCGAGTCGAATTCCGCTTCCCCGATGCGATGGCCAATCCGTACCTCGCTTACTCAGCGCTGCTGATGGCCGGCCTCGATGGAATCCAGAACCGGATCCACCCGGGTGATCCGATGGACAAGAACCTCTACGACCTGCCGCCGCAGGAGCTGGTCAATGTCCCGACGGTCTGCGGCTCGCTCCGCGAAGCGCTTGTCAGCCTCGACCAGGACCGCGCCTTCCTCACCCGCGGCGACGTGTTCAGCGACGACCAGATCGACGCCTACATGGAGCTCAAGTGGGAAGAGGTGATGCGTTGGGAGACGACGCCGAGCCCAGTCGAATTCGACATGTATTATTCCAGTTAATTTTGGAGTAAGCTCACACTTTCGGGACGCCGGTGGAGGGAAACCCTCCCACCTTCCCTTTTCTCTCCACCGGCATCATTTCCTTCAGTGGCCGACGTAAATCACTCCCACATTGTTGTGGGCGATTCGTTTCCATCCTGAGCGGCGGAGAAGCGCGATCAGCTTCGCGTCATTGGGCGGGATCGCCCAGCGGATGTTCCACCGCTGCACCGCGCGATCGAACTCCACCGCCTCGCGCGATCCGCGAATAACCGAGCACCAGCTCATCGCCATGCATCTCGCCCCGGCCATCGACATAAGGCTGGAAGGCCGAGAGATTCAGCGGTCACGTGCGCCGCGGCGGCCTCCGCCATCTACGGAATTCGGTCATCCGGCGCGCGCCCGCTCCGCCGCGCGGCTGCCGTAGATAACGTAGAGCACCAGCCCGATCACTTGCGCCGCGAAGAAGAAGAGCTGCGTGCGGACCGGTAGGCTGATGAACAAATAGATGCATCCGCCGATGCCGATTAAACCGACGAGCCATGCCGCCGGAGCGCGGAACTTGCGCTCAGCTTCGGGCTCGCGCTGGCGGAGCAGTAGCATTGCCGCACAGACTGCGACGAAGGCCGCAAGCGTTCCGGCGTTCGCCAGCGCGGCAATGCTCGCCAGCGGGATCAACCCTGCGAACGCCGACGTGACCACAGCGGTGAAGATGGTGATCCGCACCGGCGTTCCCCGCCGCGATACCCGCGCCAGGCTGCTCGGCAGCAGTCCGTCCCGGGCGACGGTGAAGAAAATGCGGCTCTGCCCGTAGAAAAAGGCGAGAATCACGGTCGGCAAGGCGATGACTGCGGACGCGCCGAGCACCCGCGCGGCCCAGGGCGCGCCGATGTCGCGCAGGATGAGCGCGAGCGGCTCGGCGCTGTTGGCAAAGCCCGTGTAGGCAACCGCTCCGATCGCCGCGGCGGCGACGACCATGTAGATCGCAACGCAGACCAGCATCGATCCGACGATCCCGATCGCGAGGTCGCGGCTGGGGTTTTTCGCCTCCTCGGCCGCGGTGGCGATCGCATCGAAGCCGTAGAAAGCGAAGAAGATGATGGCCGCCGCGGCCATGACTCCGACTTCGCTTCCCGACTGGCCGGTTTTGGGAAAGCCGTAGGGCATGAACGGGTGGAAGTGCTCCGGATTGAACACCGGCAGCGCGACTGCGATGAACAAAGCGAGCGCGGCCATCTTGATGAGCACGAGGATGGCATTGACCGTCGCGCTTTCGCGCGTGCCGGCGATCAGCAATCCGGCAACCACCCAGATGATGAAGATGGCGGGCAGGTTGATGACTCCACCCAGCTCCGGACCTTGAATCAGTGCGTTGGGCAAGCCAAGGCCGATGGACTGTAGGAAACCGGCAGCGTAGCCGGACCAGCCGACCGCGACCGCGCTGACCACGAGCGTATATTCGAGGATCAGCGCAACGCCGATCATCCAGGCGATCAGCTCGCCGAAGACGACATAGGAATAAGTGTAGGCCGATCCCGACGCCGGGATCAGCGTCGCGACTTCGGCATAGGCAAGCGCCGCGCAGGCGCAGATCAGGCCGGCAATCGCGAAGGACAGGATCACCGCCGGCCCCGCCTTGCCGGCGCCAACGCCGATGAGGGTCAGGATGCCGGTGCCGACAATTGCGCCGACACCGAGCGCGACCAGGTGGGGCCAGGAGAGCGACTGCTTGAGACGGTGCTCCTCCGGCATATCTTCGCGGGCGACAATTGTCTTGCGGGTGTTCCAGTTCTTCATGCGTGCGGGCTCCCCCTCCCAGTCAGTTCAAGCGTAGCGAACTGTAATGCGCACAGGCAATGGACTTACCAACGCAGGATCTCAGATCCGCTTTCGACCCACCGCGGACATGAGCTCGAAAGCGAGCCGCTTCGGCTAATAATCCTTGCTCACGCGGACGCTGGCGCTCGACCGACCGATGGTCGACACGGTCGACAGCAGCGAGAGCCATCGCGTCATCTGATATTCGACCTGGGTGGCCGAATAGCCGGCGCCGTCGGTCACCACTTCGACGAACAGTTTGCGCGTGATGTATTTGCCGGCGCCGATCGCGGTCTTCTGCCCGGTCGCGACGTCGGCCGGAACGACACGGAGGCGGTCGAGGCCGATGGCGCGGCGCAGGGCGTTGATCGGGTCGAGGCTGCCCGAGCCGGATTGCAGCGCTGCGACGGCCGAGGCGAGCTGCAGTGCTTCGGGGGCCGACAAGTTGGTAATCGAAGTGCCGAAGAGAATTCGCGACAGGAGCTCGTCCTGCGGCATAGCGGGTGTGCTCGCGAAGGTGATCTCGGGTTTGAGACCCGTGCCGCGGACGCTCACGGTCGCGTCGAGACCCTGCAGCGCCGCCTCGGCATGGATGTCGAGCAGCGGGTTCACCGGGCTTTCGCCCTGGAAGCGAATGGTCCCACGGTCGAGGCGGAAGATACGGCCGGCGAAGTCGTAATTGCCCTGGACGAGGTCGGCGCGGCCGGTGAAACGCGGCGAATCGGCGAATCCGCCAACCTGCAGATTGGTGGTCCAGCGACTGTTGATTCCGAGGCCGGTGACCTGGAGGTCGCTGCCGGCGAGTTTCAGGTTCAGTTTCCATGGGTGGAGCGCTGATGGCTCGATGACGTCTTCTTCGTCGAGGCCGGTCTCGCGCACATTGAGCTGCGGCACCGCGGAGGCGGCACTCGCCCGGCCGAGCTGGAACCGGCCCTTGTTGAGCCGGAGGTCGCCGGAGATCATCCCGCCGTTCGCGTCGGACTTGAGCTGCAGCGGACCGGTCACGCGTGCGGCAACGTCGTCGCGGTTGAGCAGCAGTGCCTGGTTGGCAGTGAAACCGAGGTTGAGCAGAGTCTTGCCGCCAGAAAAGGTGATGGTGCCGTTGCCGGAAACACTGCCGCCACCTGGCGTCTGCCCGGCGATCTGGCTGAAGATCAGCTGCGAACCTGAGAAGCGCGCCTGGCTTGCAACATGGTCGATCACCATTCCGGTGACCTGGCTCTCGAGGCGACCGTTGGCAGTCTTGAGCGAGCCGCGGATAGCCGGATTGGCGAGCCGGCCGCCGATGTCGGCGCCGACGGAGAGCGGGCCCGACATATCGATCACTTCGCTGCCCGTCAGGCGCCACAACGTGTCGGCGGGGCCGACGTAGCGCAGCTGAGCGAACAAGGGCGCGTTCATCAGCTCGGCGACGAGCGGCCCCGCCCCCATCGGCGCAAAGCGCGCTTGGGCGCGGCCGACGATCGCCCCGTCGCTCGCGGCGACCGCACGGAGGCCTGCCTGATTGCCGCTGACGACCGCGGCGACCGCGACGTCGATCGGCTTGGAGGCGAGCACTAGCCCGGCGCGGCTGAGGCCGTGGACCTTGAGGTCGAGGCGTCCGCTGCGGTTGCTTTTCCACGCATAATCGAGCCGGCCGGTCGCCGAGCCGGAGAGGTCGAGGTTCGGCCACAGGAGATCGAGCACCTCGAGCGGCATCGCGGCGAGCTGGGCATGCACTTCCGGGCGTGAGCCGCTGCGGCCCGAGACTGTGGCGTCGCCGCCGGCGAAGCTGAGGTTGGTCGGAGCGAGCGCCCAGCCGTCGCCGTCGCGGGTCAGTACCGCCGGCTGGTTGAGCACCAGCGGCTGACGATCGATCCGGCCGCTGCCGCTGAGCCGGATCGAGTTCGGTGCGATCTCAGCCAGGGTCGAGAATGCAAAAGCGGCGCCGCGGCGGCCGGCGAAGGCGGCGCGAACCTGGCCGGTGCCGTTGACGAGCCTAGCGTTGGCCGTGAGCCGCGCGAGGGTCACTGCGCCGAATGCGATTGCGCGAGCGTCGACGCTGCCTTCGACGGTCGTCCGGTCGTCGGCGAGGATGATCACACCGTCGGCGCGGCCGGAGCGGACCGAGAAAGCGTCGGGAAAATTCGCATTGTTGGCGGCAATGTGCGCGTCGATCCGCTGCGCCTGACCGGCCGGCGAGAAATCGAGGGTCCCGCCGAGCGTGCCGCTCGCAAGCGTCAGGCGGCCGAGAAAGCCGCCAGGGACCGACTTGAGATTGCCGCTCGCATGGGCGCCGCCGGCATCGAGCGCGGCTACGGCGATCACCGTCGGTGCATTGTGGGGCAGCAGGATTTGGCCGTTGCTGATGAACGGCCCAAGCCGCGAACCGCCGGCCGCGCGATAATTGTAACCTGCAGCGATCGGATCGAGGCTGAGGCGCATGTTGCTGATTCCGAGCGTCTCGTTCGGGCTAGGCAGGAAGATTTCAAGCTTTGGCCGCTCGATATGTCCGTCGAGCACCATCTTCAGCGGACCGTATTTCGCCTGCCGGCCAACGGCCGTGATGTGGAAGGTGCCGTCCTTGAACCGCTCGCCTGCGCCGGAGAGCCTCAGCTTGGGCGAGTAGACCTGCAGGTTGGTGAAATGGACGATTCCATCGTTGCCGCGCTCGAGATTGGTGGTCAGCGACGGCAGGCCGCCGGTAAGGCTCTGGAAGAAACTGTTGTCGAGCCGGCGGACCCAGGCCTTGGCGGTACCGACGACATGGCTGCCCTTGTTGTTCGGTCCGGGCACCACCTTCAGGTCGGTGATTACGTCGACCAGGCCGAGCCCCGGGATCAGATAGCGCTGCATCGCGCCGGATAAGAGCACTTCGAACCGGCCGCTCACGAGATCGATCAGCAAGGACAATTTGCCGTTCCACTTGACGCTGGTGAGCCTGAGGTCCTGTCCCCGCACCAGCGTCGGCGTGATGTTGAGCCATCCCTCGATTTTGGGGTTGGCAAGTATCGCGCCGGCGACGTCGCCGATGCCCGTGATCGCCTTCGCGGCAAGGCGGATCGGCACACGCATCGGCCACGGCGTCAACTTCCCGCGCCCCTCCGCGTGGAGGCCGGTGAAGCCGGTGTTGTCGAACTGCACGAATTGCGACATCAGCCGGTAGGAATAATCGGCGGTGGCGAATGGCCCATCGAGCGTCCAGACCATGCGCACGCTCCTGCCCGTCATGTTCGGGAACAGCGCGGGCGGCTTCAGCAGATCTATCCCCAGCCGCGTCCCTCGATAGCGGTTGTTGGCAAGGTCTAGCGTGCCCTTGGCGACCGCGCGCAGCTCGGGTGAACCTGCGGTCAGCTGTCCGTCTAACTGCCGGTCCTTCAGCGTCGCGTCGCCGCGGATATTGACCAGAGGCACGGTTAGGCGCCGGAGCCTGCCGGTAAGGAACTGGGCCGGCGCCCACTGGCCCTGCAGGCGATAATGCCCGCTATCGACGCCCAGCGCGAGCCGCGCGGTCGGACGCCCCGACAGGTCGATCGCTGCGGCGCCGCGCCAGCGCGACCAGCTGCCCTTACCGCCGATCGTCAGGTCTACCGAGCGTTTGGTGCCGATGAGCGCCGGCACAAGTCCGTCGGCCGGAGCATTCACCCGCGCGAACAGGTCGAACTTGTTCCGGTCGGGCTCGGCGTCGAAATGGAAGGCGATGCGGTCGCCGCCATTGTTCACTAGCGCTGAAAGCTCGACCAGCGCGCGGCCGGAGCGGATCTCGGCTTTGCCACGCAAGCTGCCGCTGCGCGGTCGCCCGCCGACAGCCGCACCAATCTCGAGGCGGTCGATGCGAAGCTCCCCGATATGGATGTCGAAGCCGGGAAGTATCGGGCCCTTCTTGGCACTGGGCTTGAGCTTGGGAAGCCGGATGAGCGCGACCCGCTCGGCGGTCATGCTGTCGACGTACAGCTTGTTGTTGAGCCACGCCCCGGGCGTCCAATCGAGCTTGATGTTGGGCGAGGTCAGGAACACGCCGCGGCCATCAGCGACCGATACGTTCCTCAGCTGCGACTTGCCGAAGACGGAACCGTCGATCCTTCCGATGCGGATGCGGAGGCCCGACGAAGTCTCGAGGCCGGCGATCCGGTCGACGATCCAGCGATGACCCGGCGCGCTGTCGAGCAGCACGAGCAGTCCGGCGAACAGGAACAGCAGCGCCACGAAGAGAGCGAACAGCTCGTTGAGCAGGCGCCGCTTCCAATCGCGCCGGATCCGCCGCGGCTCGAGCGGCTCTCCGGTGCGGGCGTCGATTGCGATGTCGGCCATCAGAAGGCCTGGCCTAGCGATACGGTCACTGCGAAGGGTCCGTCGCCCTTCTGACGATTGAGCGGGAAGCCCACGTCGATGCGTATGGGGCCGAAGCTCGAATAATAGCGCACGCCAATGCCCGCGGCGAGGCGCCAGTCCTTGAAGTCGGGCAGTGTCTCAGTGCTAAGCGAGCCGCCATCAAGGAAGGGCACAAGGCCGAAATTGCCGCCGAACTGCTTCAGACGAACCCGCGCTTCGAGCCCGAACTCGGCGAGTCCGCGGCCGCCGATTGGGTCGCCGTCCAAGTCCTTGGGCCCGAGCTGCTGATAACCGTAGCCGCGCACCGAACCGCCGCCGCCGGAATAGAAGCGGCGCGAGGGCGCGATATCGAAGACTCCGACGCCAAAGATGGTGCCGACGCGAATGCGCCCGGCCGCGACCACGCTATCAGAGATTGGATGGTAGGCGCTCGCGTCGATTTGGGCGCGCGCATAGTTGAAGCGCCCACCGTGGAACGAAAGCTCGGGGCTAAGGCGCCCGCTCAGCCGGAATCCGCGCGTCGGATCGAGCAGACTGTCGCTGCCATCATAGCCGAGGCTGAGCGGCAGCGCGGCGATCAGAAAGGTCCTGGTGTCCTTAATTCCGGCAGTGCTGAAGACGCCGCGCTCGTCGGTCGCGAGCCACTCGCCGCCGTAAGACCAGGTCCACTTCTTCTGCCAGATGAAGTTGCTCAGCCGTTCGATATTGGCGGCGAGGTCGACAGTACGCGCCTCATACGCATCAAACTTCTGGTGCGACGCGGATAACTGGAGGTTCAGCGTCTGGTCGCGTTGAAGGAAGTTCGAGCGGCGGAGCTGCACGCCGAACAATTGCTCCTTGGTGCCGGCAATTCCGCGCACCGTCAGCGCGCCTTCGGGGTTCAGGAAATTGCGATCGGTCCAGCTCGCCTCGGCGCGGACGCCCTGCCCTGTGCCATAGCCGAGCTCGCCGGCAATTGTGTGCGATGGCGCCGGCTCTAGCCGGACAGTGATGTCGACTGTGCGGCCGCCCTGCACAGGCACGACCTGAATATCGGCGCTGGATACCAACGTGGTCTGGATGAGCGCGCGGCGCAGGTCGTCGAGCTTGGAGCGCTGGAACGGATCGCCGCGCCTGAAGCGGGCGATGGTCGCAATGTGCCGTTCGCTGAACGGCGGGCGGCCACTGACGTGGATGCTGCCGAAGCGGGCGACCGGCCCGGGATCCACCGGCAGCCTCAGGGTCGCAAGGTGGGTCTGGTGATTGACCTCGACATCCTGCTCACCGAGCTTGGCTTGAGCGAAACCCTCTTCGCCCAACGCCTCGGTGAGCGCGGCGCCGCCGGCAATCACATCCGTCGCGATAACCGGATCTCCGGCCCTAACGCCGAATGAATCGCGCAGCTTCGCTGCATCCGGGCCCGCGGCTTCGAGCCCCGGTAGCTCAACCGTTGCGAAGCGGTACTGCGCGCCCGGATCGGCAGTCAGCACCACGCGCAGCGCATTGCCCGCCTTTTCCGTGCTCGGTTCGACTACCGCATCATAATAGCCCTGCGAGCGCAGCAGCTCGGCCAGGAGCTCAGCGTCGGCACTTGCGCGGCGGCCGATCTGCGCAGCGTTGGCAGGTTTCTTGCGCTCGGCCTCTAAGGCGGATTGCTGGCGGAATGCGTGCAGCAGGTCCTCGGCAGTCCCAACGGACGCCAGCCCCGCGACCTGCACCGTATAGCGAATGTTCCCAGCAGCGTCGGCGACGGCTGTCGTCGCTTCCTTCTTCTTCGTGCCGACCGCAGGGTTGGCGGCGGGCTGCGGAGCAGCCGTTTCCCTGGCGTTGAGTTCGGGCCAGGCAACGCCGAGGTCGGGAAGCGAATCGAGGGGGGCGCTCGGGTCGAGCTCGGCAGGGTCTTGCGGCGGTGACGTTGGCGGTGGCGGAGCAGCATTTTGGGCGTGCGCGGGAAATGCGAACGCAGCCGCAGCGGCCGCGCACAGCAGCCGTGCGGCCCCGACCCTTGAACCCCGCCCGCTCATTCAGTGGCCAGCCTTAACCAGCGCTCCTGAACCGCGCCAGTACGTTCCTTCGCTAATTGAGGCGCTTAGTGGACGGTGCCGCTCACTTCGTCGCTGCTGAGCGTAGCGATCACCCGCTCGATCTGCCGCCAATGACAGAAGCGCGCGACATTGCCGTCATCGCGACTGCGCTCGGCGCGCACCGCCGCTTCGAAGCCCGCATCATCGCCGTAGCGTTCGATGAGGTCGGCGGCGTCGGCTAGGGCCGGTCGTCCGTGGATGAAGGGCGTGTCCATGGCCACGTCTCTAACTCAGTGACCGTTGAGCGACTGCCGACGAGCATCGTCAATTTGCTGCTAACCACGTTTGGCGTGGCCTAGCGCCTTCGGCTCTGTCATGACCGTGCCATGCCAAGCTCGACCCGCGCCGGAGGATGCTTCCTCACCCTCTGCATCCTTGCCGGATTCCCCTTAGGCTTGGCGATCGGCAACCCGATGAAAGGCATTTTGATCGGCACGGGCGTGGGCATCGCCCTCGCGATCGTCACCTGGCTGATCGATCGGCAGCGCCGCCGCTAGACGATCCTTCGGCCCGACCAGATCACGCGGCCGATCGGCTTGATCTCGTCGAGACTGCAATCGGGCCAGTCGGGGTAAGCGGGATTGTCCGATTGGACCGTCACCCGACCGCCCACCGGATTGAGCGCGAGCCGCTTCACCACCAGCGCATCGTCGATCCGAAGCACGTAGATCCCGTCTCGTAGCCGATCTCCAGCGTCGCCGAGATCGACGAGAATATCGTCCCCCGCGTTTAGCGTCGGAGTCATCGAATCTCCTTCGACACGGACGACTGACAGATTCGACGGGGAGCTTGGTGTAAGCGCTTTCAGCCAACGCTCGTCGAAAGCGAAATAGGGCTTCCCGAGCTCCTCCGTCACGATCGCCCCGGGGCCGGCCGAAACCGCGACTGCGTGACGATCAACGCTAACCAGGCCCGCGGGGGCGGAAATTGAGTCGGCAGGGCCGCCGAGCACGGTTTCCGAAACACCGAAAAAGCTTGCCAGCTTCCGACGCTCCTGCTCGCCCAAACGCCGCGGCGTGCCGCGGCGGACATATTGCTGGATGTAGGCCGGATTGCGTCCAAGCATCCTCGAGAGACCGGCAAAGTCAGCGCCGCGCTCCGCGCAGAGGCGTTCGAGTTCGAGGCGGGGATCACTCACCATTAATGCGTTCTTAATAGTGATAGGGAATTACCTAGACAATAGGATTTTACTTACAGACGCGGAGTCGGCCGATTGGCCCTTGTTGACTTTCACCGGTGAACGTCACGTGCTCCAGCTGTGAGTACCAGGTCCAGAATCCAAATTGAGCGTGGAACTCATGTGCGCCGGTCTCGATGATGCCGAATTCAGCATTCCTGGCGCAATCGTCGCGGAGATCGCCGCCGCAGCGCCTGAACATGCGCTCGACGGCTCGGCCAGCGTCACGATCGAGGCGCTGACCGTCGCCGAAGATTAGCGAAGCGAACGCCGAAGTTCGGCAAGCGCGTCCGCAAGGGCTTGCGACGCATCAGTCGCTCCGGCTGACACCGAAACCTCGCCGAGATGGCTATCTATCCTAGACTTGAGCTGCCCCGGCGTCGGCATGGCTTTCCGGTCGAACAGCTGCACAACCCGCGAGTCCGACCCGAACTCAGCGAGGATATCGTCAAGAACCAGCGGCTCGCCTGATGTGGCAGGTTCGACGCGATCCGCTTCGGTAAGCACAAGCTCGTCGCCGAGCCGTTCGGCACCCGTCGGGATAAGTTCGTAATGATATTGATCCGCGTCCGTCAGTAGCAGCTCGCCACGGACGCGCTCGGTAAGCAGAAGCTCGCCGCTCTCACTCGATTCGAACTCGCGGAGGTCGAAAACCGGGACCGCCAAGCGTGGCTTGCGGTTAGCGGCCGCCTTAAGCGTGCGGCTGCTCAGGAGGTAGCCAACCGCGACCGCAGCCACCGTACAGGCGGCGATCTCCGATTGATCAACCCAGGCCCGCAGCAACATGTAAGCTGCAAAGCCCACGGCGCCGGCAAACAGTGCCGAAGCCCCGCGCTCAACATGCGTTTCAATGCGATCGACCAGCCGCGCGTTCATCACGCAGCTTGATATTCGAAATAGGTTTCCACTCCGTTAGGCGGGAACCTCGTTCGGATGGCGAATTTCCTCGACCTCCGGGATATTCTCGATGAGGTCGATGAGCGCATTGGTGAACGGCTCCACATCATCGGGATTGCGGCTGGTCACGATATTGCCGTCGGTCACCGCCGCTTGGTCGATCACGTTCGCGCCCGCATTTCTAAGGTCGGTGCGGATTGAAGGCCAGCTGGTGACAGTGCGGCCGCGCAGAAGATCGGCTTCGACCAGCAGCCAGGGGCCATGGCAAATCGCGCCAATCGGCTTGCCTTGCCGATCGAACGTCTTGATCAGCTCGACCACATTGCCATGCAGGCGAAGCGTATCGGGATTCCGCACACCGCCCGGCAGGATCAGAGCATCGAAATCGTCGGGATTGACCTCGTCGATGGTCAGGTCCGGCCGGATCGTCTTGCCCGGGTCGTCGTGCACCGTCGCTTGGATCGGATCCTTCTTCAGCGAAGCAAGCACGACCTCGGCGCCGCGCTTTTGCAGGATCTCACGCGGTCCGAACAGCTCCCATTCCTCGAATCCGTCGGTGGCGACGATCAGCACTCTCGAATTCGGAATCTGCGGCATTTACCGTCTCCTTCACGTGACCACAGGAACCCGCCCGCCTGGCAAGCGCTTATGCCTGCCGATGCGTCGAGTGAAGCGTGAAACGCCGTGTTGAGGCACAGCAACGACAGCGAACCCGGCTACACCCGCAAACGCATCGGCCGCTATTGGGCATATTTCGACGGCGAGGAGCGCGTGACCGATCGCGAGACGATCGATCGGCTGAATTCGATCGCACTTCCGCCCGCTTATACCAACGCGTGGTTCTGCAAGGACGCCAACGGCCATTTGCAAGCGACGGGAATCGACGCGCGCGGGCGCAAGCAATATCGTTACCATCCGCTCTTCCGTGAGCAGCAGGAGGGCGCCAAGTTCGACCGGCTGGTCGAATTCGGCAATGCGCTGCCGAGGATCCGTCGCCAAATCGACAAGGACCTGCGCAAGCGCGCGCTGAGCAAGGAAAAGGTTGTCGCCGGAGTCATCCGCCTGCTCGACGACGATTACCTGCGCGTCGGCAACCGCGAATATGCGAAACAGAACAAGAGCTTCGGCGCGACGACATTGCTTAGCCGCCAGGTTCAGGATGACGGGCGCAAGGTGAAGATGCGGTTCATGGGCAAGAGCCGCGTGGTGCACGAGGTCACGATCACCGACCGGACGCTTCGGCGGCTGGTTCGGCAGTTGCAGGAGCTGCCGGGACAGCCGCTGTTTCAGTACATCAATGGAGACGGCAACCCGCACCCGATTACGTCGGGAGACGTCAACGACTATATTCGCAACGCGTCTGGCGGCGAGTTCACGGCCAAGCATTTCCGCACCTGGGGCGCGAGCGTCCTCGCCTTCGAGCAGCTCATCAATCACGCCGAGGCCAAGCGGATCAGCGTTGAAACCATGATCGAACCGGTCGCCGAGGCGCTCGGCAACACAGTGGCGATGAGCCGAAAGGCCTATGTCCACCCGGCGCTGATCGAGGCTGTAAAAGAGCGGCCGCGCGATCCACTGGAGCGCATGGAACGGCCGAGCGCCAGAAAGTGGCTATCCGATTGCGAGGTGGGGCTGCTCCAATTCCTGACCAAGGGTTCGAAACGGAAGAAGGCGGCCGCTTGATCGGTTCAACAGCAGTCGCCATGAACGGCGCCATGTCGATCGATCAGCTTCGCGACTGGTTTGCCGCCAACCACATCGGACTTCTGATCGGCACGATCATCGGCGGCGCGATCATCGCCACGCTGCTTGCGCTGCGCTGGATCGGTCAGCGGGCGTGCGAGCGCGATCCGGAACATCTCACTTGGACCTCAGTCATCGGCCGAGCGCTGTCGCGGACCAAGATGGCCTTCATCGTGGTCGCCGCCGCCGACGGTTTTTCGACTTACGCCGAACTGCCGCCGCACCTCGGACGCCTCGTCGACATCGCCTTCATCATCGCCTTCGCGCTGCAGGGTGCGGTCTGGGCGCGCGAGCTGATCCTCGGAATGGTCTCGCGCCGTGTGGCCGCGGCCGACGGCGGAAGCACGCTCGCCAACGCGATCGCGATCATCCGCTTGCTGGTCAGCGTCACCGCCTTCGCCATCGCGATCATCCTCATCCTCGACAATCTCGGGGTGAACGTCACCGCGCTGGTCGCGGGTCTCGGCGTTGGCGGCATCGCGATCGGCCTTGCAGCGCAGGGCATCTTCTCGGACCTGTTTGCGGCGCTCTCGATCCTCTTCGACAAGCCGTTCAAGAAGGGCGACACAATCCGTTACGACGGCAGCACCGGGACGGTGGAGCGCATCGGACTGAAGACCACGCGGCTGCGCGCGCTCAGCGGCGAGCAGCTCATCATGGCCAACACCAAACTGCTGGAGCGCGAGATCCACAACCTCGCCCAGGCCAAAGCGCGGCGGATCACCATTTATCTGGCCGTCAGCGGCGAAAAATCGATTAACAATGTCGATATCGTCAGCGAAGCCGCGGAACGTGCTGTCCCCGAGCAGAAGGGCTGCAAGCTGGTCCGCTGCCTCCTTTCCGGTGCTGGCGCCGGGGCTTTCGCCTATGACCTCGTCTACGACGATTCGAGCAAAGATAATGACGTTCTCGCGCGCAACCGCTCGGCAATCCTGCGTTCGCTGATCGAGTCATTAGAACCGCACAAGCTGGTGCTCGCCCGCGCCTCCGACCAGCCGCCGGCGCCGTTGCCGTTCTAGGCGGCGTCCTCGATCGGCTCGCCCTCGGGAGTCATCTTCCAGACATTGGCGAGCATCGCGTGCCAGCCCTCCGGCGTTACGGTGCGTCGATACTCCTCCTGCATCTCGGGCGTGAGCATTTCGAGCATCAAGGCATTGTCGACCCAATATTCGATCACGCGGAACGGACCGCGCTGGCAAAGGATGGTGTGGCAGCCGTAGCGGCGGCCGATGTCCTCGACCTCCTCGATCGATAAAGGCGTGGCCAGTGCGGCGTGGAATGGCCCATGGCGTGACACCGGTTCGTTGCGCTGGTGCCCTTGCCCTTCGTCGTTCGGATACAGCGCCAGATCACGCGGATAGACTTCGATGGTCGATCGACGGTCGTCGCCGGCATGGGCGACCCAACTGCCCTTGCCGACCATCGGAAAATAGAGGGCTTCACCGCGCCAAAGTTCCGCAAGCATGATCGCGGTACGCTTCGGATCGTCAGCGGAAATCGAGAAATGAAAGATCATTCAACTAGCCCCATAAAGGTCGGCAGCCCCTTAGCTGAACGCCTTTCCCACGTCAGCCGCTTGCAGACGTATTCACACCAATGCAAATAAGGCGCGCATGCCGACCGCCAGCATCGATGAAATCCGCGCCCGGATCGGCAGCGAGATCGGCGTTTCGTCCTGGCTGACGGTCGATCAAGGGCGGATCGATGGGTTCGCGGACGCCACCGAGGACCGGCAGTTCATCCACACCGATCCAGCCGCTGCGGCGCAGACGCCGTTCGGCGGCACGATCGCCCACGGCTTCCTGACACTGTCGCTGCTCTCGCGCATGGGCGCCGAGGCGATGCTGATCCCGGACGGGCTCAAGATGGCGGTGAATTATGGCCTCGACCGCGTCCGTTTCATCGCGCCGGTCAAGTCCGGCAAGCGCGTCCGCGGCAGCTTCGTCCTTGACTCGGTCGAGGAGAAAGCGCCGGGGCAAATGCTGATGAGCCACACCGTCACGGTCGAGATCGAGGGCGAGGAGAAGCCTGCGCTCACCGCCATTTGGCTCGGACTGATATTCACCTGAGGAGATTTTGATGCGCGACGCCGTGATCGCTTCGACCGCCCGTACCGGCATCGGCAAGGCCTATCGCGGCGCCTTCAACGCCACGCCCTCGCCGACGCTCGCAGCGCACCCGATCCGCGCTGCAATCGAGCGCGCGAAGGTCGATCCCACCGAGGTCGACGACGTGATCATGGGCGCCGCGCTGCAGCAGGGCGTGCAAACGACAATCGGCCGCACTGCCGCGCTGCGCGCCGGCCTTCCGGTTGAGGTGGCGGGCATGTCGATCGACCGCCAGTGTGCCTCGGGCTTGATGGCCATCGCCACCGCTGCGAAGCAGGTGATCGTCGACCGCATGGACGTCGTCGTCGCTGGCGGCGTTGAGAGCATCAGCTTGGTGCAGACTGGGGAAATGCGCCTCGGGCCTGACCCCGAGCTGCTCTCCATGCACAACGGCGTCTACATGCCGATGATCGACACGGCCGAAATCGTCGGCAAGCGCTACTCGATCCCGCGCGAGCGTTGCGACGAGTTCGCTCTTCGCTCGCAGCAGCGCACCGCCGCGGCGCAGGCGGAGGGAAGGTTCGACGACGAGATCATTCCCGTCACCGCGAAGATGGCGGTAAAGGACAAAGAGACCGGCGAGGTTTCGATGAAAGAGATCACGCTCGCCAAGGACGAGGGCAACCGCCCAGAGACGACGCTCGAAGGGCTGGAGAAGCTCGAGCCGGTGCGTGGGCCGGGCAACGTCATCACCGCAGGCAATGCGAGCCAGCTCTCCGACGGCGCTTCGGTGTCGGTCGTGATGGAAGCCTCACTCGCTGAAAAACGCGGCCTCCAACCACTCGGTCGCTATATGGGCATGGCGGTCGCCGGCACCGCGCCCGAAGAAATGGGCATCGGCCCGGTCTTCGCGGTCCCCAAGCTCCTCAAGCGCTTCGGTCTCAGCTTGGACGACATCGGCCTGTGGGAGCTGAACGAGGCGTTCGCTGTCCAAGTGCTCTACTGCGTCGACAAGCTCGGCATCCCTGAGGATAGGCTTAACGTTGACGGCGGCGCGATCTCGATCGGCCACCCCTACGGCATGAGCGGGGCCCGGCTCGTTGGCCACGCGCTCATCGAAGGCAAGCGCCGTGGCGTCAAGCACGTCGTCATCACCATGTGCGTCGGCGGGGGCATGGGCGCTGCGGGGCTGTTTGAGGTCTTCTGAGACTTCGTTCGATTGCGCGCCTATCGCACGCGATTGAACCGGTTCGTCGCAATCTCTGGCTTGCCATTGATGTTCAGCCAGACGATGTTCTCAGTCATCGTCTTGCCATCAGGACTGACGATGTAGGTGCGCGTCGAGCGCGGCATGCCCTCTTTGTAGAATGCTGCGACCATGACGTTTGGCGCGGGCACCTTGACCGCGACGGTATCGACGTTCTGATAGCCTGTTCCATGCGCGGTCGTTCCGTCGAGCGGGCAGGTGGCAGTCGCGTTGATCTTTCCTCCCTGGCCGCCGACAATTGCGACGCTCGTGTTCCACTTTCCGCCACCCACATCGCGGTAAGTGATCGTGACGCTCTGCGGCCGCGCCTCAGGCGGGATTTCCGAATGCATGAGATCAAGCGCCCAGGTGCCGAGCAAAGAGGATGCAGATTTGGCGGCCCATGCAGGGGCTGCCTGGGTCAGCGCGGCAGCCAAGCCGATCGACACAATGCGCTTCATATCGCCTCTCCTCCCGAGTTGTGTGATAATATATCAAACGATGTGCCTTTCGCCAATCTGTCGCGGCGTGCGGCGTGGAGGCGGAGTAGCTGTTTGAAGTCTTGTAGTCGCCGACCATAAGCCAAGTGGAGCGTAGCCGGCCCCGCGCCATGCTATAATGCCCGAATGTTTGAGGAGCTCGCGATGATTCCGACCTACGTCATCCTCGGCCTCATCGCGCTGTTCCTGCTGGTCAGCTCACTGAAAAGCTTCGGCATCAACCAGGAATATCAGCGCGGCGTGCTGTTCCGCCTCGGCCGCCTTGGCGCGATGAAGGGACCGGGCTGGTACTGGCTGATCCCCTATGTCGACCGGGTGGTGAGGGTCGATCAGCGGATCATCACCTACCAGCTTGAGACTCAGGAAACGATCACTCGCGACGGCGTCGCGGTGCGGGTCAACGCCGTCCTGTGGTTTCGCGCGGATTCGCCGATGCAGGTGGTGACGGCGGTCGAGGACTGGCGTGCCGCAACTGTCCAGGCGGCCGAGACCGCACTTCGCGACGCCATCGGCCAGAGTGATCTCGATCACATGCTGAAGGATCGCGCATCGATCAATCACCGGCTGCAGGAGCTGCTGCGCGAGGCTTCGCTCAAGTGGGGCGTCGAGATCGACTCGGTTGAGATCAAGGACGTCGACATCCCCGAGCAGATGCAGCGCGCGATCGCCAAGGAGGCCGAAGCGATCCGCGAGAAACGCGCGCGCATTGTCCGCGCCGAGGGCGAGCTTGAGGCGGCGGCCAAGCTATCGCAGGCGGCCCAGACGATCGGCACCGTGCCGACAGCGCTCGAGCTCCGGCGTCTGCAAACTCTCGCCGAAATCGGCGTCGAGCATAACAGCACGATCATCGCCATGCTTCCGGTCGAGCTGGTTCATGCGGCGCGCAAGCTGGCCGGCATGCCTCCGGCCGAAACCGAAGACGGATCGGCGGGTTAAGGCCTCGAACAGGAGGTTCTTTCATGCCCGAATCCAACCGCCCGCTGGTCGAACGCATTGCCCGGGTCCTCGCCGGCGCCGCCTTGAGCAGCAATGCCGAAGGCAGCGATCCCTCGGCCGGTGAGAAGGTCGACCTCGCCTGGCGCGAGCACGTCAATCAGGCGCTTGCAGTGCTGCACACGGCTCGCGAGCCGGACGAGGCGATGGCCGCGGCGGGTGATGCGGGCGTGTGGCGTAACATGGTGGAAACCGCGATCGCGCAGAAAGTCGATTGAGCCCGCGCGACGCAAGTGCGAAGGCCACAACGCGGGCTGATCCGCGCTGGACGCTGGTCGCCTGCATCCTCGCTTCGAGCCTATCTTTCGTCGACGGTTCGGTCCTCAACGTTGCCTTGCCCGCGATCCGGAACAGCTATGGAGCGGGCGCTGCCGACATCCAGTGGGTGATCAATGCCTATTTGCTGCCTTTATCGGCATTGCTGCTCCTCGGCGGGGCGCTCGGTGACCATTTCGGACGCAGGCTCCTCCTGGTTGTGGGCACGAGTCTCTTCGCGGTCGCCTCACTGCTCTGTGCGCTCGCACCGAGTCTGCCTCTGCTCTTCGCGGCCCGCGGCGTGCAAGGCATCGGCGCCGCTCTGCTCCTGCCCAACAGCCTCGCTCTCCTGAATGCCGCTTTCTCAGGAGAGAAGCGCGGTCGGGCGGTCGGCATCTGGGCAGCGGCCGGTGCCGCGGCTGCCGCGGTCGCGCCGCTGATCGGCGGCTGGCTCGTCGGTACTGCCGGCTGGCCGGCGATCTTCTATATCAACCTGCCGCTTGCACTCGGCGCAATCCTGCTTGCGCTGCGCTTCGTGGGTGAAAGCCGCGAGCCCGGCGCGGGCCGCACCGACTATGCCGGCGCGCTGTTCGCGACGGCGGGCCTCGGCGGTCTCACCTATGCGTTGACCCTTTGGTCGGCGACGCGGCAGTTCACCAATGCGGCGCTGATTGCACTCGCCGCCGGTACGGCCATGTTGCTGGCGTTCCTTTGGGTCGAATATCGGCGGCGCCAGCGGGCAATGATGCCGCTCGCCTTGTTCAAGGGCCGCTGCTTTTCGGGCCTGAACCTCCTCACCTTCCTGCTCTACGGTGCGTTCGGCGCGGCAATGCTGCTGATCCCCTACGTTCTGATCACGAGCGGCGGCTACTCGCCGGTGCAGGCGGGCCTCGCGATGCTGCCATTGCCGATCCTGATGACGGCGGCCTCGCCCACCATGGGTGGACTTGCTGCGAAGATCGGTCCTCGCATCCCGCTAACTGTCGGACCATTGATCGTCGCCGCGGGAATGGTGCTCGCCCGCCTGATCGGTCAGGACAGCAGCTACTGGGCGGGCACCTTCCCTTCGATCCTCGTGATGGCACTCGGCATGACCATTGCCGTCGCGCCCCTCACCTCCTCGGTGCTCGGCTCGGTCGAAGAACAGCATGTCGCCATGGCCTCGGGTTTCAACAGCGCGGTGGCCCGCACCGGCGGCCTCATCGCCACTGCGCTCCTCGGCTCAGTGCTTGCGAGCAAGGGTGCGCAGCTGTTCGCCGGCTTCCACATGGCGATGCTCGTATCCGCCGGAGTCGCCGCTGTTGCTGCTCTCGTGGCTGTGACGATGCTCGGCGGCGTGAAAATGAAGAAGAACGGCGCCTAGCCGTTGGCGGCGATGAACTTCTCGACCACCGGCGCGATTTTCTCGCGCCATTTGCGGCCGTTGAAGATGCCGTAATGGCCGACGTCCTCGGCCATGAAATAATACTTCTTCGCCTTTGGCAGCTTGGTCGTGATGTCGAGCGCGGCCTTGGTCTGGCCAATACCTGAAATATCGTCGCGCTCGCCCTCGATCGCAAGCAGTGCGGTGTCGCGGATCGAGTCCGGCCGCACCCGACGCCCGCGATGCTCCATCTCGCCCTTCGGCAGCAAATGCTGCTGGAACACGACGTCCACCGTCTGCAGGTAGAATTCGGCGGTCATGTCGCAGACCGAGCGATATTCCTCGTAGAATTTCTGCGTCGACTGCGCGCCTTCCTCGTCACCGACAACGAGATGCTTGAACATCTCCCAATGGCTGATGAGGTGCGAGCCGAGGTTCATGGTCATAAAGCCGGCAAGCTGCAGGAAGCCGGGATAAACCTTCCGCCCCGCCCCCGGGTAGATCATCGGCACGGTCGCGATCACATTCTGCTCGAACCAGCTGAACGGGCGCTGCGTCGCAAGCGTGTTCACCGCCGTCGGCGCTTTGCGCGTGTCGATCGGCCCGCCCATCATCGTCAGCGTCTTCGGCCGATGCGGGTTCTTGTCCTCGTTCATCAGCGCCGTCGCGGCGAAAGCGGGGACCGCCGGTTGGCACACCGCGAGCATGTGCGGCCGCTTGCCGGTCTTGGTGCCGATCAGCTCGAGGAACTCGATCAGATAATCGATATAGTCGTCGAGATCGAACGACCCTTCCGACTCAGGCACCAGCTTCGCGTCGCGCCAGTCGGTGATGTAGACGTCGAAGCTCGGCAGCAGCCGCTCGACAGTTCCGCGCAGCAAGGTCGCATAGTGGCCCGACATCGGCGCGACGATCAGCAGGCTCGGCCCGGTTTCGATGCCCTCTCGGTAGAAGTGCTTGAGCTGCCCGAACGGCTTGCGGAGCAGGATCTCTTCATTGACCGGCACATCCTTGGCGCGAACGTGCACGCTCTCGATGCCGAACTCGGGCTTTCCCCGCGGCGCCGCCGCATGAGCGAACACCTCGAGGCTGGCCGCGACCATCGGCCCCATCGAGCTGTAACCCCAGGGATTGGCGGGATTGTTAAGCCACCCGGCACCGAGCCCGGCTAGCTTGCTCGCACCTGCGAGAAAGGAGCGCTGCACTTCATAGGCGTCGTAGAGCATGGAATCCCATCGGCTGGACCCTCCCCCGAGAGCGGAAGGGCCGATGTGGGCCTGAAACGACGCTCACGCAAGTGAATGTTGCGGTGCAAAAATTCACCTGTGGAGAACCTAGGAAGTCGCTTCGAGTTCCTCCGTCGCCTGGCGCGCGGCCGTCTTTTCCCCCTGCCCCGCGGGAACGTCCCGGTCGCTCCTCGACGCGGGAAGGACCTCGAGGATCTCGACGATCCGGTAGCGCTCGGCTAGCACTTCGTGGTCGGGTCCGTAGGAGGTCTCGAAGTCGACCTTGCAGCGCAACGCATCGCCCGGTCGGATGTCGAGCTCGCGGCGGTAGAATTTGTCGAGCAAAGTCCCCGGCTCGCAATAAGCGATCGTGTGCGTGTCGCCATGCTTGAGCGGCCACTGCCGACTCGCCTGATAGTCGGGCATTTCGACGACGAAGATCATGTCGGCCGAATGATTGACCAGCTTGCGCGCGAGCAACAGCGTCCGTGGATCGGCGATCCGCTTCGACAGATCCAGCTCGGCGGAGCCGTTGTTGGTGACGATACGGACGCTGTCGCCGGCGGCCAGCGCGCCCTTCGCCTTCTGCCAGGCCGCGATCGCATCGACGAGTTCAGACGACGAGGGCAGCACCGGATGCGCGGTCGTGGTGATCGAGGTACCCCACGCCAGCACCCGTATCGCTTGCTGCAGATCCGCCAGCTGCAATGTCGGCGAGCCGTCCATCCAGGCGATGATCGCCAGCGTCCCCCGCGCCAAAAACTTGAGCAGCGAGGCGTCAGAGGTTTCGCCCTGACCGCCGCCCGTCTGCACCCTCAGCCACAGCGACAGGCTGCGCTTCGCGACTTCCTCAAGCACCGCTACCGTTTCCAGCTGCACCTTGATCGAGCCCGCCAGCGCCCGGTAGGACTCTTCGACTGCTTCCTCGATGAGCTCCGCGCGCTTCAGTTCCGGCGCTTTCCGCGCTCCGGAGCTTGCCGCAACCTCGACGACCAGGTCACTGTCGGTCAATTCCGCAAGGATGTCGCTGAAGGCGGCGCTATCTTGAATTTCGTCCGAAGGCATGGGGTCACTCGCCTGCTGATTCGTTAAACTGCCATTTACTACGCTGTAGCGGCCCTGAAGCAACCGCTTCGAGGAATTGGCAAAATACCCATGCCGAAAGCAGCAGTTCCAGCGGGGGCGGGCCGCTGTTAGGGAGGGCGCCATGGCCATCCCAACCGCGAACCGTCCCAAGGGACGTTCGATCAAGAACCTTCGAATGGTGTGGGGCTTCGCGCTTCGCTACCCCGGCCATATCGCGGTGGCCGCACTAGCGCTGCTGGTCGCGGCTGGCGCGACGGTTTCCATTCCATGGGGCTTCAGGCTCATCATCGATAAGGGGTTCGGGCCTGGCGCCGGCAACTCCCATGACCTCGCGCCATGGTTCGAGCTATTGATTGGCGTGGTGGCGATCATGGCTCTGGCAACCGCCACGCGTTATTTCTTCGTTTCCTGGCTCGGGGAGCGCACCGTCGCCGATATCCGTCTCGCCGTGCACCGCAACTTGCTGCGACTGTCTCCCGGCTTCTTCGAAGAGAACCGACCGGCCGAGATCACGTCGCGGATCACCGTCGACACAACAATCATTGAGCAAGTGGTGGGCACAACGGTTTCGGTCGCGCTGAGAAACCTGGTGATGGGCATCGGCTGCGTCATCATTCTATTCGCCCTCGCGCCCAAGCTTGCGGCTTTGATCCTCTTGGGCGCGCTGACTGTGGTACTGCCCATTGCCGTGCTTGGCCGCCGCGTACGTGCGATCTCGACGCGCGGCCAGGACCGCATCGCCGACGTCGGCACAGTCACCAGCGAAGTTCTGGGAGCGATGAAAATCGTCCAGGCCTTCAACCAGCAGGACCGGGAGGCAAGCCGCTTCGCCGATGCCGTCACCAGGGTCTTCACAACCGCCAAGCGGCGCATTCTTCTGCGCTCCATGATGACCGCGATCGTGATTTTCCTGATCTTCGGCGCGATCACGTTGGTAATCTGGGAAGGAGCTACCGAAGTCGCAGCGGGTCGGATGACCGGCGGCACCATCGCCGCCTTCGTGCTTTATGGCGGTCTCCTCGCCGGCGCTTTCGGCAACCTGTCCGAAGTCTATGGCGACCTGCTGCGCGCCGCCGGCGCGTCCGAACGATTGTCAGAATTGCTGCAGGCCGAGCCGGAGATCCGCGCTCCTGCACAGCCGGCGAAGCTGCCCGAACCGGCGCGCGGGGAGCTCGTGCTCGAAAACGTCACCTTCCACTATCCGACGCGGCGCGACACCTCGGCGCTCAACGATTTCAGCCTCGCCGTGAAATCGCGCGAGCGGCTCGCCGTCGTTGGACCCTCCGGCGCGGGCAAGACCACCCTCTTCCAGTTGGTGGAGCGATTCTATGATCCCGACGCTGGACGCGTCCTGCTCGATGGAATCGATCTAAAAGCGGCCGATCCCGCGGACATTCGCCGCCGCATCGCGATGGTTCCGCAGGAGACGGTGATCTTCGCCGCCTCGGCGCGCGATAACCTGCGTTACGGCAATTGGGACGCGAGCGAAGAGCAGCTGTGGCAGGCGGCGCGCGACGCCAATGCCGAGGAGTTCCTGCGCGCGCTCCCGCAAGGTCTCGACACCTACATGGGCGAAGGCGGCGCCCGCCTGTCAGGCGGGCAGCGTCAGCGCATCGCAATCGCCCGGGCACTGTTGCGTGACGCACCTCTTCTCCTGCTTGATGAAGCGACGTCGGCGCTCGATGCCGAAAGCGAACGATTGGTGCAGGATGCGCTAGACCGGCTGATGGCGCACCGCACCACGATCGTTATTGCGCACCGCCTCGCGACCGTGCGCGCGGCCGATCGCATCGTGGTGATGGACGGAGGCCGCATCGTCGAGGAAGGCACGCACGCGAGCCTCAATGCGCGCGGCGGCCTCTATGCGCGCTTGGCGCGCCTCCAGTTCGAGGACCGCGCCGCTTAGGCGTTGCCGCCCTCGCCTCCGCTCGGCGGAGCTGCTCCACGGCGGCGACCGCGCGAGGCTGTGCTCCGCGAGCGCGACGATGTGCTGCGCTTGCGAGCGCTGCTGCTGCGCGCGGGTTTCTTTGCGGCGCCGGTCGCGGCGCTTTTAGCCCGCGCCGTTGGCGCTTTGCGTGCGGTGCTCGCGCGGGTCGATCCAGTCGCCGAAGACTTTGCGCGCGACGAAGTCGCCTTTTTCGCCGTGCTACGCTTGGCGCTCGACCGCTTCGCGCTCGTTTTACGTGCGCCGCTGCTCCGCGATGCGGACGAGGTGGAGCTCGCGCCCGAACTCTCCTCGGCACTCCACTTGCCCGACATCACCCGTTGCGCCGCATCGGCAACTGCCTCGGCGATCAACGTGCCGAGCTTGGTTGCGCTCGCCATCACATTGCTGGCAGCCTGAGACGCGGTATCAGCGGCATCGAGGCCTGCATCGCGAATCGCTTTGCGCGCCTTTGGACTGGCACTGATGGCCGCCGCCGCCGCGGCCAAACCTGCAGCGAGCATCTCTTTGCTCATTGCCGCCTTGGCGAGCTTGTCGACCGTCGCGTTACCTGAAGAAGAACCCGAAGAACTCTTACGTGCGGATTTCGCCATCGCTTCATCTCCCTCGTCCACGGGAAAAAGACACTTCAAGGCTGTAACGGTTCCCGAACAAGGCGGGAAGTGCTCCGCTTCCGGATAATGTAAAGGGCACCGCCGCTAATCGCAGCGATGCCCTTCGACATGGTCAGCGGCCGGAAGTGACGGCCGTTCGTCAGCGTTTAGAGCTTACGAACACCCCTTTCCGACCTCCCTGCTGAACCATGAGACATCGGATCACCTCCTTTCGCTGCGTTGAAGCCATGAAGAAGATGAGTTTTATCGCGCGCGAACACAAGACTTGTACTTGCGTGAAATTTCGGCAAACTCTTTGGCTTCGCGCGGCCCGGTGAAGATCAGGCGCGGCAATCCTCGATCACGCGCGCCGCCTCCGCCCAGGCCGGAACCACAAGCGATGGCTGTCCCGTGACAGTAAATCCGATGCGGCCACGGCTGCTGACGATCGCGTCGAGCAACGGATCGGCTGCGGCGAGATCGATCGTCAGGCGCGCGGTCGCCGGATTGAAGCTCGACGACACGCTTCGCGTGAGCGAGCTCGTCCAGACGTTGAGAAACGGCGCGGCGGCCGTCGCCGGCTTGGCGATACTCATGCGCCGCGTTGCGCGCGTGCAATGCACCCACAGCTGCGGATTTCCGCTCGCGTTGGCGAACACGGCTTCGCTTCCGTCGGCGGTCGCAGCGTAGGTCCAATTGCCCGCAATCGGAGTCGCGGTGCTGAGGTCCTGCGCGGGGAGTGAGGAAGTGGCGGCCAGCGCGAACGCTGCAGCAATCGACAATCGCATGACCGTCAGCGGCTCAGCTTGTCGACTTTGGCCTGGAGCGCGGCGAGCTCGGCCTTCAATTCGTCCATGTCGCTATTGCCCGGCTTGGCTTCGCCCTTCGCCTTGCCGGTGAAGGCCCGGCCCGCTTCCTCGAACATCGCCATGTTGCGCTTGGCGAGGTCGGCAAAGACGTTGCCGCTGAACGCGTCTTTGACCGCGCTTTGATTGCGCTGGAATGCGTCCATGGCGGCTTCGAGATATGAGGGGACGAAATTCTGCATCGAATTGCCGTAAAGGCCGATCAGCTGCTTGAGGAAATTGATTGGCAGCATCGTCGTCCCACCGTGAGCTTCCTCGTCGACGATGATCTGCGTCAGCACCTGCCGGGTGATGTCCTCGCCAGTCTTAGCATCGACGACTTCGAAATCCCGGCCTTCGCGTACCATTTGTGCGAGCTTGTCGAGCGTGATGTACGTCGAGCTTTCCGTGTCATAAAGCCGACGGTTGGCGTACTTCTTGATTGTCACTTTGCCAGACGACTTGGCCATGAACGGCTCTCCTAACGCGAGCAGCGACTTACTACCGGAGCATCCTGCACTGCAACATGAACGCGCACCACGGCCGTTACCGCTGTTTCTCGAATTGGTACGGGAGGTGTCGAAGCGCGATCCGAAGCTTGCTGCGGACGCGCTCGCCGGGCTGCGCGCCTACGAGACTGCGCCGCGGCACGAACGGGCACCGCCCAAGCCGGAGGTTGCGCGCGTCTTTGGCGCTACGCTGCGTGATCATGGCGGCGACGGGCGGCCCGCAGTGCTGGTGCCCTCGCTGATCAATCCGCCGCGCATCCTCGATCTGGACGAGCAAGTCTCGCTCACCGGCGCGATTGCGCGCATGGGCAGACGCGCGCTGCTGCTCGACTGGGGCAAGGCCGATGAGCGTTCCGGGCTATCAGTCGCGGCTCACATTGAGGAACTGCTGCTTCCTTTGTTGCGCAGCATCGGCGAGTCCGTCGCGCTGATAGGCTATTGTCTCGGCGGCACGATGACGATCGCTGCGGCCAATCTGTGTCCGATCGAAAGACTCATCACTCTCGCCGCGCCGTGGAATTTCCGTCGCTATCCGGACGCCTCGCATGGAGCTCTGCAGGACATGTGGCGTCATTCGGAAGCGGCGGCGAAGAGCCTTGGCGCGCTGCCGATGGAAGTGCTGCAGGCGGCCTTCTGGTCGCTCGATCCCGAGCGCACCGTGCGCAAATTCGCCGAATTCGGCCGCCTGGATCCGGCCGGCGCCAAAGCGCGCCGCTTCGTCGAGCTCGAGGAATGGGCGAACGAGGGCGAACCCCTGCCCTATCCCGCCGCCGAGGAACTGGTCGAACGACTGTTCGGGAATGACCTGCCCGGCTCCGGAACGTGGACCGTGGGCGGGCGCGCGGCTTCCGATCGACTCTCCGTGCCCGCACTGCACCTGACCGCGGAGCGCGACCTGATCGCGCCGCCGCAGACCGCTGCTTCGGGCAGAGTGATCGCCATTCCCTCAGGCCATGTAGGAATGATCGTCGGCTCGGCCCGGAGCCGGCTGCATGAGGCGCTCACGGAATTTCTCGCCGCGCCAGCTCACTAAAATCCCTGCAAAGGTGCCCGCGGAATTCGAGCGTGAAGAAAATATCATCGATCTTGCGAGCTCCGGTCTGCTTTCCTAGGCAGGAAATCGAAACGGCCTCGCGCGATCCTAGGCATCAGCGACGCGGGCAAAAATCTGGGGGATGATGATCATCATTCGCAAGCAGGTGCATCGGCGGGTGCTGTTAGCAAGTATGTTAGCGCTAACTCTGGCCGCCTGCGGAGGCGGCGGTAGCGGCATCGGGGGTGGAAGCTCGACGCCGACCCCAACGCCTACGCCTACACCGACCCCCACTCCGTCGCCGTCTCTCCAGGCCGTCACCACAGCGGACCTCGGCAACGGCTGGAACCTGGGCAATTCGCTCGATGCCCTGAACAATAGCAACACGCCCCACACGAGCTCTCAAGAGACCTATTGGGGCAATCCCGCAGTCAATCAGCAGCTGATAAACGCAATCGCCGGGGCAGGCTTTAAGAGCGTTCGTATTCCGGTGTCGTGGATGCAATATGCCGACAGCTCCGGGACCATCAGTCCCGCGTTCATGGCCCGCGTCACCGAAGTCGTGAATTATGCACGCAACGCTGGCCTGTACGTTATCATCAACCAGCATCACGGCGACTGGCAGGCGCCGACGGCTGCGAACCAAGCTGCCGCCAATGCCACGTTCAAGACATTGTGGGCGCAGGTCGCAAACAACTTCAAAAACTATGACAATCATCTGCTGTTCGCCGGCACGAACGAGATCCACGTCGACTACAACGCCCCGACGGCGGAATATTGCACAGTTCAAACCGGCTTCAATCAGGTGTTCGTCGATGCGGTGCGCGCCACGGGCGGCAACAACGCCAGTCGAACGCTGGTTGTCCAAGGCTACAATACCGATGCCGAAAACACCATCAATGTGTGCGGCGCGAAGGTTCCGACGGATACGACCACCGGCCGCCTGATGATGGAGTTCCATTATTACGGACCGTGGAACTTCGCTGGAAACGACAGCAGCAGCATCTGGCAGTGGGGGGCGATCGCGACCGATCCGGCAGCGACAGAGAGCGGGGCGAACGAACCTTATGTCGACGCGCTGTTCGACAAGGTGAAAGCCGCATTTGCCGACAAGGGCATTCCGGTCATCATCGGCGAATATGGCGCGATCTCGAAGACCGAATATGACCCAGCCATGAAATATCGGAACTATTGGGACCAGTATATCACGGCGTCCGCCAAGCGGCACGGTTTTGCACCATTCTATTGGGACAACGGCTATCCAGACAATCACCAATTCGGGCTCTTCAACCGCAGCACGGGTGCCCAATATTATCCGACGACGATCAACCTGATCGTCACTGCTCAGTAAGCAGCGTGTCGCTTTGCCGGTCTCGATATTGTTGCGAACCAGGCCGCGACGGCTTGCCCAACAGGTGCCGGCGAGTCTAAGCGACGGCGCACGCACCCGTAGCTCAGCTGGATAGAGCGCTGCCCTCCGAAGGCAGAGGCCACAGGTTCGAATCCTGTCGGGTGCGCCAC
>Ga0207674_10000757_pt1 | contig 42258 bp, 27 predicted proteins | sample KBSCornC72_FD_184303 | JGI IMG/M metagenome (GOLD analysis project Ga0207674, IMG submission 184303) | Corn rhizosphere microbial communities from Kellogg Biological Station, Michigan, USA - KBS Corn C7-2 (SPAdes) (version 2) | ecosystem: Host-associated > Plants > Roots > Rhizosphere > Soil ... | reverse complement strand
GAGGGCGCGACGTCGTTCAAGGCCTACATGCACATCACGCGCGCGGAGCTGGGCGCCGCCGCGCAGGAAGCGCACAAGCGCGGGCTCAAAATCACCGGGCATCTCTGCTCGGTCACGTTCCGCGAGGCGGCGTCGTTAGGCATCGACGATCTCGAGCACGGCTTCGTCGTGGCCAGCGACTTCGTCCCGGACAAGAAGCCCGACGAGTGCCCCGCCGGGAACGCCGTGCAGCGCTCGATCGCCGCGCTCGACGTGAACGGCGCCGGCGCGCGAGACCTCATCGCGGACCTCGTCCGCCGTCGCGTCGCCATCACGTCGACGCTCACGATCTTCGAGACGTTCGTGGCGGCGCAGCCTTCCGCGCCGGCCAAGGCGCTCGACGCGCTGCTGCCCGAAGCACGCCGCCAATACGAGCAGACGCGCGCCACGCTCGCCAAAGCCACCGATACGACGTGGGCCATTCTGCTTCGGAAGGAGATGCAGCTCGAAAAGATGTTCGCCGAGGCCGGCGGGCTGCTCGTCGTCGGCACGGACCCCACAGGGTTCGGCGGCGTCGTCGCCGGCTACTCGAACCAGCGCGCGCTGGAGCTCCTCGTACAAGCCGGCTTCACCCCGCTCGATGCCGTGAAGATCGCCACCCTGAATGGCGCGAAGTACCTGGGCCGAGACGCGAAGATCGGAACCATCGCCGCGGGGAAACAGGCCGACCTCATCGTCGTTCGCGGCGACCCGTCTCAGCGCATCGACGACGTGGAAAACGTGGAGCTCGTCTTCAAGAAAGGCGTCGGCTACGATTCGCCGAAGATTTTCGACTCGGTGAAGGGTCAGGTGGGCCTGCACTAACACCCCCAAGATGGGTGATCCCGTAGGCGGAGAATTCGCAAGCCACATCGCACGGTCGCTCGCCAGCCGGTATCGCATCGAGCGCGAGCTGGGACGCGGCGGCATGGCGACGGTCCTCCTGGCCGAGGACCTGAAGCACGGGCGCGCCGTTGCCATCAAGGTCCTCCACGAGGAGCTCGGCGCGTGGCTGGGTGCCGAGCGGTTCCTGTCCGAGATCCGCATCACGGCGCGGCTGCAGCATCCGCACATCCTGCCGCTGCTCGACTCCGGTGACGCGGGCGGCGCCCTCTACTATGTCATGCCGTACGTCAGCGGCGAGACGCTGCGCGCGCGACTTCGGCGAGAGAAGCAGTTGCCGGTCGCGGAGGCCGTGCGGATCGGGAAAGAAGTGGCCACGGCGCTCGCCTACGCGCACGCCGGAGGCGTGATTCACCGCGACATCAAGCCCGAGAACATTCTCCTCGGCGCGCCTAACGCTGGCGCGCCAGCCCCGACGCTGCTCGCGGACTTCGGGATCGCGCGATCGCTCGATAGTTCCGCGGACCGCCTGACGAGTACGGGCATCACTGTCGGCACGCCGTCCTACATGAGCCCCGAGCAGGCGACGGGCGAGCGTGAGATCGATGCCCGAAGCGACGTCTACTCGCTGGCGAGCGTGATCTATGAAATGCTGGCGGGCGAGCCTCCGTTCAGCGGGGCGAACCCGCGCGCCATCCTATCGAAGCAGCTGGCTGATCCTGTGCGCCCAGTCCGCCGGCTGCGGGACGGCGTGCCGAAGCACCTGGATGACGCGCTCGCGGTGGCGCTGGGCCGCTCACCGGCCGACCGGTTCCCGGACATGGCGTCGTTCGCGGCCGCGCTCGAGGAAGGCGGGTCCGCGCCTGCGCCTCGGCGCCGTCGCCTCGCCCGCCTCGCGGCCGTTGTCGTCGTACTGGGCGGTGGCGCGACCACCTGGGCGACGTTCGTGCGGCCGAAAGCGGCGTTAGGCATGCCGTCCGTGCGCATCGAGCGGTTCACGACGGCCGCCGGCGACACCGCGAGCGCTTACCTCGCCGCCACGCTCAAGCAGGACGTCACCGCCGCGCTCGCCGGTTCGCGTGCGGCGAGAGTGTTCGTGATGGACTCGGCTCGCCTCTCCTCAGGGTATGCCGTCAGCGCCACCGCCGCGCGCACCGCCGACTCGGTCGAGGTGACGCTGTCCGTCACCGTCGAGCCGACGGGCGAGTTCAAGGGCCAACAAATTGTACGGCGTCCTCTCCGCCGCGCTCACGAGCTCCCCGAGGCAGCGACCGACGCCATCCTCGCGATCGTCGGCATACCGCGCGCGGCGTTACGATCGGGACGTCCGCCAACGACGGACTCGATTGCATACGACCTCTATCTTCGCGGGCGATTCCAGACCGACCGGCGCACGGAGGCGGCCACCCAGCGAGCCGTCGCGCTCTTTCGCGCGGCGGTGCAGCGCGACTCGAACTTTGCGGAAGGATGGGCCGGCCTCGCACGCGCCTTACAGCGGGCGAAGCTGAGGCGTTACCGTATCCCCGACATTCCCGCCGATCGCGTCCTGTCGATGATGATCGACGCGAGTGATCGCGCCCTCGACGCGGACAGCACACGCTCGTATGTCTGGATCGCGCGCGCGCTCACCTTGGAGGAGCTCGAGCCGAGCTCGCGACGCGGCGCCCTCCTCGCTTCCCAGAAGGCCATCGCGCTCGACTCCGACAACGCCGACGCCTGGCATTTCGCAGGCGTCGCGTGGGACGACAGCCTCGAGCCCACGCGCGCGGTCGCCTCGTGGCGGCGCGCGATCCGCATCGACCCGACTCATCGTCAGGCGCTCGGCTTCCTGGCGCAGCACTACACCTGGATGCGCCAGTACGACAGCGCGCTATTCTGGGCCGACAGCGGTCGGCGCATCGATCCCGCATACTACTTCGCTCGACAGATGCTGGCCCTCGTGTACCTCTCTCGCCACGACACGCTCGCCGCAGCCGAGAATTTTCGAGCGGCGATCCAGCTCGGTAAGGGCCCCGACGAGGTCATCGGGTGGGTCGGTCTCACAGAGATCGCACTCCAGGGCCGGAATCGACGGGCGGCAGATACCTTGTTCGCCCATGCCCTGGCACTTGCGGACACGCTTCATCCGACCGTGCATGACGCGCCCTACGTCGCGTGGGGATATGTGACGTTCGGGGACACGACACACGCGCTTCAGCTGCTCGAACGTTTCGACCCCAGGGCGGACTCCCATTTTCAACTTCATTTGCACTGTGACCCGGGGTTGGACCCTCTGCGCGCCTCGCCGAGGTTCAAGGCGCTCCTGGTTCGCCCGACGGCGGCCTGTTTGCGATAGAAGCAGGGTACTACTTTCGCCCGCTAGCCGGCCTCCCTGTCAGCGCCCAAGTTCAGGCATGGCCTCGGGCGTCGAGGCCGACCTTCAGCTTCAGGCGGACTGGTCATTCGGTGTCGGCAACCGAGTCTTCGTTGGATATCGCCCCGCTGGTCAAGGCGCTTGCTGATCGTTACCGCGTCGAGCGTGAGCTCGGCGCCGGCGGCATGGCGACCGTGTATCTCGCCCAGGACCTGAAGCACGAGCGAGAGGTCGCCATCAAGGTGCTGCAACCCGAGCTCGGTGCGGCACTGGGCGCGGACCGATTCCATGCGGAGATCCGCATCACGGCGCGGCTGCAGCACCCGCACATCCTGCCGCTGCTCGACTCGGGCGAAGCTGGTGGTTTGCTCTACTACGTCATGCCCTTCCTCGTGGGCGGGACGTTGCGGTCCCGGCTGGAGCGCGAACAGCAACTGCCCGTACCGGAGGCGGTACGAATCGGGAAAGAGGTCGCGTCGGCGCTCGCCTACGCGCACGCCCGCGGGATCGTTCACCGCGACATCAAGCCGGAGAACATTCTGCTCGGAGCGAGCGACGCCGGGACGCCAGCCCCCGCGCTCTTGTCCGACTTCGGCATCGCGCGGTCGCTCGACGCCGCCGTGCGGAAGACGAGCACCGGGGTAACGCTCGGCACCGCCTCGTACATGAGCCCCGAGCAGGCGACGGCGGAGCCCGACATCGACGGGCGGAGCGATATCTACTCGTTAGGCTGCGTCCTGTACGAGACGCTCGCGGGCGAGCCACCGTTCACCGGCCCGAACGCACGGGCGATCCTGGCCAAGACACTGTCCGACCCGGTCCGGCCGGTTCGGCGCCTTCGGAACAGTGTCCCGGAGTTCGTGGACGCCGCCCTCCTGACCGCGCTCGCCCGCTCCCCGGTCGACCGTTTCCCCGATGCCGCCGCATTCGTCGCCGCGCTCGAGGGCGACACCACTCACTCCGGGGCGTTGAACGCGCTCGACCGCACCCGCACGCGACGATGGGCGAAACCGATGGTCGCTGCGGGCCTCCTCGGCGCGGCCGTCATTGGGGCACTCGCGTGGACTGCATTCTCACGGCCCAAGGTCGCCAACGCCGCGATGCCGGCAGTGCGCCTGGAGCGCTTCACCACGCGCACGGGCGACACCGCCAGCGCGTACCTCGCGGAAACGCTGCAGCAGGATGTCACGAGCACGCTCGCCAGCTCGCGATCCGCGCGCGTGTTCGCGATGGACTCGGCGAAGCTGCCGTCGGGGTATGCCGTGGCCGCCGTGGCGGTGCGTAAACCGGATGCCGTCGAGGTCCGCCTGACCGTCTCGAAGGAGCCGGACGGCGAGGTGGTGGGCACGAAGGTCGTTAGGCAGCCGCTCGGTCGTGCGCAGGTGCTCCCCGAGATGACCGCGAACGCGATTCTCGATCTCGTCGGCAGTCGGCGCCGGGTCACCAAGGCGGTCTCCAGAGGCACGAAGGACTCCGTCGCGTACGACCTGTTTCTCCGCGGCCGATATCAAACGGATCGCCGCACCGAGTCGTCCACGCAGCACGCGGTCGGCCTGTTCCGCGCCGCCATCGCACGCGACTCGAGCTTCGCCGAGGGGTGGGCGGGGCTCGTTCGCGCGTACGCGCAGGCGAATTACCGGGGCTACCAGATTCCGGACGTTCCTCGCGATCGCCTGGTGCCACTGATGCTCGAGGCCAGCGAGCGCGCGCTCGATGCCGACAGCACGCGATCGTACGTCTGGGTCGGTCGGGCGGTCGCCCTTCGCGAGATCGAGCCGACGAGTCGACAGGCGCAACTCGCGGCACTCGAACGCGCGATCGAGCTCGATTCGACGAATGCCGACGCGTGGTATTACTCGGCCATGGCATGGGAGGACAGCCTCGAGCCCACTCGCGCCACCGAGGCATTCCGCCACGCGCTTCGGATCGACCCGACGCACCGGAACGCCCTGGGCTTTTTCGCCATGCACTTCATGTGGGCGAGGCAGTACGACAGCTCGCTCGCGTGGGCCAACACGGGGAAACGGATCGACCCGGCGCACATCCTCATTCGTCAGGCGTTAGGCATGACGGAGCTCATCCTCGGCGATACGGCGCGCGCGGCCGAAGACTTCCGGACGGAGATGCGCGTGAGCAACGGACCGGATGAGGGGTTCAGCGCGGCCGGTCTGGCCGACGTCGCGATGCGTCAGGGCGACAAGGCCACAGCCAGCTCGTTGATCCGGGAGGCAATCGCGACGACCGATACGCTCCGTCCGACCCTGCACGATGCGGCGTTTTTGGCTTGGGGCATAGCGGCGACCGGGGACAGGAACCGCGCGATTCGCCTGCTGGCGCGCTATACGCCGCGCTCGGATGCGCACTTCCAGCTGCACCTGCAGCGTGATCCGCTGCTGGACCCGCTGCGGTCCTTGCCGGCATTTCGGGCGCTGCTGGTGAGAAAGGATCAGATCCAGGCACCGGGTTCCTGAAACCGGCTCACCGGGCTGCCGTACTCCCCGGAGGACAACTTACTCGGAACTCTCGTGACCCCACGCCTTGTTCGCGTGGCGGCCGCCGCATTCGGCGCCGCCCTTTTCGCCGTCCCCGCCCAGCTCCGCGCCCAGGACACTACAGCCAAGGACCGAAGGAGCGACAGCCGCCGGAGCCTGGATATCGGCGTCAACGGCAAAGGCATCAGCTTCGGCGATTCGAGGGAGTGGACCGGCCTTCGGTTCAACTATCGAGATTCGCGACTCGTCGAGGCGAACGGCGTCAACCTGACGCTCTGGAACCCATACGAGCATGGCGCGGGCCGTGTGAACGGACTCGCGATCGGCTTGCCCATCACCGGTGCGAGCGAGCTCAAAGGCTTGGGGGTCGGCGTGTTCGGCTTCGGCGTCGAGCACCGATTCACCGGCATCGGTGTTGGCGGGCTTGGGATGGGCGGCGGTGGAGACATGCGAGGCATCATGCTCGCGGGTCTCGGGATGGGAGGAGGCGGCGACATCAGCGGCATCAGCATCGCTGGCTTGGGTATGGGCGGCGGCGGGAATCTCAACGGGATCGCGATCGGCGGTCTCGGCGCCGGCATGGGTGGCAACCTGACTGGCCTGTTCGTGGGCGGGCTCGGAGCGGGTGCCGGTGGCAACGTGAAGGGGATCGGCATCGGCGGCCTTGGGTTCGGCGCTGGCGGTAACCTGAGGGGAGCGGCGATCGGCGGGCTCGGTGTCGGCGCGGGCGGTACCGCGAAGGGGCTGCTGGTGGGTGGCCTGGGCGGCGGAGTCGGCGGGGACTTCACCGGCATTGGAATCGGAGGCCTGGGCATTGGGGCCGGTGGCGACATCAACGGGATCGTGATCGGCGGCCTGGGCGCAGGCTTCGGCGGGACGCTGAGAGGCTTGGGGATCGGCGGCCTCGGAATTGGCGGCTCGCGCATTCGCGGTCTCGCGATCGGCGGCCTTGGCGTGGGCGGCATGGACGTGGAGGGCGGCGTCATTTCGCCGATCATGTTCCGCGTCGAGCGCGATGGCCGCTTTCAGGGCGTCGCCATTGCCAGCTACAGTCAGATCAAGGGCCGCCAGGAAGGCTGGACCATCGGCCTGGTGAACTATGCCCACGATCTCCGCGGTGCACAGATCGGGTTGATCAACATCGCCAAGAGCAATCCGAAAGCGACCAGAGTCTTGCCAATCTTCAACAAGAACTTCTCGAAATAGAACGGCGCAACAGGACGGATAATTGGTTACTGGTACCGGCTATTGGTTATCGAACCGTCGGGAAGGTTCAGCAAGCAAGAGAAGCCTCCGGAGGGTGCAAATCACCGATAACCAATCCCAGTAACCAATTACCTGTCCGAGTAACCTGTTACCAGTAACCAGTCACCAGTCTTAAGCTGTTTTGATCGTTCGCGACGCCTCGTCCCACCTGACGATCGCCTTCCTGAAGTACGACTCGTTCGCCATGTGACATGCGAGCGCGGCGTTATGGCCGAATGTCGCGTCTTCCACCACCGGATTCCGCGTGCGCACAGCGTTGAAGTACGTCGTCAGGTGTGGCGCGAGCTCGTCGAAGTCCGGCCCACGGAACGTGATCGTTTCCTGCAGTGGCATCTTCGCGATCTGCGGATCGTTCTCCTTGTGCCACTCGCGCTCGTACGCCTCACGCATCGCGCGTGGATAGCTCCCGGTGTAGTAGCTCGGGTACATATCGCGGCCGCTCTGCGGCGTGAGTGTGATGGTCGACCCGGTGACCTCGAGGAGTCCCTTCGAGCCCTGAATGCGATACGTCTCCGGCATCGACGTGCCCAGGTTGAGACGCAGGTACACCGGCAGGTCGCCGTAGTAATACGAGACCGCGTGCACGTCGGGCATGTTGCGGCCGTCGGGCCAGCGACGAATCCCGCCAACGGACATCGCCTGCGTGGGCGGGCGGTTCATGCCTAACATGTAGTTCATGCCACTCACGAGGTGAACAAGAAGGTCCCCGGCCACACCGGTGCCGTATTCCTTCCAGCAGCGCCACCGCGCGAAGATCTTCGGGTCGAGGGGACGCTTCGGGACCCGGCCCTGCCACGTGTCCCAATCGAGGTTTTGAAGTGACAGGTCGGGCGGCGGCGGATACTGCCAGGCGCCGGTCGGATCGTTCCGGCCAAGCCAGCCCTCGACGAGCATGAGATCCCCGATCTTCCCCTGCGCGATCAGCTCTTTCGCCTTCGCGCACACCTGCGAGCTCACGCGCTGTGACCCGATCTGCACGATGCGTCCACTCTTCTTCGCCGCATCGAGCATCGCGACGCCGTCGTCCGCGGTGTGCGACATCGGCTTCTCGCAGTAGATGTCCTTCCCGGCACTCACGGCGTCGATGACGACCTGGCGGTGCCAGTGATCCGGCACGGCGGCGATCAGGCAGTCGATGTCCTTGTTATCGAGCAGCTCCTGATAGCGGCGCGTCACCGGGAGGTTGGGGCGCACGATCTCGCGGGCGAGCACATGGCGTCCGTCGTACAGGTCGCAGGCAGCGACGCATTCGACGTCAGGCAGCTGGATCGCGGTGCCGAGTAGCCCACTGCCCTGCATGCCTATCCCGATGATCCCGAACCTGACGCGATCGCTCGCCGCCGCGCGTGCGCTAGCAGCCTTCGCACGCGGCGACGTGACCGCCGCCGTTGCGAGCAGCGGTTCTCCCAGCAGCGACGCCCCGGCGACGGCAGCTCCGATGCCCACGAACTCCCGACGCGACACGTTGTCCCCACTCATGGCATAGCCTCCGTTCGCAATTGGCCCGCCAGCATTATGCGACGACACGAGCCATAACGTCAGAGCATGACGCACGCGGGTTGCGCAGTTCCATCCAACGGGGCTGATTAGGCGCCATGTTCAACTTCACGCTCCGCTCCGCGCGACGACTCCTGGCGCTCGGGCTCCTTGCTTCAACGTTAGGTGCCCAGTCGCCCCGCGCGGACTCGATTCCGCTCCCCGAGCATCCGCGGCCCGACTTCCAGCGTTCCGCGTGGCTGAACCTGAATGGCCGATGGGAGTTCGCGTTCGATCCGGACGACTCGGGCGAGCGAGCCGGCTGGGCCGCCGGGACACTGCCAGCGGGGCACTCGATCCTGGTGCCGTTTTCCTGGGGTGCGCCACTCTCCGGTGTCGCGGACAGTGCGGACATTGGGTGGTACGCTCGCACCGTCCGCGTGCCTGACGCGTGGCAAGGCAAGCGCGTGTTCATCGTCTTCGGCGCGTCGGACTGGCGAACTACGGTATGGCTCGACGGAACGCCGCTCGGTACCAACCAGGGCGGCTACACGCCGTTCGCGTTCGAGCTCACGCCGCTCATGCACGCGGGCAGCCAGCAGCGCCTCGTCGTCCGCGTCGACGACACACCACACGCGTTCAAGCTCGAGGGCAAGCAGGGCTACGGTAAAGCGCGCGGCATGTGGCAGACCGTGTATCTCGAGGCGCGTGGCGGCGACCCGCTCGAATCCGTGCACTTCACGCCGAAAGCCGATCTGGCCGGCGTCGGCGTCGATGTCCGTCTCCGCGAACCGGCCCCGCGGGACCTCACGGTCAGGCTCACGTTCACGAACCGCGACGGCCGGCCGGTCGTCACGCGGCGCATCGCGAAGGGTGGGACTGCCGCGCACGCAGACGTGCCATTGCCTAACGCGCATCGCTGGTCGCTCGAGGACCCGTTTCTGCACGACGTCACCGCGACGGTCGAGGGCGGCGGTCTCGTGTCGGACACCGTGCGAACGTACTTCGGCATGCGGACGATCAGCGTCGTGGACCTCCCGGGGACGAACTATCCCTACGTCGCCGTCAACGGCACGCCGGTCTTCCTGCAGCTCGCGCTCGACCAGGCCTATCATCCGCAGGGGTTCTATACATTCCCGACGGACAGCGCGCTTCGTGAGGAGATCCTGCGCGCCCGCCAGATTGGTCTCAACGGGCTTCGTGAACACATCAAGATCGAGGCGCCGCGCAAGCTGTACTGGGCCGATCGACTGGGCGTACTGATGATGGCCGACGTGCCGAACTGGTGGGGGCCGCCGGATTCCGCCGCGTTCCGTGAGCACGAGACCGCGCTGCGCGGCATGATCGAGCGTGACTACAACCACCCGGCGGTGTTCTCGTGGGTGATGTTCAACGAAACGTGGGGCCTAACGACGAAGTCCGGCGACCGCGAGACGTACTTGCCGGAAGCCCAGCACAAGGTTGCGAGCGTCTATCGCCTCGCGAAAACGCTCGACGCCACGCGGCTCGTAGAGGACAACTCCGTGTGCTGCGGCCGAGGCCACACGGAAACGGACCTCAACTCGTGGCACGAGTATCTGCCCGGCTGGCGGTGGGAATCGCACGTCACGCGCCTGAGCGACACGACGGCGGCGAAGTCGGCGTGGAATTTCGAGCCGCCCTACAGCCAAGGACGACAGCCGATGCTCAACTCCGAGTTCGGCAACGTCTGGGGCTACGAGGGCAGCACCGGTGACGTGGACTGGAGCTGGGACTACCATCGCGCGATCGATGCGTTCCGCCGGCACCCGAAGCTGGGCGGCTGGCTCTACACCGAGCACCACGACGTCATCAACGAGTGGAATGGCTATTGGCGGTTCGACCGGTCGTGGAAGGAGACCGGGCTCGGGGACATCGTCGACGGGATGTCGCTTCGCGACCTGCACTCGCCGCTGTACATCGCGGTGGGCGACCCGGAGCTGAATCGTCGGGCACGGCCTGGAGAGCTCGTCGACATCCCGCTGTACGCGTCGTTCCTCAGCGGCAGCTCGGCGTTCGGGGACTCACTCGTCCTGCGCGCCGACGTCTACGCCTGGACCACGCTGGGTGAGCGACGCACGTGTGCTACGATCGTTAGGCGCGTGCCTTACCGGCCATGGATGTCCGCGCCGCTCGCGCCGCTCCGCGTGTCGATGCCCGGTGAGCCGTCGGTCGTCGTCGTCGCGGTGCGCCTCGAGGATGCCGCCGGCACGGTGCTCCATCGCAACTTCACCACGCTCGTCGTCGAGGGAGACCCTCCGACCGAGGCGTCGCTGATGGACGGGTCGCGTGTTCGTGTGGCGCGCGTGGGAGCAACCGCCGTCCGCGACTCGCACTGGTCGCTCAAGCAATGGACCGTGTTGGGCGACCGGAAGCTGAACGGCGCCGGCAGCGGGTTCTTCGAGTACCGCATCGCGTGGCCAACCGGGCTCGATCCGCGGAGCGTGGCTGGCGCCGCATTCCTCGTCGAAGCCTCATCGAAGCGGCTCAACGGAAAGGATCGTGACTCGACCGCCGCGGCCGATGACGACTACATGCGCGGGGGCGGATTCCACGATCCGAGCCGAAATGCGAACAGCTATCCGATGACCGGATCGAAACCGTATCCCAGCGCGGTGATCATCCGCGTCAACGGTGTGCTGGCCGGCCGCCGGGAGCTCGCGGATGACCCGGCCGATTCGCGCGGCATCCTGAGCTGGGCCGCGCAACCGCACGACGGTCATCTTTATGAGGCCGGTTCGTTTGGCCAGCTCCTTCGCGTGCCGATCCCTCAGGACGCACTCTCGCAGGCCGCGCGCGTTGGCGAGCTCGTGATCCGGCTGGAGGTCGATGACGCGCTACCGGGAGGACTCGCGATCTACGGCGCGAAGTTCGGCCGCTACCCGATCGACCCAACGGTTTTGTTCGTCCTTCGCTAACGCTCCTGCAGTTCTCCGTTTCCTGTCTCCTGTCTCCCTCATCCCTCTAGACGTGTCCATTCGTGTCCTCCTGATAGCGGCCGTCACCGTCGCGATCACTGCGGTGTGCAGTTCAGCGCAAACGCCTAACGCACCAACGCGCGCCAGCCTCGATCGCGTGTTCTCCGACTGGAGCTCGAAGGACGGTCCCGGATGCTCGGCCGCCGCGAGCCAGGACGGACGAACGGTGTACGAGGCCGGATACGGCTCGGCCAACCTGGAAGCCGACGTGCCCATCACGCCGGCGTCGATCTTCCACGCCGCGTCGGTCTCGAAGCAGTTCACCGCCATGGCCGTGATGCTGCTGGCGCGTGAAGGCAAGCTCTCGCTCGACGCCGACATCCACAGCTACCTGCCGGAGCTTCCGGACTATGGGCAACGCATAACGCTGAGGCATCTCCTGACGCACACGAGCGGGCTGCGCGATCAGTGGGACCTGCTCGCGATCGCGCGCGGCCGCTTCGAGGAGGATCGGATCACCGAGGCCGACGTGCTCGACATCGTGACGCGGCAGAAGGAGCTCAACTTCACGCCTGGCACGGAGTACCTCTACAGCAACACCGGGTACACCCTCGCGGCGATCATCGTCCATCGCGTGTCCGGCAAGACGCTCCGGCAGTTCGCGGACGAACGCATCTTCAAGCCGTTAGGCATGACGCGCACGCACTTCCACGACGATTACACCATGCTCGTGAAGGGCCGGACGTCCGCGTACGAAAAGGAGAAGGACGGGTGGCACGTCGCCATCCCGAACTACGACACGTACGGCGCGACGAGCCTGTTCACGACGGTCGGCGATCTGCTCAAGTGGCAGGAGAACTTCCGACACCCGGTCGTCGGCGACGAAGCCCTCCTGCGACAGATGCAGACGAGCGCCGTGCTCGCGAACGGCGATACTACCGGGTATGGGCTGGGCCTCCAGGTTGGCGAGCAGGACGGGATGAAGCTCGTCGGCCACGCGGGTGGCGATGCGGGCTATCGCACGTACACTGGCCGCTATCCGGAACACGCGCTCGCGGTGGCTGTGCTGTGCAATGCCTCGACCGCAGACCCGGTCGGCCTCGCCGCAAAGGTCGGCGGCCTCTACCTCAAGCCGTTCGCCAAACCGACTCCTGCTCCAAAGGCCACTGCCAACGTCACGAAGCAGGAGCTGTCCCGATTTGCCGGACTCTACGTCAACCAGACCACGGGCGCGCCGACCTCCGTGACCCTGACGGACGCCGGCCTCGTGATCGGACGACAAAATGGGCCGGAGCTCCTTCCCGTCGCGGCCAACAAATTCCGAATCGGGAATTCCGAATGGGAGTTCGCGCCTAACGGCGACCTCGTGCAGCGGTTCCTGGGGTCGCCGCCGCGGCATCCAGTGACGCTCGTCAAGCGCGACGCAGCTCACCCATCGGCGTCAGAGCGAGCCGCCTATGCCGGAGCCTACACCAGTGCCGAGCTTGGTGCGACGTACATCGTCGCGGCGTCCGACAGCGGTCTCACGCTTCGGACCGGCACCAACCCGCCGGCGACGTTCACACCCGCATACGGTGACACGTTCCTGGGACCGTTCATGATCGAGTTCACCCGCGACCAGGGTGGCCGCCTAACAGGCGCTCTCGTGAGCACGGGTCGTGTACGCAAGGTACGATTCGAGAAGAACCCGTAAGGACGAATTGGCCATGCGAATCGATCTGACCGACGACGAAACACGTATCCTGGACGAGATGCTCCGCGACTACCTGCCGGCGCTTCGGCGCGAGGTCGCACGAACGGACCAGCACGATTTCAGGCACGAGCTGGTCAAGCGACAGGACTTGTGCGAGCGGCTGTTGGCGTCGCTCAACGAGGTGCCACGCTGAAGTAAAGGGTAGAGAGCGAGTTGGGCGATGAATGCGGCCGTGCACGGTTTTGATGCCAAAACGAACCGGTAGCGCCGACCTGCCGCTTCACAGTGGTCGAGCACCCGCGTGGCTGTTCGGCCGCATGAAGCAGCTCGCGCCGGCGATCGTCGAGGCGATCGTGATCGAGCACGGACGCCGAACGTTTCTCGAGCGCCTGTCGGACCCGCGCTGGTTCCAGGCGCTTGGCTGTGTCCTGGGTTTCGACTGGCACTCGAGCGGCGTGACAACGACCGTCTGCGGCGCGCTCAAGGAAGGTCTCGCGCCTCGCGCCGCGGACCTCGGGCTATTCGTGGCGGGCGGCAAGGGAAAGACGTCCCGCGAGACGCCTACCGAGCTGCTCGCGATCGGCACGACGCTCGGCATCGACGGCGCGCGGCTCGCCTACAACAGCCGCATGGCCGCCAAGGTCGACTCGGCCGGCGTCCAGGACGGCTTCGACATCTATCAGCACAGCTTCTTCGTCTCGAGCGACGGCGAGTGGGCTGTTGTCCAGCAAGGCATGCGCGACGCCGACGGCACCGCGCGACGCTACCACTGGCTCGGCTCGCGCGTGAGCGACTTCGTGAACGAGCCGCACGCCGCCATCGCCAGCGATGCGCACGGACAGCTCGTGCTCAACATGGTCGCCACTGAATCCGCCGGTGCCCGCGCGTCCTCGGCCGAGTTCGCACGGCAGGAGCCGCGGCTGGTCGATCGCGAGATCGCGCGCTTCGTGAGCCTGGAGCTTCCGAGCCGCCACTGGATCGACGTGAAGAAGGACATCAACCCGGCACATCTGCGAAAAGTGTTGCTCTCCACGTACGAGGCGAACCCACAGAGTTTCGAGCAGCTGCTGGCCGTGCCGGGTGTGGGCGCGAAGGCCGTACGCGCGCTCGCGATGGTGGCCGAGGTGGTGTACGGGTCGCCCGTGAGCATGGAGGACCCGGCGCGGTTCAGCTTCGCGCACGGCGGAAAGGACGGCCACCCATATCCGGTGAACCGTGAGGTCTACGACGATTCGATCGACTGGCTTCGCGACGCGGTCACCAGGGCGCGGATGGGTCGGAGCGACAAGCTGAACGCGCTGAAGCGGCTGGCCGATTGGCGTTAGGCTCGATGTCATCCCGAGCACGGTCGTCATCCCGAGCACGGTCGTCATCCCGAGCACGGTTGTCATCCCGAGCCCCGGTTGTCATCCCGAGCGGAGCGAGGGATCCTCAGGGTCCCAATAGAGGGCTCTCTGTCGGGACGATGAGGGTCTCTCGCCTGACGGCTCGGGACGACAAATAGCCCGATGGCGCCCGACAACTCGTCGCGCTAGAGTGCTACCCTCCGCGCCCGGTTTCGCGCATCCTTGATGCGATGACCGCTACTCAGACCCCGTGGTTCTCCGCCCTGGCGCCGTACGTCGAGCGCGATGACCTCGTCGTGGAGCTCGCGAACCCGTTTCTCACGCCAACGGGCGAGCGTGTCGACTCCGTGCCGAGCGTCTTCATGCGATTCCCGATGTGGCGCGGCGCGCCGTTCGTGGATGACCTGGGAAAGAAGACCGCCGCGATGATCGATCTGGACGGCGAGCACCTGTTCGCCGAGCTCGCGATTCTGCGTCTGCTGGAACGCGACGGATGGGAGGGCCGCTGGATCCACACGACGAGCAAGGGCGAGATCTCGACCTATCTCATCGACTGGCGCGACGTGTCGCGGCAGGAGCAGCGTAGCCGACCGATCCAGCACGACGGCGCGCGCGCACTGCTCTACGCGATCGCCGACAGGTCCGGCAATCGATACAACGGATGCTGGAGCCTGTTCGCGTGGCGCGAGAACAGCTACGCGTTCTTCGAAGCGAAGCGACAGAACGCAAAGGAGAAGGAAAGCCTCAAGCCCGCGCAGGCGGCCTGGGTGCGCGCCGCGCTCTCACTCAGGCAGCAGTTGATGACGGCGCGCGACTTCTGCTTGGTACAGTGGGACTACAGGACCGGGGCTAGGGACTAGGGACTCGGCACGGATGCCGCTGTGCCCGAACACGCTCGTTAGGTGGTAGAAGGTTCCCGGCCGAGTCCCCAGTCCCTAGTCCCCAGTCCCCACAACCAACCGTTCGTGCAGCAGACAGATACTCCCCATCCACATCAACACACTGTCCGCCCTGTTCCTCCCCAGCACATCCATCCCCGCGATCGCGTCGAGCATCTTCACGACCTTCACGCGATCGTAGATCCCCGGACCGTCGAGCACCGAGCTGCGCAGCGTGTCCTGCAGCATCGTGTACAGCTTCCCATCTTGCTGCACCGTGGCCGGCGGCGACATGAAGGGATGCTTCTGCCGGCGGTAGACCGTGTCGGTGATCACCGGCCGCGCGGCCTCGCGCAGCACCCACTTCTCCGTCATGCCATTGATCTTCATCGAGACCGGCATCGTCGCCACCGCCTCGACCAGATGGTGATCGAGGAATGGCAGACGACCCTCCACCGAGTGCGCCATCTCCATTCGGTCTCCCAGATTGCTCAAGATGTAGTTAGGCAGCATCGTCTTCGCCCACACATAGAGCGACTGGTTCACCACATCGCGCCCGGCAAGCTGCCGCTCCACATCCAACGTGTTCATCAGCTGGCGATACGTGTCCCGTTCGGCGTACGCACAGCGGAAGTCGTCGCTCGTCACCGCCAGAAGGCCCGTGCCGATCTGTGACCACGTCTCGAGCTGCGACGGGACGAAGCCCATCGCACGCCGAACGCTCTCGATCTGCGTCCCGGGCTGTGGCATGAGGATGCCTGACGACACCCGGTTCGCCTGCTCGAGCTGCGCGAGGAGCTGTTGGCGCGTCTCCGGGGCCATGTCCCTGCTGCCATAAAGCACCGCGTCGCGACGGAAATGCGGGTAGCCGGCGAGAATCTCGTCGCTGCCCTCGCCCGTCATGACGACCTTGATGCCGTCATCACGGACCGCTCGGCTCAGCAGATACTTCGCCACCACGTGCGCATTCGCGAACGGACGCTCGGCGTGATACAGGGCGTCGGAGAAGTGGTCGGCGGTGTGCTCGGAACGAATGTCGATGCGCCGGAACTCCGCGCCTGACAGCTCCGCCTGGGCTTCGGCGATGGCGCCTTCGTCGTAGTCGGCGTGGTCGAACGACAGCGTGTACGCACGGAGCGGCCGAGGCGACAGCTTGCTCGCGACACCGAGCACGGTGCACGAGTCGATGCCGCCGCTCAGGTAGCACGCGACCGGCACATCAGCGCGGAGGCGAAGTCGCACCGCTTCGTTGAACTCGTGCGCGAATCGCTCGACGTGCTCACGCGGGTCGGTCGACGTGTCGAGGTCGTCGCCTCGCGGGTAGTCCCAGTCCCAGTACTGCGAGACGCGCACGTTCTCGCCGTCCGTAACGAGATAGCTCCCCGGCGGCACCTGGTAAACGCCACGAAACAGCGATCGGTCTGGCGCGTGCGTGACGAAGTGAATGTCGTAGAGCGTCTCGCGATCCCACTGGAGCGGAACGCCGAGCTCCACGAACGCCTTCACCTCGGACGCCAGGTAGAAGGTGCCGTCGTGGACGGTGTAATAGAGCGGCTTGATGCCGAAGCGATCGCGCGCCGCGAACAGCACCTGATCACGCTGATCCCAGATGGCGAACGCGAACTCGCCACGGAGCGAGTGCACGGACTGCGCGCCGCGATCCTCGTACAGGTGCAGCGCGATCTCGCTATCGGAACGCGTGGAGAACGTGTGCCCGCGCTGTTCCAGCTCGGAGCGGATGCGTTCGAAATCGTAGAACTCCCCGTTCGCGACGATGTGCAGACGCTTGTCTTCGTTCGCGATGGGTTGATCACCTGTCGTCAGGTCGATGATGCTGAGCCGCGCGTGCCCGAGACCGGCGCGTCCGGTCGGATCGACCCAGACTCGTTGCGCGTCGGGTCCTCTATGCTGAAGCCGCCGGGCAGACCGGTCGAGCGCCTGGGTCGAAATGCCACCCGCGCGCGATACGGCCGCTACGATGCCGCACATGTATGAATCCTCCCGTGGCGAGCGAGTCGGTTCGCGCTGCCACCGACGGGTTAGAAAAAATTGATGCGGAGGAAGATCCAAATTCGGCAGATTCTTACAACCCGACAGGGGGTGGGATCGTCCCCTATCGATGGTCAGGTCATCACAGAACGGTAAATTTTTCGCTGATGGGCCGTCGCCCCGTACGGCCGTCGGTCGACTTGCGGCTGGCCCCGGTGCTCCCTAGTGTCGCAACTACGCTCGTCCTTCCTTTGCCCCAGGAGTCTCCGGTGACCGACGGCAACGGCGCCCGCGATTTTTTCGCGGCGACGCTGTACGAAGCGATCCCCCAGGCATTCGTCGCGCTCGACGCCGAATCGCGGTTCATCTATGTGAACGCCAAGGCGGGCGCGATCCTCGGCCGCGAGCCGGCATCGCTCCTTGGTCGGACCGTCTGGGATGAGTTCCCGGACGCGAGGAAGCGGCCGTTCGCCGGCGCGTACGAGCAAGTGAAGGCGACCAAGCTGCCCGTCCTCGCCGACGGCTGCTTCGCGCCCTGGGAGTGCGAGTGTACGAGCCGCCTGTACCCCTGCGACGGTGGTGTGCTGGTGATCTTCGCGGAGGGGGTGTCGCTCGACCAGCGGAAGACGCATGGGGTGGAGCTGTCGCGGTATCTGCGCGCGGTGCTCGACACGACGCCGGAATGCATCAAGGTCGTGGGGCGCGACGGAACGCTGCTGGACATGAACGTCGCGGGCATCTCGCTGATCGGGGCGCCGTCGTTCGACGCGATAGCGGGGATCTGCATCTACCCGGCCGTCGTGGAGCACGATCGCGATGCGGTCCGGCGTGCGATCGAAGCCGCGTGCAATGGCGAACGCTCGAACGTCGAGTTCGAGATCGAGACCTTCACCGGGAAGCGATGCCGCCTCGAGTCGCGCATCGGGCCGTTGCGCGACGAGAGCGGCGTGATCATCGCGGCGCTCTGCATGACGCGCGACGTCACGCAGGTGCGCGCGAACGAGGAGCGACTCCGCGAGAGTGAAGCGCGGTTTCGGCGGCTCGTCGAGCGGGCGCCGCTCGGAAGCTTTCTCAACGACGCCGACGGGAACACGGTGTACTGCAATCCCCGCCTCGCCGCGATTTTCGGCCGCCCCGCAGAGGAGATCGTGGCTGGGGCGTGGCGGGATGGCGTCCACCCTGCCGATCGGGATCGGCTCATGGCCGCGTGTCTCGCGTTCTATCGCGGTGACGACGAGGAGATGCATTACGACTATCGCATCGTCCGCCCGGACGGCGCGATCCGCGATCTCGTGGTCGAACAGGTCCGGCTGCGCGCGCGGGATGGAGTCACCGAGGGATTCATCGGCATCATCGACGACGTTACCGAGCACCGCGTCCTCGAGGAGCAGCTGCGTCAGTCGCAGAAGCTCGAGGCGGTGGGGCGGCTCGCCGGCGGTGTCGCGCACGACTTCAACAACCTCCTCACCGTCATCGCCAACTACGGACAGTTCCTCAAGCAGGAGCTCGAGCCGGGAACGCGCGGCCGGGCCGATCTCGAGGAGCTCCTTGGCGCGACGCGACGGGCGGCGTCGTTGACGCGCCAGCTGTTGACGTTCGGCCGCAAGCAGCCGTCGTCACCGAAGCTACTCGCGCCTAACGACGTCATCGTCGGCGTCGAAGACATGCTGCGGCGTCTCATCGGCGAGCACATCGCGCTGGTCACCGACCTCGAGCCCGCCGTCGGCCGTGTGCTGGTGGATCCGGGGCAGCTGGAGCAGATCCTGGTGAACCTCGCCGTGAACGCGCGCGACGCGATGCCGACCGGCGGGCTGCTGACGATCGAGACGGCAGCCGTGTACCTCACGCAAGCCGACATCCTGCAGCCCAGCACCGGCGGCGCCATTCCCGCGCTCGTCGGCAGCCCTGGCGATCACGTCGTCCTCCGCGTGACCGACACCGGATTCGGCATGGACGACGAGACGCAGCGTCGCGTGTTCGAGCCCTTTTTCACGACGAAGCCGCTGGGTCATGGTACGGGACTTGGCCTCGCGACGATCTACGGGATCGTGGCGCAGGCGGGCGGGCGGCTGTGCCTCCGCAGCGCGCATGGCGAGGGCACGACGGTGGACGTTTATCTGCCGCGCAAGTGCGCCGAGGTGATGGAGCACGCGCTGCCGGATGTGCCTAACGTCGACGACGTGCGTCACGGCACGGAGACGGTGCTCGTTGCGGAGGACGAGGCGGCCGTGCGCGAATCGGTGCGGCGCATCCTCGAGCGCGCCGGCTACCATGTCATCGAGGCGCGCCACGGCGCCGACGCGCTGCTGCTGTGGCGCGAGCGGCGTGACGAGATCGCGCTGGTGCTCACAGACCTCGTGATGCCGGAGATACGGGGCGCCGAGTTGGCGATGACACTGCGCGAGACGGCACCGGACACGAGGATCGTCTTCATGTCCGGCTACGCGTCGGATGCGGCGCGAGCGACGATGTCGCCTGACGACGTACTGCTCGCCAAGCCATTCGACGCGGAAACACTGCTTCGCGTCGTCCGCGACGCACTCGACGGAGTCGCACAGCGGAGCTAGAAGAGCCGCCCGTCGCCCGTCGCCGGTAGTTTTCCATCATGATCGACCGTCCGGTGCTCCTCTACGACGGCCTGTGTGGATTCTGCGATGGCACCGTGCAGTTCATCCTCAAGCACGATCGTCACGGGACGCTCCGGTTCGCGACGCTCCAGGGTGATTTTGCGCGCAGCGTGATCGCGCGACATCCCGAGGTCGCGGGCGTCGATTCGCTGGTGCTGGTCGAGCCGGAGGTCGGCTCTGGTCGTGAGAGGGTCTACGTCCGCTCGGACGGCGCGCTTCGTGTCGCGCGCTACCTTGGCGGCGCGTGGCATTTGGCGCGCGTCGTCGCGATCGTGCCGCGCGTTCTCCGAGACTGGGCGTACGACGCGTTCGCGCGCATCCGATATCGAGTCTTCGGGAGGTATGACAGCTGTCCGATTCCGACTCCGGAGCAGCGCGCGCGGTTCATCGACTAGGCCTGTTGAAACGGCCAATATCTCCGCAGCCTGAGAAGACGGCACAAACGGAAGTCGGCGGTGATGGTGTGTAGACCGATGACCGAGAACCAATTACCCACTACCGACCACCGAAAACTCGACATGACATCACGTGATGTCTGGGCGAGTCATCGGTCATGGGTACTGGGTCCTTGGTACTCGGTCGGTAAACCTCGTCCGCGTTATATTCTCCGTCCCGACCACCTGCGAGATGACGATGGGCTTCGCCGAGTCTCTACTGCCCGAGTTCGACCAGGAAATGGCCACCACGCGCAAGGCGATCGAGCGCGTGCCCACCGACAAGGGCGCCTGGAAGCCCCACCCGAAATCATTCCCCCTCGGCCACCTCACCCAGCTCGTCGCCACGATGCCTGGGTGGATCGCCAACATGGCGACGACGAGCGAGCTGAATCTCGCCAACTCGCCCGGCTACAGTCTGCAGAGCACGGAGTCGCTGCTGGCTACGTTCGACAAGCTCGTGGCCGAAGCGCGCGCGGCAATCGCCGGATTGAAGGACGCCGACGTCGCCGTGCCGTGGTCACTCAAGCATGGCGAGCGCGTGCTGTTCACGAGCCCGCGAGGTGAGACAATCCGGTCAACCGTCAATCATCTCATCCACCATCGCGGCCAGCTCACCGTCTACCTGCGGCTCATCGACGTCCCCGTCCCGTCGATCTACGGCCCGACGGCTGACGAGCCGTGGGGCGCCTAACGTCGGGAATCGGGAATAGGGAACTGCGGGAACCGGGAACTGGGAACCGGAGCCCTCGATCGGGACCATGAGGATCCCTCGCTGCGCTCGGGATGACAGAGGGGCTCGGGATGCCCCGCTCTTTCGCCCGTCGCCCGTCGCCCGTCGCCTCACTCCCTGCGCAACGCTTCCAACGGGTTCACTCCCGACGCGCGCCTGGCCGGCAACCAACTCGCCAACGCTGCAACGGCGGTAAGCAGGAGCGGAACGCCCGCGAACGTCATCGGGTCGATCACGCTCGGGCTATACAGCACACCGCGCAGTAATCGGCTCGCCGCGAGCGCGCCGCCAATGCCGATCGCGGCGCCGATCATCACGAGGCTGAGTCCTTGCTTCATGATCATCTCCACCACATCGCCGCCCGCCGCACCGATCGCCATGCGAATCCCGATCTCGCGTCGACGCTGGCTCACCGTGTAGGCCATCACGCCGTACATGCCCACGCTCGCCAGCACCAGCCCGAGGAGCCCGAACACGCCTAACGCCGCGCCCGCGAGCCGCGCCGGCATGAGCGCGATCCCGAGATGGCGCGTCATCGTCCGGATGTCACTCACCGGCAGTGTTTCGTCGAATGATGCCGCGGCCGACCGCAGCACCGGCGCAACTGCCTGTGGGTCGCCCGTCGTCCGAATGACGATGGACATCGACTGCGACCAGTGCTGCGCCTGCGCGAGGTAATAGAACGGCGTCGGCGGCTCGCCGAGTCGCTGGTATTTGCCCGTCGGAACGACGCCGACGACCGTGTGCTCCTTGTCACCGTACTTCACCGTCTTCCCGATCGGGCTCACGCCCGCCCAATACTTCTTCGCCATCTGCTCGTTCACGATCATCACACGCACTGACGCCGTGTCGTCCTGCTCGGTGAATCCGCGACCCTGTTTCATCGGGATTCCCATGGCCTCGAAGTAGCCGGGCATCACCCGCGTGTTCTGCAGTGACATGTTTTCGTTCTTCGCGGGCGTATAACCAGGGATCTCGACATACGAGTCATTCTCGCTCAATCCGAGCGGCACGTTGTCGACGAAGCCGACCGCCTTCACGTTCGGGTCGTCGGCGAGCCTCTCGCGCAGGCGACGATAGAACTCCTCGCTGCGCGCGCGATTGTATCCCTGGAGTCCCGGCGCGAGGTCGGCGATCAGCAGATTCTCGGCGACGAATCCCTTGTCCACCGTCGTCACGTTCTGAAGGTCGCGCAGGAAAAGGCCGGCGCTCACGAGCAGAACGATCGACAGCGCCATCTGCGCGACGACGAGTCCCTTGCTGGCGCGCGAGCGCGACTGACCCGCAGGCGCCTCGCCCTTGAGGGCGGGGATGAGCGAGGGGTTCGTTGCCTGAAGCGCTGGTGCGAGCCCGAACAGGAGCCCGGTGAGCAGCGAGATACCGAATGCGAACGCAACAACGAGCGGGCTCAGATGGAGATCGGCGCTGAAGTCTACCGACATCGGCAGTTGGATCCTGTTCGCGAGCCGGATCACCCACCACGCGAGGCCAACGCCCGCGAGTCCCGACAGGCCGGCGAACAGCAGGCTTTCGGTGAGCAGCTGCTGTATCAGCCGCGAACGCTTGGCCCCGAGGCTGAGTCGTACTGCCATTTCCCGGGCGCGGTCTCGAGCGCGCGCAAGGAAGAGATTGGCCACGTTCACGCAGGCGATGAGCAGCAGCACACCGACAACCGCCATCACGACCGACGACAGCGCGACCTGTGCGCTCTTGAGCGTGGGATGTATCCCCGCGTCGGACTGGAGCACGATGTTGATCTCACTCTGCTCGTAGTCCTGCGGATGCTCGGCACGAAGGCCCACGACCAACGCTTTCATCTGCGCGTTCGCCTGGGCGAGAGTCAGTCCCGGCTTGAGCCGCGCAATGAGGTTGAACGAGTTGCTGCCGCGCTCCGTGTATCCGTCGTACTGCCCGGGCCGGATGTCGTCGTACTGCGTTAACGGCACCCACATGGCCGGAATGACGAGCGGCAGTGCACCGCGAAATTCCGGAGGTGTGACACCGATGACGCTATAACTGCGGCCGTTGAGAACGATGGACCGCCCGATGATCTTAGGGTCCCCGCCGAACGCGCCCTTCCAGGTCGACCAGCTCAACACGGCAACCGGGTGCGCCCCGCGCCCCGTGTCCTCGGCCGGGATGAACGTCCGCCCGAGCGCCGCGTTCACGCCAAGCACCGAGAAGTGATTCGCGCTGGCCATCACGCCAAGCACGCGCTCGTTGCGCCCCCCGGTCGCGAGGTTCATGGTCTCGAAATCCCACAGCGTCACGCCCGAGAATGTGTTGCCCGACCGCTCGCGTACGTCGAGGTAGTGCGGAATGGAGTTCGACCCGAAGTCCTGCCCGCGATATGTGCGGTAGAGCTGGACCAGCTCATTGGGAGCACGGGTGCCGGGCAACGGGCGGAGCAGCAGCCCGTCGATGACCGAAAAGACCGCCGTGTTGAGCCCGATCCCGAGCGCGAGGGTCAGGACCACGACGCCCGTGAACATGGGATTCTTGATCAACACGCGTACGGCGTACCGGATGTCGTCCAGGATGGTGCGCATAGCCGCCTACGTAGTGCAGGGCGTTTAAGGGTGGAGCGGAAGGTCTCCTCCCTACCGTCCGGCATGCCTTCTGGTTTCCAAACTGACGGACCCACAACCAACGACCCACTACCGGTCACCGATGAATCGCCACGCAACACGAGGTGTCATGGCGAGTATTCCGTCACAGGTCGTGGGTCATTGGTTGTCGGTCATCGGTCATCCCGATTCCATTGCCGCTTCCTTGTGGCGTCACGCCGTACGCGTCCCGCTGATGAAGCCGGGTCCCGTAGTCCGCCGTCGCGCCCGGAACGAATCGACCGCGCCCTGAAAAGCGGCCGGCCTGTGCGTTGAATCGTACGATGGCGCCGGGTATCGCGCTCCCGCGCTCGTCGAGTGCCTGCATACTCAACTGCAGGGAGTCACCGACGGTGATCGTACCGGCGGCCGGCGTTATGCGAAGTCGTTCGATCGCCTGAGTCTCAGCCGCTGCCGTGCCGCAAAGCGCGATGACGAACGCGAGCGAGCCACTGAGCGCCACGGCTGCGGCGCGAGGACACCGGCGGAGACGGGTCATGGTGGTGGTCCGGTGCGGGGGCTACGAGTCAACCAGAGGCTGTCGGCCGGCACAATTGTCCGTACGGCAGTATGGATAGCCAGAGGAGTCGACCGGCCCTGACAGGCATCGCGACCGAGCTTGGCGAGTTATCGGCCATGGGTGCTGGGTCATTCGTCATCGGCCATCGGTCGAAAGACCGCTACCCCGCCGGCACGGGACGATGGAGGCAACCGATTGATGGCACACAGCCCGACGGACCGCGCACTATTGGGCGATGCAGGACTTCCGCCGGTTACGCGTTTGGGAGAGCGCCCATGCGCTCTTGCTCGCCATCAAGGAGGCTGTTCGATCACTCCCGAAAACGGTCCCGAGCGACTCCAGGTCGCAATTGATTCGGGCGGCGGACTCGATCGTGTCCAACATCGTGGAGGGCTGCGGCGCTGCGACCCGCAGGGAGTTTGCCCGCTATCTGGACATCGGCATCAAGTCTGCGAGTGAAGTCGACTACCGTCTCCAGTTCCTGAGAGACGAGGGCAACTTGCGGTAAGACGCCTGGCAACCGCTTTCCGAGCAAGTGATTCAGGTCCGCAAGATGGTATTCCGCCTCAGGAGCTCCGTAATCGCCGCCGCCGAAGCCGAGCTTGAGCAGCGCGCTAAAAGCAAAAAGCCGCGGACCGACAACCGATAACCAAGAACCCATTACCCGAAACCGAAAACTCGCCAAGCCCGGTCGCGATGCCGACCAACCGCGCCGTCTCCGTCAGTCATCGTGACTGCGCTCGTACTTGAGCTGCTCATGCGCCTTATCCTTCGCCTGCGCAGCATCCCGCCGTTTCGCAGCCCCTAACGCCCTCGCTCGCGTATCGTCCGAGCTCACAGCGGGCAGCGAAAAGACCCGCTCGAGCTCCTCACTCCCGCACACGAGGCACACCGGCGTCGTTCCGCCGCGCACCAGCGTCTCGAACTGGTGCTGACAACTCTTGCAGCTGTACTCGTAGATCGGCATGACGTCCCAACGTTGGCGCCCAGCCTAATCTGCACGCAGAACCGTGTTCGGGTCCACCCGGGTTGCGCGCCGCGCGGGTAAGCCGCTCGCAACGATCGCCACCAGCACGAGCACGCCGGCAACGGCCGCGAACACCCGAACGTCAGTCGCCGACTGCGCGAACAAGAGCGGCTGTACCCACCGCGCCGCCAGCAGCGCCAGCACCGTGCCGAGTGTGACCCCGGCGAGCGCGAAGCGAACGCCCTGCCCGACGACGAGCCTAACGACGTCCGTCGTCTGCGCCCCAAGGGCGACGCGAACGCCCAGCTCCTGCATCCGCTGCGCGACGTTGTAGGCGACGACGCCGTACAGACCCACTGCCGCCACGACGAGCGCGAGCACGCCGAACGCCACGAACATCGTGGCCCCCACGCGCCACGAGCGACGCTCGCCATCCACGACCTCGCTCAGCGAGTGCACCGTTACGTACGTCTGGCCGGGCATGACGGGTTGCAGCGCCGCCCGCACGCGTTCCGCCGACGCCGCGGGATTGCCGCGCATTCGGAGCATCACCGCATAGCCGGACGCAGGGCGGAACTGCTCGATCGGCAGGTAGTACCGGTTGGCCGCGTCATCCGAGAAGCTCTCGTGCAGCACGTCTTCGGCAATGCCGACCACGGTCGTGCACGGCATCGTGTCCGCGGCCACCCGCATGCATTGACCGATCGCGTTCGCGTTAGGCCAGAGCACGCGCGCCATGCTCTCGCTCACCACGGCCACGCGGGGGCTGGTCGCACGATCGTCCGCCGTGAAGCCTCGGCCGCGAAGGATGCGCGTCCCCATCGTCCTGAAGTAGTCGGTGCTGCCCTGCTGGTAGGTCATCGCGCCAAGACGACTCGTCGAGGGCATGCCAGGCACGAACACCTGAGCGGTGGACGTCGTCCAGAACGGCACGCTGCTGATCCAAGCAGCCGACTCGACTCCGGGAATATTCTGCGCAGTCGCGAGGAGCTGACGGCCGAGCCGCACCTGAGCACTGTCGCTCATGTCGGCGCCGCGGAGGTTCCGCCTGACGATGAGCAGGCGCTCGGCGTCGAACCCCATGTGCTTCCCGCGGACATGCTCGAGACTTCGAACGAAGAGCCCCGCCCCCACGAGCAGCACCATCGACAGCGCACCCTGCGCGACCAGAAGCGCGCCTCGCGCACGCGAGCGCTGATACGAGCCTCCGCGGGGTCCGCTCTTGAGCGTCGACGCCACGTCAGACCGCACACCGAAGAAGACCGGGGCGAGCCCCGTGAGAAGCGCCGCAGCCAACGACGCCAGCAACGCCACTACCAGTGTCCGACCGTCGGTCATGACATCCAACGGCCCGGTCTCGCCGACAAACAGCCGCCGCAGGACAGCCCCGCCCCACTGCGCCACGGCCACGCCCGCCGCGAACCCGAACAGCGACAGCACGATCGTCTCGGTGAACGACTGCGCGGCAAGCCGGCGCCGGCTCACACCTAACGCGACACGAAGCGCCAGCTCGCGCCGGCGGCGCAGTGCCCGCGCGAGGAACAGGTTCGCGACATTCGCGCATGCGATGAGCAGGACGACGACGGCGACACCCGACACCCACACGAGTGTGCGCGCCTCGAGTCCGGGATCGGGGCCCGCGGCTTCACGCAGCGACGATGCGACGGCATGCGGCCGCGCCTCGCCCACCGACTGGAGCGATCGATTCTCCGCACGCTCGGCGTTCCAGCTCTGCGCGAAGGCGTTGGTGAGATCGGCATTGGCTGCCGCGACGCTCACGCCCGCCTTCCGCCGCACCATCATGTTCATCCACCCCCAGTAATAGTGGATGAAGTAGTTCTTCCCGTCCTCGCCGGGCTGGTTGCCGGCATAGGCGGTGATGGGGATGTACACGGCAGCTGCCTCGTCCTCCGCCACTCCGGCAAACCCGCGCGGCGCCACGCCGATGATGGTTGCCTTGATGTTCCCGATCTGAATCGGCTCGCCGAGCACGTTGCGGCCACCGAAGTCGCTCTTCCAGAAACCGTAGTCGAGGACCGCCACGCTCGCGCCGACCGGAGTGGTATCTTCCGCAGCCAGGAAGAAGCGGCCGGCTGCCGGCCGTGCATCGAAGAAGCCAAAAAAGCTCGCGCTCACCGCGGCAATCGGGCGCTCGCGCGCCGCCTCTCCGGTGCCAATCGCTACCGCACCATGCGCGTAGGCGGCGCTGGCGTCAAAGGACGTCGTCCACCGCCGGAGATCCAGATAGCGCGTGTACTCGATGGAGGCGCGCGTTATGTCTCGATCCTGAGCCTTGTACTCGAGATAGACACGGTGCACACGACCGGCGTCGCGGAGGTAGGCGTGCGGCCGCAGCATCAGCCGATCGATGACGCCGAACATCGCGACGTTCGCGCCGATGCCGAGACCGAGCGTGACGATCGCGCTGAGCGTGAAGCCAGGCGATCGCCGAAGACCGCGGATCGCGTAGCGGACGTCCTGCTGCAGATGGTCGAACCAGGGCACCGACCATCGGTCGCGCGACTCCTCGCGCGCGCGGGTCATGTTGCCGAGCTGGCGACGCGAGGCCCAGTGGGCTTCCACCGCGTCGTCGCCAGCGACGCGCGTGTCGCGCTCGATCTGCGCCCGATGGAACTCGAGCTCCTCGCGCAGCTCGGCATCCAGCCGGTCGCGATGGAACCAGTCGACGATTCGTGCAAGCCATTCACGCATGGCGGTCTCTCGTGGCGTTAGGCGGACAGGTGGGGCAGCGATCTTACGCCGGCCGCATCACACGGCCGATCGCGTCCATGAGCTCGGCGAATCCCGCTTCCTGCTCACCAAGCTGTCGCTGGCCAAGCGGCGTGATCGTGTAGTACCGTGCGCGCTGGTTGTTGGGCGTCTGCCCCCACTGCGCCTTGATCCAGCCCTTTTGCCGCATGCGCTGGAGCGCCGGGTAGAGCGACCCTTCCTCGATGCGGAGGACGTCGCGGGAGAGGCGCTGGATGTGCTGGGCGATGCCGTACCCGTGCATCGACTGCACGGCGAGCGTGCCGAGGATCAACATGTCCAGCGTCCCGGGGAGCAGGTCGCGTTTGTTGGCAGGCGTCATCGCAGGCACATAGAAAGTCTAGGGGATAGACAAACTATGTCCTGCGATGCGTCTCCGCGCAATCCCGCGGCTCGAACTACCGCATTAGCGAACTACCGGGCGCTCGTCGGTACCGGTTCTGGAGGCCGCCGGCGCGGTGAACGACGGGGTGGTCGCCGCGGAGCACGCGGCCCGATCGGTCAATCGTTTCGCCCCGAGCGCGCCGGCGACGGCGCGTGCGATCTCGCGGGCGGGCCCGATCGTGGGCGCGAGCGTGTCGGGCTGTTTGCCGGCCGCCGCGCCGGACCAGATGCGTCGTCCCGTCCGACCGTCGAACAGCATGGCCGTAATGAGGACTCCGGCGTCGTCATCGGCACGACGGACGTTGCCCAGGAGAACGACATCGGCACCGGCTCGTCGGGCGATGTCGATCATGTGGCCGGTCGCGGGGTCGGAACCGCTCGAGACGTTCGGAGCGATCACGATGCCCTCGAAATCACGAAGCGCGACGGCGACTTCTTCCCCGACGGTGTCGCTGCGGGTGTCGAGCACCGGCTGCGCACACGCGTGCACGAACGGAATCACCGCCACTCGCCGGCCGATGACGCGCACACGGTGGGACCCACTGACGAGCGAGGCGATGAACTCGCCCGCCGTGGAGTAGCGCTTGTCGGGCGACTTGTCCAGGGCGCACAGCAGTGCCGCATCGAGCCTGGGCGGCATCCCGGCACACAGCGACGCGAGTGGCCGCGGACGCGCCGAGAGCTGCTGCCGCATCACGGCGTTAGGCGTTCCGAGGAACGGTGGGCGTCCGCTCAGCATCTCGTACACCGTGCATGCCAGGCTGTAGATGTCGCTGCGTCCGTCGATCTCGGCCCCGCCTTCCACCTGCTCCGGGCTCATGTAGTGGAAGGTGCCGAGCGTGAGCCCCGGCAGCGTTCGCCGTGGTGCTTCGACCCGGTCCATCGCCAGCGCGATGCCGAAGTCGAGCACGAGGGCGCGGTCGCCGTCGAGCATCACGTTCTCGGGCTTGATGTCGCGATGCACGACCTGATGCCGATGCGCGAAGTGCAGCGCACGAGCAACGTCCTCGGCGATCCGAAGCGTCTCCCCGAGCGGGATTCGTCCCAGGCGCGTAAGCCGAGCGCGCAGACTCTCGCCTTCCACGAACGGCATGACGTAGTACGGGATGCCGTCGATGTCGCCCGAGTCGTACATGGGGACGATGTTCGGGTGGCGGAGTTGCCGCACGACGTTGATCTCGGCCAGGAAGCGGTCGGCATCTACGGTCGCCGCCATCTCATCGCGAAGCACCTTCACGGCGACGCGGCGTCCTGACGTACGATCTTCGGCCAGATAAACGCAGGCGGCCACGCCGGTCTGTAGAAGCCGCTCCACGCGGTAGCGGTTGCGGAGCGCGTCGGCCGTCATGGCGAAATGTTCGCTGAGCATGTCCATCCGTCCCATCGGCACCCGAGCTCGACTCTCGGTCGATCGCGACTGGACGTCGCACAATCGAGCGGCGCGAGTGCCCTTTGCCGGGGCCACCGCGGCGGATCATCCGATCCGCCCCGATCCTCCGGGTCCTAGGGGGTTAGACGGATACGTTTTGCGTTTTCTTCCAACTGGTATCGTCGCCGATGTGTGTGATTTCGACCAGTTTTTTCCGTTCAACAATTGAGCACCAGTTACTCTTTCGTGCCGCGCGAGCGAGGCGTTAACGTTGCCGGATGAGAGCAAGGCGAGTGGCCGTCGTCATTCCACGGTAAAGCGGCGCAGCCGGTAATGAACGGTCGCGCCAGGCTGAGCACCGTCACGTGCGCCAGCCTCGTTCTCGTCGTCGCGTGTCGGGGCGCCGGCGACGGTACATCGTCTGGCGCCCAGCAGCTCGAACGCGCGCTGCTTCGCGACCGGTTCATGGCCGCGACCCTGGCGGGCGATGCCAATTGGTACCCGTGCGACACGAGCGAGGGCACAGCGCTCATTACGCGCGAGCGGTGCGGCGGGTCGCCCGCGGCACGCTTGGGGAGTCTCGGCGAACTAAACGCCAAAGTCCGTGGCGCACGGCGCTGGCTCCAATCGGACTCGACACCGAGGGCGCTCCACGCGACCGGGCTCCTCGCGCTTCGATCGCAGGATAGCAGCTCACGTAGTATCGACCGAGCGGTCGAGGCCCTCGAGCGTGCGAGCAGCCTTGCGCCGACCAATGCCGGGTTCCTGAACGACCTCGCCGCCGGCTATGTCGCCATGGCCGAGAGCGACCAGCAGCTTCTCCCGATGCTCAAGGCGCTCGACGCGATCGAGCGGGCGATGGCGTGCGACAGTACGCGCCCCGCCGTGCTGTTCAATCGCGCGCTCATCCTCGAGCGGCTCTACCTGTTGAAGGACGCGGAGCGAGCATGGACTCGGTACATAGGCGTCGAACGGCGCGCGCCCTGGAGAGCCGAAGGCAACGCGCGACTTCGACTCGTTCGCGCACGCCTCGGCACCGATACGAGGACCGAGGCGATCGACTCACTGGCAGCGCGAGACGATAGTTCTTCGCGTGGCGAGTTGCGCGTGCGGGTCGGGCGCTGGCCGGAGGGCGCGCGCGACCTTTCGTTCGCGTTGTTTCGGCGGTGGGGCACCGCCGTTCAGCGCGGCGATAGCGTCGGGGCGGCGAACGCGTTGCGGCAGGCCCGTGCGATCGCCGACGTGCTCCGAACGATGAATGTGGATCAGACGGTGCCGGCCGCCGTGCGCGCACTGGATGCGGGCCACCACGACAGCCGCCACTTGGCCGCCCTCGCTCGCGCACACGTGGAGTTCGCGGATGGCCTCGCCCAGCACTTCCGAGGGGCGCATAACGACGCCGTGGCCGCCCTTGCTCGCGCAGAGCCACCGCTTCGGGATGCCGGGTCGCCGCTGGCGCGGTGGGCCACGCTGTACCGCGGAGCGGCGGAAATTTTTCGTGGCAACTACGCCCTCGCAGATCGGCTGCTGCACGACGTGCAACGCGAGGCCCGCGCGGACCAGCCAGCCGTGGCCGGTAAGGCGCTCTGGTTACTCGGCGTGTCCCAGCTCGTTCGCGGTGCGTACGATGTCGCGAACAATCGCTACCGGGAAGCAAGGCCCTTCTTCGAGAAGGCGCGCGAGCCCGAGAACCTCGGCGCCGTCTCCTTTCTTCTGGCAGAGGGACTCCAGTTCTCGGGCCAGATCCCCGCCGGACAAAGCGAAGGGCTGCTCGGGCTCAGGCGTCTCTCCCCGTTTCGCCGTTCATCTTATCTCAATTCCCACCTATCAACCGTCGCCGCGTACGCGCGGGCCGATGGGTTGAACCACGCCGCCTTGGCCATCATGGACGAGGCGCTCGGTGTGGCACAGACCCTCGATCGCCCGCAAGCGATCGCGCTCGCGCGTGTCGCGCGGGCGAACGACCTCATCGCGCTCCAACGCCTGACCGCTGCGCGCGAAGAGTTCGACGAGGCGCTGCGATGGGTGGACAAGATCGGCGCTGGCCCGGGACACGATCGTACGCTTGCTGACGTGCTTCTCGTTCGCGGCGAGATCGAACGCGCCGATGACCCGCGGGCTTCGCTGCGCACTCTCGCCCAGGTGGCGAGTATTTATCGCGGCTTGAAGACTGACGGCCATCTTGCGGAGGCGCTGTACCAGGAGGCCGTGGCAGCGCAGGCAGCCGGCGACGGCGTCGGTGCTCGGGCCCGGCTACAGGAAGCCATCGATGCCATCGAGCGACAGAGCGCCTCCTTCGCTTCGCCAGAGACGCGGGCCTTGCTGTACGAGACGGTCGAGCGCGTCTTCGACGCGAAGATCCGGATCGAGCTCGCCAACCAGCGGTCCGACTCGGCGTTCGCGTATCTCGAGCGTGGCCGCGTCGCCGCCTGGGCTCCGGACGCGCGGCTCGGCACCGGACGCACGCCCGAGAGCCTAACGCGTGTCCGCGAGCTGCTCCCGGCCGACGCGGTGTTCGTCGAGTATGCGCTGCTGCCTGACACGCTCGCGATGTGGATCGCATCGTCCCGCGGGTGGCGCTCGTACGCGGTAGGGGTGCGCCGGGACTCCGTCGCCCAACTCGTTGACAGATTCACGCGCGAAATGGGTGACTCCAGCGTAGACACCACCAGCGCGCGGGCACGTTTGTTCGATCTGCTTGTAGCTCCCTTCGCGAGCCAGCTTGCTGCTGGCGGGGAGATCGTGGTCGTGCCGGACCGAGAGCTCGCACGCGTCCCCTTCGCGGTGCTCTGGAATCGTGGCACTGGTCGCTACCTGCTCGAGGATTATCGGGTTCGCACGCTGCCGAGCGCCGCCTTTCTCCTCGCCGCATCGAAGACCTCATCGCGGGAGTCGCGTTCGAGCGCGCTCGTGATCGGGGACCCTAAGCTGGACACAGCAATGGCGGCCGAGCTCCCACCGCTTCCTGGCGCTTCCCGCGAAGCGGCACAGGTCGCTCAGCTCTACCGGAAGCCGCAGCTGCTCACCGGCGCCGAGGCATCGCGCGACCGAGTGTTGGAGCTCCTTCCGAAGTACGGCGTGTTCCACTTCGCGGGTCACGCCGTGGCGAACGGCGATCAACCCGAGCTATCGTACCTCGCTCTTGGCAGTCAGCGCCCGGAGGAAGAGGGGACGGTCCACGCCGGGGAAATTGCAAAGCTGCGACTGTCTAATCTGCAGATCGTTGTGTTGTCGGCCTGCCGTACGCTCAACCCGCGGCGGAGTCGAATGGGCGCGATCGCGGGACTCGCGTACAGCTTCCTGCGCGCGGGTGCGCCGGCCACGGTGAGCACGCTGTGGGACGTGGACGACGACGTGACAACGGAGCTGCTGGTGTCGTTCCACAAGAGTTTTTCACGCGGTATGCCTGCCGCCGAGGCGCTTCGCTTGGCGCAACAGGAGGCGCTTCGCTCGAGTCGTCCTGAGCTGCGGTCTCCGAAAGCGTGGGGGGCGTTCGTTTACACGGGTCCTTAGTCGAGCTGACACGATTGACCGGGAGAACCGATGTCCATTAACCAGGGGGCGACCGACATCATGTTGTCGGTCGAGTTCGCGGGCCTCTGTCTGTACGTCATTGATCGCCAGCAGGCGACGCAGGTTGGCGTTCTGATGCCGACCTGTTTGCCAACGCCGGATGGTCGCGTCAGCACCACGCACGAGGATGGAGACATCGGTGCGCGTCATGTTCCTTACCTGCTGATGGACCTGGCGAACCTGGATCCGACGGTGACGCCCGGCCTGGTCGCCGATGGTCCGCGGTTCCAGGTCGTACGGCGGCTCAATCGAGAAGAGATCCTCTTCGAGCCGGCGGAGGCGCCGGGATCGATCGTCAAGCTGACGCCAGACCCGCTGCCTTTGCCCGATCTCTCCCATTACAAGAGCGGGATCAGGCTCAAGGGCCTGGCTTCACGCATTCCACCTAACGAGATACCAGAGCTGAGCGTTCGGACAACCTTGAGAGGCGGTACGCTCGAAGCGACAACGGTCGATGGACCAAGCAAGGTGACAGGGTCGCCCAGCCAGAAACCCGACTGGGACAAGGACCCGGAGGCATGGGCGGGCTCGGTCACCTGGACGCGAACGATTCCGGGGGACTCCCTCGCTCTCCGCATTCGCGGTTGGGACACGGATCAGGAGACCAAGCTCACCCTCAGGCCTGTCACGCGCGGCGGCAGCAAGGTCATCAACCTCAAGATCGCCAATCTTTGCGAGACCAACCCGCTCGAGTGGAAGGAGTTCGAGCACACGTTGGAAAAAGACGACATCGACTTCAAATGGCTGTACCGTCTGTTCGAGCCAACGGGTCGTGGTACGCTCCTCGACGCATTTGGGGGGCGTGGACGCAAGTTCCCGTATCCCAAGCTCGCGCCCCGGGGCGCGCGCACGACGGGTAACACGGGGTGCACGGGCGGACAGTTTGGTCTCCCGTGATCTGGTCGACGTGACTTGACCCAACAGCGGGGACCGGACCCGTACAGGCAGTGGGCGCTCTATCGATGCGGATTCCCCGACGTTTGGCCGGTGCTCGATACTGGGCCGGACGCAGGGGAAATCGCCGTCATCGACCGTGGTGAGAAGGGCCTGAACCACCGGGAGTTGGCCGGCCGCATCACTCGCCGGCCTGCGCCCGCAAGTTCCTCTCGCGCGGCCCACACCGCGGCCGTCGCTGCCGTCATCGCCGCACGACGCGACGACCACGAAGGAGATGCCGACGGCCGGATGGACGGCTGCTGCTCCGCGCGCGTACGTGTGTATAGCGCATGGGATGCCGAGGAGCGATTCGACCTCGAGGCGGTTCGAGCAGCCCTGTTCGAAGTCGCCCGCCTGAAGCTTCCCGTCGTGAATCTGAGCTTGAGCATCTCACTGCCGAACCAGTGCGACCTCGACGATGCCATCTCGGCGTGCGTGCGAAATGGCGTCGCGGTGGTCGCCGCGATGGGCCAGGGCAACGACACGGACGACGGAGCTATGTATCCGGCGGCCAACCCTAACGTGATCGCCGTCGGCGCCACGAACATGGAGGACAGACCGGCATCCGGTTCGAACAGGGGGCCCCACATCTGGGTCTCCGCGCCGGGAGAAACCATCCTCACGGTGATCGGGGACGGGCCGTTGGACTACAAGTACCTCAGCGGTACCTCGTTCGCGGCCGCGTTCGTGACCGCAGCAGTATGGCTGGCACGGCGAAAGAAGCCCGGTCTGACGCCGAGCGATGTTCGAGAGCTCCTGAAACTGTCCGCGTACCGGCCGGACGGCATTCCCGGACACGACACCGGCATCGGCCATGGACGTCTCGACATGACGCGGCTCGCTGCGCTTCTCGATTGACGCGGCACGGTTCGGCAGCGCCTAACGCTGTCGTGCAAGCTCCACGGCTCGAGCAACGTCGGGCCGGCCGTAGCCATAGAGGGGGCTGTGGCCGCGCTCGTCGTACGTCCTGCCCTCCGCGTCGATCTTCTCGCACGAATCGCGCAGGACCGCCTTGACCTCGGTGGACGTCAGGCCGGGGTTCGCGCTCACGATGAGGGCACAGATGCCCGCGACGGCGGCGGTCGCGGCGGAGGTGAACCCGAAGCGCGTGGTATAGTACGCTTCGCCATCGAGCAGCGACCCGACGGGCGCAGTCGTCAGGTACGTCATGGATGCGCCGACGGAGTCGTGTGGGTCATTGCTGGGGAAGACGCACCAGAGCGCGTCCCCCCAACCGCTATACGACGCGTGCTTGCCACGACAGTTGCATGCACCGACGGCAATGACGCCGGGGTGACTGGCGTAGCCGTTGAGGGCGAGGTCGGAGCCATCGTTGCCGGCGGAGAAGACAATGACGCAGCCTTTGCCGTCACGGCCGCGCGTTAGGCAGTGGGCGACCGCGTCACGGGTGTGCGGTGGCAACGTTCCGCTTTCGGGCGTCGGCCGAGGCGGCGCCCAGGCGCAGCAGATGACGTCCGCGCCGTGATTGGCACCCCAGCGGAATGCCTGGGCCTCCTCACGACTTCCGACCACCGTGCCGAGCTCCGGTACGACCACCGGTAACAGGTGTGCCGCCGGCGCGATGCCCGTGACCGGCGGACCATCGCCTAACGCCAGCCCGGCGACCTTGATGCTGTGCGCGCGCATCCGAGCGTCCCGTGTCTGCCCGTCGCCGAACGCGACGCCAGGCGCGATGACCCGCCCAGCGAACGCGGGGTGATAGCGCGCACTGGCGTCCTCGTCGATGATGGCCACGACGGCACCGGCACCGCGCGAGACCTCCCACGCCTCGGCGAGGCCGGTAGCCGTTTGCGCGACGGTCGTACTCATACGCGGTACGCCTAACGGCGTCCTTTCTTCTTCGGCGCCGGCTTCCGCACCGGCGCCTTCTTGGCCGATGTTTTCTTCGCGGGTGCCTTCTTGGCGGCCGATTTCTTCGCGGGGGCTTTCTTCACGCTTGGCTTCGTCGCCGCCGTTTCTTTCACGGCGGGTTTCCTGACGGCCTGCTTCTTCGCGGCCGCCGGCTGCAAAGCCGAGCTCTTCGGAGTCTCGGAGGCCGGCTGTGCTGTCAGAGTCGACGAGAACATCGGCGTCGAGGTCTTGGCGAAGACGCAAACCAGGATGTTGCGAACGTTCGTCAGCGGCTGCAGCTGCGAGAGTGCGTCGGACGACTCGATGAAGGGAAACGGCCGGCCGATCGTTTCATTATCGCGTTGGCCGCGTAAGAACATTGCCCGCTCTCGTTTGAACAGATCGGCATCATAGACACGCCCTGCCGACACCCATTCTTCGAACTCGGGCCCGCTCAGGTCGGCCGCGTTATAACCCGCGGCCTCGAAGAGCCATTGAAAGTCGAGACCCCACGGGGTCGGTTTATCTCCCGGACGCTCGAAATTCGTGATGAGGATCTCTACGGTTCGCGCGGGCATGTGAGGGTCCACGGGATCGTCCGTCCCTTGTTTCACACCGGTGAACCGTTGGTCGTGGTCGCACCGGAGCTCGACTTCATCATCGTCGATCTCGACGACGACCTCGCTCGCCATGTGACCCTGAACGCTCGAGGCCACGAATTTCACCAACGTGGGAGACGTTGGTCGCTCGCCGCGCTCGCGACGGTCGCCACTCAACGGATACGCCCCTTGATCCCATCCCATTACGTCCTTCACGCGTACGGTGCCTCCGTCGACCATGACGACGTTTTGGATGAGGCCTTTGTTCGGCGTCCCCCGCCCCGCATCGCGAACTCCCGGCGTCGCGTTCTCGATGATGATTCCCAGATCCGGCACGTGCCGGTCGAAGCTTGAACCCGCGATGACGCCCGATTGGCCTCTGGTGAGAATGTCGAGCGTGGCGTGGCGAACGAGACGCGTGGGTTGAAGATCGATTCCGCGTTCCTTTCCGGTCAGCACCTGCACCTCGGCGTCGTGGTCGTGCGGGTGTCCGGGTGTTGTACCGCCGAAGCCAGCGTCGTTGATCAAATAGGCGACAAGCTTTCTGGCGTTAGGCCCGGTCTCGGGCATCTCGAACAGCATGAGACCGCGAAAAATGATGCGGACTGGCACGGCGGACCTCCGTCAGTCGACGATCTGAGGTTATCGAAGGCTGCTTCGCGAGACTGCGCTTCCCGTCTTCTCTCGATCGAGCACGTCCTCCGTCGTCGCGCCGTATAGCGCGAACGCCGCCCAGGTCGAGAAGCCCTGCCAGCTCCCTTTGTCCTGCGCCAGCCACTCCAATTGCGTGCGACGTAATGCTTCGGTCGGATCAATGCCGCGTGAGAGACGTCGGTGATAGCTCGTGAAGAAGTCAGCTGTGGACTCATCATTCACAGCCCACAAGCTCGCCACGACGGCGGGAACGCCGGCGCCGAAGAGCGCACGCGCGAGAGATGACGCTCCTTCCGTATCGGACAGACGTCCGTTGGCGGTGTGGCAGCCGGATAGAATCGCCAGCCGGGTTCGCGGCAGGTGGATGTCGAACAGCTCTTGCGCCGTCAAAACGCCCGACGCCCCACCCTGGTCTGGAGCCAGAACCAGGTGCGAAAGCAGCGGGGCATCGGGTCTCACGACGCCGTGCCCAGCGAAGTGAACGACGTTGGAGACGGCTGCGTCCCGTAGTAATGCCCGCTTTGTTGCCTGGCTGCCCACCAGCAGCCGCGCCCCCTGATAAAGGTCCGCTACACGCTTCGCTTCGGTTTCGGCACCGGGAAGCCGCGGGAGGGCCATCAGCTGCGCGTCGAACGACGGGTTACCAACCACCAGCACCGAGGGTGCCCTTGCTTCGGTCAATTGCCCGTACCGTGACAGTGCCTCCACGTACAACTGGAGACTCGATGCGACCCCCGTCTCGAATTGTTCAACGACGAACTTGTTCGACGTAGTGTCGAACAGCGCGGCAAACGGCACGAAATGGAGCCACTTGTCCGGTATGAAGATCAGTCGAGAGTCAGGCTCGACCTTTGCCTGGAACGGCGCAATCAGTAGTCGATGCAGCTCCGACGTGAGTCCCCGCAGTTCGGGTGCTGTGGCCCCTCCGGCGACCACAGTGGACAAGCGCGTTACGAGTGGCTCGAGCTGAGCGGCGCCGGAACTGCGGTACATGAAGACGCCATCGCGCCGGATCAACCAGGTGATCACCTGCTTGTCCAGGACCGCGTAGCTCACGACGCTGGTGCGCATGGGCAGTCTGGATCGCAGTGAATCGATCGATACAGCAAGCGGAGTGGCGTTAGGCGACCGATTCAACACGCGCTCCAACAGGACCTGGCTCCGCATGCGTTCCAGGAATTCGAGGGCGCGAATCGTATCGCCGCGCGCGACGAGGAAGCCAACGACGGTATCGATTACCGGGCGCGCCTGATCGAGGAAGCGCGCCCGATCCGCCGCGCTGGCGATACTCGACCGCCGACGTTCGGTTTCAGCGATCGCGGCCTCGAACGCCGCTTGCGCCGAATCCATGGCACCGACCGCGGCGTAGGCGCTAGCGAACAGCAACAACGCGCGGTCTGTTTGGAGCCGGTTTTGGGAATGCCGGTATCTCTCGATGATTGGGCGCAACACCTTGAGCGCCGATTCCGGCCGCGTGCGCAACAATACCGAGCCCTCCACGAGATTGGCTTCGGCCGCAAAGACCGCCTTGACTGAATCGGGCTCGATGTTCGCTATGTATGCCCGTGCCCGCCGCAGCGTCTCGAACGCTTCCGCTGGTCGTCCCGCCCGGCCTGACAATTCCGCCTGCCAACGGAGCTCGCCAATCATCTGGATCGAATCGCGGCGCGACGAGAGGTCGCGACCGGCAAGCCGAATCGCCTCCTGCTGCAACAGCGACGCGGCCGGTGGCGATGCTCTCCAACTCATCCACGCTGCCGACGAGAAGGCCGGCACGCCATCGGCAGGTACATCATCGAAGTGCTCCGACGTTCGAAGCGCCATGTAGAGCTGGCTCCAGGCCTCACGGTCCAACCCGAGCGACGCGAGGTTTTCGGCGAGGTTGGTACGGGAGCGGACCTCTAGAACCGGGTCACCAGTTCCAGCGGCTTCCCGTATCGCGGTCAAATAGCGATCGATCGCCGCGGGGAAGTCAGCCTGGGCAGCTTCGGCGAGACCTTCCGCGCGGGCCGCGAGAGCCCGAACCGCTCGATACCTCGCGGGCGCGGTTGTCCGGACGCGTTGAAACGCTGCCAGCGCCTCCGGCAACCGCAGTTGCAACAAGGTGGCGCGAGCCAGGTCGAATGCGGCAAGGTAGCGTGTGGCGTTCTGTGCCTCGGTGAGCGCAGCCTCTGCTTCGACAAACCACCGCGCAGCCGAGTCTGCGTGGTATTTCTTGAAATATTCATTCCCCGTGGCGGATGCGATGAGCCCCCGGGCCGCAACGTCACGACGCGTTCGCTCCTGCGTCTCGCTCGACCCCACGATGGACTCGACGGCATCCAGCCAGAGCGAATCGGTCGTCGCCGTCGCGAGGGCACGCGCGAGAACGAGCGCACCCGATAGCAACGAGTCGGCGTTCGACGCGCCGGATTGGTATGCGTGTGCCCATTGGACCGTCATGAGGTTTGCTTCGTCGCGAACTCGCGACGGAAACTGTCGAGCGATGCTGAGCGCGGTGCTATCGTTTCGCGTTGCGACCGCGGCACGCAGCGCCGGTTCGACCGTGCGCCAGTCTGGTCTCGACACGCGAAGAAATCGCTGATGCGCCCGTGCCTCGTCGGCCCACGGCGAACTCGCATCGAGCGTCAGATACGACGACCACGCCGCCACCGCATCGCGCCGAAGCTGCAGCCATTCGAGGGTAAGGGCCTGGTTGAATCGTGCCTCGGGCAACCTGGGGTCGAGCGCGACCGCACGGTCCGCGAACGTGTATGCCTCGAGGATCGACTGCGGGTCCTGATTACGGCCAGCACGTGCGAGCAACGCGGCCGCCAGGTCGCTCTGAACCCCCGCGTTTGTCGGCTCCGCGCGTGCCGCGGCTCGCAACTCGTTGATCGCCGCATCGAGGTTGCCCCAGACCACGCTCCACGAGCCTGACGCGTGCCGCCGACTGGCGTCGACCGCACCCGACCCCTCGGCGGCCCGCATCACCCCCGCCAGCTTCGCCAGCTTTGCGTACTGCGGCCACTGGCGCGGTGATGCCGTGCGGCACACCAGCCCCACGACGAGCGAGTCGTTAGGCACCATCGTATCGCACGGTGCGTAGGCAAAACCGCCGGTGAGCCGCGCCCGTGTCACCCGATGCGGCCCGACCGCGGCCGCGAGACGATGGAGGTCCGAGCTTTCGCCTCGATGATCGGCTGCTACGACAACCCCGGACGCGACAAGACCGCCGATCACCGCGGCAGAAAGAAGCGCCGCCGGCAATCGGCCGGTCCTCGTCATCCACGAAACTGCCCCACTCCGTCGCATGGGACGTGTCCATGCGCACGCAGGTCGAACCGAAGCTCAGCTTGCGTGCCGCTGAATCAGCTTGGCGAACGTCTCCCGCACCGTCTCGAACTCGTTCTCCGCTATGCCCCGCTTCGCTACCCCTTCAATCTGACGCAGCGCCTCCACCTCGTCGGGCGCAAAACCGCCGCTCCGGATTGCCGCCTCGATGAACCGCGTCGTCTCGCTCGACTTGAAGAAATCCGCCGAGTGCGCGCGCGCCGCCAACTCGCCCGCGGCAAGCCATTTCCCGACACCGTACCAGCGTGAATCGAGGAAGTCGCGCAGATGCTCGTCCGCGGTCGCCGCAGCGCCAATGAGCGCGCTGGTCGAATCCCCGGTGGCGATGCGTTTGCGGATTTCTCCGTACTCGGCACGCGCAGCATCGCTCAGGTTCACCGAGTCGAGCAGATTCACCATCTCCGCTACCACGCGATTCGCTCCTTCTCGATCTCCCACCGCGAGAGCTACCTGGAGATCCGTGGCGCGCGCACCGAGCCGTAACGCCGCCGTCGAGTCGACGAACGCCGAGACTCCGCCGCGAGTGGCTGACCATCGCGGCTCATCCAACGCCGAGCGGAGCGCCACGGCCAGCTGCGGCCGATCCGTGAGTGGTTGCGCGATCGATTCGGCGCGCATCGCGAACGTGGCGGCAGGATTCGATACCACCCTCGGGAGCACCGCGATCAACAATGCGGCTGCTGCTGCGAGCGGGGCGCCCGTCGTCAACCACCGCGGCCGCCGAACCGTTACCGGAGGCCGGACCGGGATCGGGATTATCGCGTCAGCGTCGAGATCGTCGCGAGCCCGTACCGCATCGGCGTAGACCTCGAAGGCTGCCTCGGACTCGGCCAACAACTTCACGACACGTTCGCGCTCGGCTCCTGAAAGTCTGCCGTCGATGAACGCTGCCAGTAGATCGGGATCGAATTCGTCAGTTGCTGCCATTGGTCTTATCCGTTGTCGCTGCGCGGTTTCTGGGCCGCTACGGCGCGGACATCCGGCCCTTCACTAATGTTTGACGGACGCCGGTCACCGTTTCCCGCGATCAGGGCCCCGCAGCGTTCAACCAGTCACAGTCGTCCGGCCCGATCCCCTGCGATACCAGGTCCCGCTGCAAGGTCTCGAGAAGCCGATTCATCCGCACATAGAGCGGCTTCTGCGGGATACGCACGTGACGGGCGATGTCCGCGATGCTGAGCCCCTCGAAGAAGCGGAGACGGACGATCAGCGCGTCTTCATGGGCTAACCGCGCGACGGCACGGCCCACGGCCGCTTTGGCCGCTTGCAACCGGCCCTCCCGTTCGCCATCGAGCACCCCGGCGTCCGCTGAATCCGACGACGGCACATCATCGATCGCCGCGCCATTCTCGAGCCGTTTCGGCGCACGGTGGGGCAGGCTCGCGAGGAGCCGCCTGAGCTCCGCGCGGTCGACCTTCAGTCGGGTGTCCTGCGCGAGGAACTGACAGGCCTGCTCGAAGGACAGATCGTCCCGGTACATGGCCGCCTCGAGCCGCACCGCGACCTCCCCTTGTCGCTTCGCTTCCGCCGACGGGCGCCACTTGCCCCAATGCTTGATCCGATGGTCGCGGAACAGATTGCTGATGACGACCGTCAGGAACGTGGTCTGGCTG